>Ga0209150_1000080_pt1 | contig 37447 bp, 33 predicted proteins | sample WorMetTyACAVOLI3_FD_187424 | JGI IMG/M metagenome (GOLD analysis project Ga0209150, IMG submission 187424) | Marine gutless worms symbiont microbial communities from Max Planck institute for Marine Microbiology, Germany - Olavius algarvensis... ... | reverse complement strand
GCAGCGCAAGTATTTACCCTGTTTGCGCTGGCAAACCTGTATCTGTGCCGAAGGGAATTACAGGCACTGCAGGGTTAGTGCGCCCTGAATAGGGAAATGATGATGACATTCAGAAGAAAATACCAAAAACCAGAAACTTATCCGAGAAACCCTAGGAAAAAATATCACCCGGTTGTCGGCGATAAGAATTTAACGGGTTCTTCAGAGGCTCCCTAGATTGTTTTTCGTAGACTATTTATGTTTGGTAGTATTTCGATTCTACCGGCGCTCGGTTTCTGGAGCTGCCGTCACAGCTGCCGTGCCAGCGCTAAAAACACTTTCTAGTGTCTTTTCGGCTGTGCGCTCGGCGATTGGTACCATCGCCTTTTTTCAAATCAGTGAAACCGGTGCTGAGAATTATGATACTCGCGATCATCAACGGTCTGCTCGCCAGCATCGCGCTGGAAACGGTTATTATGCTTAAAAAATGGGGTGAGGCCTGCCATCAGATTGGGACACGATCATGCTGACTCGAGGCAAACTGGCATCCGCGACCGGTTGCAATATTGAAACCATTCGCTACTACGAGGCAATTGGGCTGATACCGATGCCGGTGCGCACGCAGTCGGGTTATCGCAGCTACAGCGACGAGCATCTGTACCGTCTCAATTTTATTCAACGCGCCAAAGATCTGGGTTTTTCCAGCGAGCAGATTAAGGAATTGCTCCAACTGACCGACCCCGGCGGTAACCATACTCGCGCTGATGTCAAATCCCTGACCGAGAATCACATCGATGAAATTGCCGCGAAGATCCGGGATTTGCAAAAAATAAAAAAGCGCCTGAGTCAGATTTCGTCATTTTGCGACGGCTCGGACAAGAGTGCCGATACCTGTCCTATTCTGGAATCGCTGTTCGATGTGCAGCAGCGCCGCTGAGCCAGCATTCGTAATGCGCTGCTACAATCTATTTTTCACTCCGGCACCACTATTTTATCTCCGGGTTAATAATATTATTGGATTTCGGCTATAGTCTCGGTACATGGGAATAAGAGTCATAATAGCCGACGATCATGAAAGTCTGCGCGCGGGCTTTCGCGGAATTCTCGAGTCCGACGACAATATCGAAGTAATATCCGAAGCCGGGAACGGCCGCGATACCGTGAAACTGGTTTCCGAATTGCAACCCGACGTGGTAGTTACGGATGTGGCCATGCCGGGCATAAACGGCGTCGACGCTACCCGCGAAATCACCCGCTCCGCGCCCGAGGTGCGGGTGCTCGCCTTATCCGGTCACAACGACGGCTTCTTCGTCAAGGGCATGCTCGAAGCCGGCGCCAGGGGTTATTTGCTGAAAGACGCCGCCAACAGCGAGCTGGCGGCGGCGGTACAAACCCTGTCGGAAGGGCGTATTTATGTGAGCCCGACGGTAGTCGACACCCTCACCTACAGCTTCCTCAGCACCATGTCCGAACTCAATGCCAGTCGCGAAAAGCAGCAACAATTGCTCGATGAAATTCGGGTTAAAAACCAGGAGCTAGAACAGCAAAATGCCGAGCTCGAACGTTACACCTATTCCGTTTCGCACGATTTGCGCGCACCGCTGGTCACCATCAAGGGTTTTATCGGCTTGCTGAAGCGGGATATCGAAGGCGGTAAAGATCGCAGCATCGAATCCGATATCAAGCAGATATCCGACGCCACCGATCGTATGGCCAGGCAGTTAGACGAACTGCTCGAGCTATCGCGGGTTGGGCGCCTGGTGAACCCTCCAGTTGAAATCAATCTGTCCGAGATGGCCGCCGCCGTGGTCGCGATGTATTCCGGGGCTATCGCGGAATGCGATGTGGATGTGAAAATCGATGCGACAATGCCGATCGCCTATGGCGACGAGGGTCGGATATTTGAGGTTTTACAGAATCTAATCGGCAACGCGATCAAGTTTGTGGACAACCATCGGCAGTCCCGTATCGAGGTCGGCGCCGAGATTTCCGACGGGCAAGTGCTGTGCCATGTGCGCGACAATGGTATCGGCATCGAAACCGAATACCTGGAACGTGTATTTAACCTGTTTGAAAGGCTAAACCCGCAAATTGAAGGGACCGGTATCGGGCTCGCCCTAGCCAAGCGGATCGTCGAGTTTCATCAGGGCAAAATCTGGGCCGAATCCGACGGCCGGGGCAGGGTAGTACCTTTCTGTTTTCGATTCCCGCGATCGAGTAGTCCTATGGTGATCTGTCGAGAGCAAGGTCGAGGTAATCGATGCGGTGCACCCTGGTCTCTATACTGCCGTCGGAATTGAGCCTGAGATGACGATAACCGGGAGCTTCATCGCCGATGGCAAAGGTCTTGCTGCGCGGTTTGAACTGGACACAGGTCGATGGCGTTGACATCCATTCGACACCGTTGATCCTGCGATGGAAATCCTGGTGTACATGCCCCCATAACACGGCCCTGATATTGCCGTGTTGCCCGATACGATCGAGCAGACGGTCCGCCGCGTCCAATCCCTTGTTGTCGAGCCAGTCGCTGCCGGTATCGAGCGCCTGGTGATGCAGGCAGACCAGGGCATGCTTGTCGGGATGCTGGCGCAGGCTGGTCTCGAGGAAGTCCAGTTGGGATGGCGCAACGCAACCATGGACTTCGCCCGGGATAGTCGAATCCAGCATTACAATTTGCCAGGCGCCCGCCACGATATGTTTGCTCGCATCGATATTTATGCCGGTGAAGTTTTTTAACATGACCCCGACTGCGTCGTGATTGCCGGGCAACCAGAAGACGGGTAGTTCGAATTCATCGAATTGTTGCGCCAGGTATCGATAGGAAGCGGCCGATCCGTCCTGCGACAGATCGCCGGTTGCCAGCAGCAGATCCGTATTATCGCCGGATTCGAATACGGCCTTTTTCACCGCCTCGAAACTGCGACGGGTGTTAAGTTCCTGCAGAATTCCTTGCTCGGACTCGAAAATGTGACAGTCGGTGATTTGCACCAGGTGCAGCGTGCGGTGCGCGAGCGGAACCGCTGGTCGCCCTGGTTTTTTCTCATTTGATTGTTCTGCAGTCATTTATCCTGGTCACCATTGACAGCTGGCTTTGGTTTGTCTGACAGTGAAATCCCACCCTGGATTTGACCTTATTGCCGGGCACTGACGATATCAATTTTCAAAAGCGGCGACAAACGCCGGCACACTCAGAATAAGGCAATGCGGCTAAAAACCCGGGAAACTATCGAAATATGCGATGGACTTCAGCCCTGTGGCCGGGGTAGCAACGGGTCGATATAAAAAATGCGTTGCATAGCCGAATACCAGTTTGTACTCGACGACCCGCAGGAGATTGGTGTAAATTACCCGCATTCTTCGAGGTTTTGCCAAATCAGAGCTCACTTCGGCGCCGCGAGACGGACTTGGGTGATCCAGCCGGTCTGTTAGAGAACCGAGTTGTAAGGAGCGTCCTCATATGTTTTCCGTAATGCTGGTAGACGATCAGCCCGCAATTCTAGCCGGTTTGGTCACATTGGTCGAGAATACCGGCATCGCGCAGGTCGTTGCCACTGAGACCGACGGCGAAACTGCCATTAGTACGGCGCTCGAACAGAGACCCGATCTAATCTTGCTGGACGTTTCACTGGGAACCACGTCGGGGGTCGACATTGCCCGCAAGCCGAAACGGAAATGGCAGGATGCGCGCCTACTGGCGGTATCGGCGCATGCCAATTCGGTTTATGTGCGCGGTATGATCAATGCCGGTGCTAGCGGCTATATGTTAAAGGATAACGGTCCCGGCGAAATCCTCGATGCGATCATGACTATCATGCAAGGCGGCCAATGGATCGGCACCGGTCTTTCCGTCGATCCGGTATAAATAGACTCTGAATCTCAAAGGCTTGCTCGGACTGTCTGCTCGGCTGATTTAATTATTCTATCGGCCAAGAAACTGCAAAAAATTCTATTAGCTGATATGCTATTTTGCTATTGATTCCCGCTTTCGATAGTGCTCGAACGTTAATGAAAACCGAAGAACTTCAGCAGCTGGTTCTCAATTCCCTGGGTGGTTGCAGCTGGGAATACGATCTGCCCGCCGACGACCTTGCTTTCAGCGACGAATTTTTCGAATTGATCGGCTACGCGCCTAATGAAATGGAAATCGACAGGGACTGGGTCGCAGGCAATATCCATCCCGACGATTTGTCGCAATGGCAACAGTGCTATGCCGGCAGCATCAAGGGCCACAGCAGATATTTTGATTGCGAGCTCCGCTTCAGACAGAAGAATGGGCAATATGTGTGGCTCCAGACTCGCGGTGTCGTTAGCGAGCGCGATGCCCAGGGTCGGGCGCTACGTATCCTCGGCATGGTGTTCGATATCAGCGAACGTAAAGCCGGCAAGGAAAACGAGCTACTTTACCAAATGTTCCTGGACAATATTCCGGACGCGATTTCGCTCAAAGATCTGGAGGGGCGCTTCCTCTACGTTAACCGGCAGTTTCAAGCCTGGCTCGGTAAATCCGCCGACCAGATCTACGGCAAAACGACGCAAGATGTTTTTCCACCCAATACTGAAAATATCGAAATCGTGCAGCAACACGAGCGTCGGGTTATGGAGCAGGGTGAGACCATTTCGATGGAGCGGCGGTTTCTGTGGACCGCGGATAACATAGTCCGGCATGCAGACATCACCAAGTTCCCGGTATTCGGCGACGACGGAGGTATCCTGGCAATTGGCTCCAGTAGTAGCGATGCTACCGAACGCCACCGCGTGCAGGAGGCCCTGCGCGCCAGTGAGCGGCGCTACCGGCGTCTGTTTGAATCGGCCCCGGTAGTACTCGCCGAAACCGACTGGTCGCGGGGCAGGGCTCTGGTCGAAGATTTGAGTCGGCAGGGCGTCGACGACATTAGACTGCACCTGATCGATCGTCCGGAGTTACTGCTGCATCGGGGCGATATTATGGAACTTTTAACCGTAAACCAGGAAGCGTTGCGGGTACATAAATCGGAATCCAAGGCGTCGTTAAGGGATTTTCTGGAGCAGGCGCTAAATCCGTTAGAACGACTCGCGCTAATCGACGATCTGGCCGCATTTGCGGCCGGCAAGTGGCGCAGCACCGTGCACACCTGGGCGCGACGCCAGGATGGCGAGGAATTCCCGATTATTCGCGATTCGGAATTGCAGGGTCACGATCCCGACGACTGGACGCTGGTCTTGATTACGATCAGGGATGACAGTGCGACCGAGGCGGTGCGACTGAGCGAACAACGCTACCGCAATCTGTTCGAGTCGGCGCCGGCGGTTCTGTGCGAAACCGACTGGAGCGAGGGCAAGAAAATAGTCGACGCGCTGCGGCGACAAGGCGTGGAAGATATTCGACAGCACTTGATCGAACACCCCGAATTGCTGCGGCGGCAAGATCAGGCCATGAGGGTTTTGAGGCTCAACCGCGAAGCCGTACGGGCTTACCGGGCCGAGAGCGAACAGGAGCTCATCGATTATGCCGCGAGCGAATTGAATGAATCGCAACGACTCACATTAATCGAAGAATTGACCAATCTTGCCAGCGGCCAGCGCCGCTCGACGATTCGCTCTAGCAACTGGCGGATCGACGGTGAAGAATTTCCGGTGATACGCGTGGCCGAAGTTTATAGCTCAGATCCTGAAGACTGGTCGCAGGTCTTGCTGACGGTCCGGGATATTAGCGCGGAAGAAGCGGTGCGCATGAGTGAAATGCGCTATCGTCGATTATTTGAATCGGCGCCTGCCGCGTTGTTCGAATCCGACTGGTCGAATGGTAAAGCCCTGGTCGATGACTTGCGCGCACAGGGAATCGAAGATGTCGCGGCTTACCTGAACCGGCATCCTGAACTGGTGGAGCGGCGTGACCGGATTATGTGCCTAACCAATCTGAATCGCGAGGCGCTTAAGGTTTACCAGGCGAGCACGCGGGAACAGTTGATCGAATATATCGAGGGGCCTATGAATGCGGATCAGCGCGCGGCCATGATCGAGGTTTTGGGTAAATTCGCCGCCGGGAGCCGGCGCGCGAGCGTGCGCTGCGGCAGCCTCAGGGCAAACGGAGAAGCGTTTACCATGGTGCGTGATTCCGGGCTGATCAGCAGCGACCGGGATGACTGGTCGCGGGTACTGAGTTCGATCCACGATCTGACCGCCGAGGTGGAAACCGCCGACCGTTTGCGCAGTTACCAGGAAGAACTGCGCTCCCTCGCCGGCAAGATTTCGGCTGCCGAAGAGGGCGAGCGGCGGCGGATTTCTTCGGAGCTGCACGACGGCACCATCCAGAACCTGGTGTTGGCGCGAATTCATCTCGCCAATTTGCGCACGACGCTCGAATCCGGGCAGAGCGAACAGCTTGCCGACAGTATAAACGATTTGCTGGAGGCTTCGCTGCGGGAAACGCGCTCGCTGATTTTTGAAATCAGCCCGCCGGTATTGTATGAGCTGGGACTGGAATCAGCCGTAGAATGGCTGGTTGAACATTACCAACAGCGCACCGGGTTGGTAGTCCGTATTACCGGCGACGAACGCAGCACCCGGCTGGCCGAGGAGATGAATATCGTCGTGTTCCAGACGGCGCGCGAGTTGCTGGTTAATATCGCCAAGCATGCGCAGGCGCAACAGGTCTCGATCGACTGGTCGCATAATGCCGCTAGCGTAGTATTGACCGTGCAGGACGATGGCGTTGGATTCGATGCCGAGACTTCGCAGGCCAAGCGGGCGACCGAGGGCGGTTTCGGCTTATTCGCCGCCAAAGAGCGGCTGCGACTGCTGGGCGCTGAGATCGATATCGAATCATCCAAACAGGGTACCCGCGTCACCATCACCGCCCCGGTCGATCCCGGGCAAGGCAACCAGCTGACCGCAGAAGTTATCTAACTTCCTGCGCGACCGCGACGATACAGAGCAAACCTTTCCCGGGGCTTTCAATACAGGCATTAATATTCTATGAACACCGACCATAGACCGCTCAGATTCATACCCTTTCGCCGGCGCGATATTGTCGAGATGTGCCTGCAAGAGAACCGGCTCCCGGCGCTGGCCGATGATTTTCGCCAGTTGAGCTATATGCTGGATCAAATTTTCCATTTCGAATTCCACCAGGTGATCGAAGCTCTGAAAAACGCCTATGCCGATCTCGATCCCGACAGGGATACGCGGCGTCCGGATATCGTGCATCAACCGGCTTCGCAATCGTTTGTAAAATTACTCGATGGATTGTTGGAAAAAGCCAACTATGAGCGCATTACCGAATCCGATTTGAAACAGGCGCTGGCGGAGTCATCGCTGTTCAAGATCCGCTTGCATGTCGAGTTTGCGGATTTTTCCGAGATTTCCCTGTTCGCCAGAGGTGTATCGAGTCGACGCGAAGAGCTGCCGACCTGGTTTGGTCTAGGCACGAAAACAGTCGAATTCACCAACTACGATCGCGTGGTCTTATATATCAGGATTCGTGACGGCTACCAGCACTCGAAACACGATTTCGCCAGCTGCCGTGCCGGCGCCACGCTGCTAAAGCTGTTTCGCAACGTGCCCAAGGCGGATCTCGAAATGTTATTCCCAAATACGCGGGTGCGGATGCGCCTGATGGACAAGCTGTTAATCGGTATTCCGGCGCTGGTTAGCGGCGGCATCGTGTTGACCACTAAGCTCGGCGCTTCCCTGGCGCTGCTCGGTTCGTTGTTGGGTTACTGGCTCGGAGTCAGCAACCAGCCTGTGCAGCTGAATCAGGCCGGGATCGTGGTGCTGTTGGCTGGGTTGGTGGCATTGGGTGGATACCTGTGGAAGCAGTTTAGCAATTTCAAGAACCGCAAGCTTCGATTCATGCAAGCCTTAACGCAAAATCTTTACTTCAAGAATCTGGACAATAACGCCGGGGTGTTTCACCGGCTCGCCAATGACGCCGAAGAGGAAGAGTCGAAGGAAGCGATTCTGGCCTATTATTTTTTACTCACTGCCGAACAGCGGCTGAGCAAATCGGAGTTGGACCGAGCGATAGAAAGCTGGTTTGAAGCACGCTGGAATTACCGTGTCGATTTCGAAATCGACGATGCCTTGGGCAAGTTGCTAGTCCTTGGACTGGTGCAAGAATCGGAAGGACGGCTGGCCGCGGTCGCCGTCGAAGATGCCATCCGCTTACTGGATCGCCGTTGGGATAATTATTTCGTCGCGGATGCCTAATCGTCGATCTCACGGATTTCCTGCCGCGGCGACCTGATGCCGCTAGCCGCCTGGTTTGCATTCGGTCGACGCGCTCCGTCGAGTGTTGATACTGCCGGCGCGGCCAGGGCTCGTGAAAATACGACAACGCGCCGGCTGGCGCCTCCCCGCGACGCGAATCGGTGAGAGATAAAGGTGGGTAGGTTAATATCGCGGCGCTGTATTTCGAACGCAATTTTAGGTATATTTTTGTCGCCGCCAGTGGCGCGCAGTCATCGCGGAATAGTAACAACATGAGCATCTTTCCCAGCGTCAAAGAACACAGGGTAGTGCCGCCGGATCGCGTGCTGCGAACGCTGTTGATCGATGTTAGGGCTGGATGCAATCAGCGATCGAAGGCTTGGCTCGAATGCAGGACCAAGCCGCTGTCGGTGAAGTCCGGGAGCTGCTTACCGATATGGAGAGCTAAGGCTAATTCGATATGGAAAACAATAAGGGCGCAAGCCCAGGTGGAACGAACTTGATGTCAAGGCCTCTCTGGATTTTACTGATTCTGTCCCTGTCGACGGGCTGCGCCAGCTTGATCAGTTCCGCGACCACGCGCATGGCGGACAATATTTCACTGGCAATTCTAAACCAGGATGATCCAGCCACGGTGCGGGATGGCGCGCCGGCCTATTTGCTGATGATCGACGGCCTGATCGAGGGCGACCCTGAAAATACCGGCTTACTGTTAACCGGGGCGCGGCTCTATGGTTCTTATGCCGGCGCCTTCATCGAGGAAGAGTCCCGGGCGCAACGTTTGGCGGGCAAGTCACTGCTCTATGCTCGCAAGGCGCTATGCCTGCAAAATGCAAGCGCCTGCGCGGCCAGCGAAGACCGGCTCGACGTTTTCAAGCCTGCGCTTGCCGCAACCGGAAAATCCGGACTGGCGGCGCTCTACGCATACGGCGTGGCCTGGGCCTCCTGGGTACAGATCAACTCTTCTGACTGGAATGCCGTTGCCGACCTGGCGAAGATCGAAGCATTGTTCGAGCGCTGTATCGAGCTTGACGAATCCCACGATGGCGGCGGTGCCCATGTTTATCTCGGCGTAATCAAGTCGTTGCGACCGGCTGCATTAGGTGGGAAACCGGAGCTTGCGCGACGGCATTTCGAACGCGCGATCGATATCTCGGGCGGCGAAAATCTGATGGTCAAGGTGTTAATGGCAAAACATTACGCGCGTAACGTTTTTGACCAGGAATTGCATGATAGCTTGCTGGTTGCGGTCAAGGCGGCAGCAGCCGATTATTCCGATTATACGCTGATCAATTCGTTGGCAAAACTCGAAGCCGACAGGTTGCTGGCGGAATCGGCCGATTTTTTTAGGAAACTATTACCGAACCAAAGGCTCCAATCATCGATATCAGGATTTCACCTTGAACAAATTCGTAAAGACATCAGGCCTGGCTATTGTGTTGCTTACTATCAGCACCGGTATCCATGCAAAGACGCTCAAAATAGCAACGCTCGCGCCGGCCGGCACGACCTGGATGAAAGAAATGAAGGCCGGAGCCAAATCGATAAAGCAGCGTACCGAAGGTCGGGTTAAACTGAAATTCTATCCCGGCGGCGTCATGGGTAACGATCAGAGCGTGCATCGCAAGATCAAAATCGGTCAGTTGCACGGCGGCGCCTTTACGCCCGGCGGGCTAGCCAATATCGATCCCAGTATTCAATCATTGGGTTTGCCGATGTTGTTCAAGTCGCTCGCGGAAGTCGACTATGTGCGTGCCAGGATCGACGCGGTACTAAAGCAGCAGATGGAAAAAAACGGTTTCGTCATCCTGGGTATATCCGAAGGCGGTTTCGCGCGCATACTTTCCAAGCAACCGATGCAGGACCTGGAATCGATTCGCGCCAGCAAAGTCTGGGTTCCCGAAGGCGATCGGGTCGGGCAAACCGTATTCAGAGCGCTCGGCATCTCTCCGATTTCATTGCCGATATCCGATGTATTCACCGGCTTGCAGACCGGACTGATAGAAACGGTTGCGGTCAATCCGACATCGGCCATCGCGTTTCAGTGGCATACCAGTACCGCCTATATGACCGACCTGCCGATAATCTTCATCATCGGTGTGTTGGCGGTGCAGCAAAAGGCTTTCAACCAATTGTCGGCGCCCGACCAGGAGATCGTCAGACAAGAGATGAGCGAGGTTTTCAAACGCCTGGACAAGCTGAACCGTGACGATAATCAGGCGGCCAAAGCGGCGCTGGCGAAGCAGGGGATAACTTTCGTCAATCCGAAGTCCGGCGAACCCGAGCGTTGGCGACAAATATCGGATCAATCGATCGATAATATGATTACTGACGGGGTTGTTTCCAGCGATGTTGTCAGCCAGGTCAGGAACCACCTGCAAAACTTCCGCGACAGCCAGTAATGCAAGCCTAGGTAGAGAGACTGCATCGCGTCGAGGATGCGTTGCTGGCCACCCTGTTGACGGCGATGATTCTGCTCGCCAGCACACAGATTCTGCTACGCAATTTTTTTGATTCCGGAATCGTCTGGGTCGACCCGATATTGCGGGTCTTGGTGCTTTGGCTGGGATTGATCGGCGCTACCGTTGCTACGCGCGCCAATAAACACATCCGCATCGACCTGCTGTCACGGTTTTTCGAACGCAACACGCATCGCTTGCTGCAGTCGTTCGTAGGGCAGGTCAGCGCCTGGACTTGTCTGGTAATCGCCTGGTATGGATTCAAATGGATTCATCTCGACTATCTGGACGGCGTGCCGTCGTTTGCCGGCATTCCCGCCTGGATGCTGGAGGTGATTATCCCGCTGAGCTTTGCGTTGATCGGGCTGCGCTATCTGATCCTGTCCGCCAGTTGGGCGCAGCGATATATACGGCATCGTAAGCTTGCTCGCAGGGCGGCGAAATGAGTTTTGCCGCACCGCTGTTATTGTTGCTGGCGATTCTGCGAACCCCCCCTGTTCGTGGTTATCGCACTCAGCGCGATGATCGGCTTCTACAGCCAGGAAGTGGACTTGTCGGTCATCAGCATCGAAATTTACCGGCTCGCCGAAATGCCGGTGATGATCGCCATCCCGCTGGTCACTTTTGCCGGCTACCTGTTGGGCGAGGGCCATGCGTCCACGCGATTGGTGAACCTGAGCAATAGCCTGCTGGGTTGGATGCCGGGCGGGCTGGCCATAGTCGCTATTTTTAGCTGCGCGCTGTTTACCGCGTTTACCGGCGCCTCCGGAATTACCATAGTCGCGCTCGGCGGATTACTGTATCCGGCCTTGAAAGAGGCCGGCTATCTGGAAAACTTCAACCTCGGACTGATCACCAGTTCCGGCAGCCTCGGGCTGTTATTCGCGCCCTCCCTGCCGCTCATCCTCTATGGCGTGGTCGCTCAGCAAATGGATCTGGATCAACCCGTTGGCATCACCGACTTGTTCCTCGCCGGTATTTTCCCCGGCCTGTTGATGCTGGTCATGCTTTCGGTTTACTCGATGCTGCAACCGCGCGTTCAAAGCCAACGCACGCGTTTTGAATGGCCGGCAGCGATAGCCGCTATCAAGGCGGCCAAGTGGGAAATCCCGCTGCCGGTGCTGGTGCTCGGCGGTATTTATGGCGGTTATTTTGCGGTCTCTGAAGCCGCCGCGGTAACCGCCCTCTACGTGCTGATTGTCGAAGTGTTGATCATCCGCGAAATCAAGGTCTCCGAATTACCCAATATCATGCGCGAGGCCATGATGCTGGTCGGCGGCATCCTGATCATCGTCGGGGTTTCGCTGGCGTCGACCAACTACCTGATCGACGCCGACGTCCCGACGCGCATGTTCGAATTCGTGCAGCAGCACATCGATGAAAAGCTGACGTTTTTGATAGTGCTGAATCTGTTTTTACTGGCGCTGGGGATGATGCTCGACATCTTTTCGGCGATTGTCATTATCGTACCGATCATATTGCCGATCGCCGTCGGTTATGGCATTCATCCGGTGCACCTCGGTATTATTTTTCTCGCCAACATGCAGTTGGGCTATTTCACACCACCCGTCGGAATGAATCTGTTTATCGCCAGTTACCGTTTCGAAAAACCGGTAATGACCCTCTATGTGGCGACTATCCCGTTTTTCGTCGTATTGCTGATTTCGGTGCTAATCATTACCTACTGGCCAACCTTGAGTCTGGCGCTACTGCCCGATTAAATTCCGGGTAGCGCGCCTGACTCGGGGTGATCGTCGTCGGAGTTCCCGCGGTCTCCGTTAAGCCCCGCTCGGGTTTAGCGCGAAGCTCCCGTTGGCGCCGGCTTTAGGGGCGGAAGTATTTGAAACAGTTCGGTTTGATGACTTCCCATCCGCGGTCCAATATGTCGAGTATTTTCTGATCCAGCGGCGCATGCCCGCAGGCCACCATGTTTTGCGCCAGATGATCGGCTTTGCTGGCGCCGAGGATAATGCCGTCGCCCCGTTCGGCGTCGAGCAGCGAGTGATTGACCAGCCAGCCCAGCGCGACATCGACCGGTTTCAAGCCGAGTTCACGGCAGGCATTCGCGAGGTCCCGCAATACGTCGAAATAATCCTCGCGCCAGTAACGTTCGAGGTAGCCGGGCTCCGTACTGAAGCGCCCGCTGTCGGGTAAGACGTCATGTGACAGATGTTTGCCGGTCAGCATACCGCCGGCGAGCGGGTTGTAAGCGTAAAAGCTGATGCCGTAGTTGCGCAGGCAAGGGAACAGCTCGCGTTCGACGTCGCGCGTCAGGGCGTTGTACATGCCCTGGTAAACTCGGGGCTGCATCCAGCCGTGGCGGCGACAGGTTTCGACCACTTCGGCAACTTGCCACGCGGCGTAGTTGCTTAAACCGAAGTCTTTGAATTTACCCTGTTGATACAGTTCGAAGCAGGCTTCCAGCGTTTGCGCCACCGGGGTTTCGAGATCGGGCGAATGCAGATACAACAAATCGATGTGGTCGCGGCCGAGGCGGCTCAGAATTTCGTCGAATTGTCGTTTCACCCGTTGCGGCTGAAGGCCCTCATCATTCCACGGATTGACCTTGGAGGCGAGATAGAAATCGCTGCCGGATAGCAGGGGAAAAAGCTTACCCAGCATTTCCTCGGTCTTGCCTTCGCAATAGATATGCGCGGTGTCGAGTTCGCGGTTGCCGGCGGCGCTAAATTGCTCGATCAAGTCTTGCGCGCTGTCCTGATCGACTTGATCGCCGAATGTCATGGTGCCTAGAATCTGTTTCATACGAGCTCTCTTGTTAATTACCCGCCGGATGATTAGTTGATCGAGTAGCCGCCGTCGACCAGGTAACAGGCGCCGCTGCAATAACTCGATGCATTCGAGGCGAGAAACACCGCTAACCCGGCAATATCCTCCGGCTCGCCGATTCTGCCCAGCGGAATATTCGTTTCGAAACGTTCGCTTACCTTGTCGTCGAGCCAGAGGGCTTCGCTGAAACGGGTTCGGATCAAGCCGGGACAAATCGCATTGACGCGGATATTGTCGGCACCCCAATCCTGCGCCATCGCCTTGGTCAAACTGATGATCGCGGCTTTGCTTACGCTGTAAATGCCGATGTCGGGCTCGGGCTTGTGACCGCCGATCGAACCGATATGGATAATCGAACCGCCACCGCGCGCTTTCAGAATCGGGTAGGCCAGCTTGCACAGTTCGAATGGCCCCTTCAAGTTAACGTCGATAATTTTATCGAAGGCGCGCTGTTCCGTGTCTTGCAGCGGACCGAAAACCGGATTGGCGGCGGCGTTGTTGACAATGATATCGAGACCGCCGTAAACCCCCACCGAGCGCTCGACCAATGCCTGAATATCGTCTATGTTGCCCATGTTGGCGGCGATTCCGGTGGCCTCGAGGCCGCTTTCATCAAATTCTCCGGCGACGTTGTCGAGCGTTTCCTGGTGACGGCCGCAGAGCACGACCCTGGCGCCAAATTCGGCCAGTCCGCGCGCGATCGACGCACCGATACCCCTACTGGCGCCGGTGACCAGCGCTACCTTGCCGTCGAGTTGAAACATGGATTGCATCGTGTTTGGCATTTTCTACCTGGGACGAAATATCGGGCTAGCGGTTAGTCTAGCATGCAGGACTCTGCAGCTGGGAGTACCTCGGCGTAATGCGGTTTGAGTTGGATGCCGATCGCCGCTAGCCAGTAGTTTGTGTTGACTGTATTGGAATTTTATTCAACCTTTTGGTTGACAAATAATTTAGATCTATATATATTCAACTATATGGTTGAATCAATTGATGATACGAAATTATCCCGGCTGCTCAAGGCGGTTAGCGATAGCACCCGCCGTGCGTTGTTAACCCAGGTTTGCCAGCAGGGAGCGAGCCGGGTTACCGATCTCGCCACGCACTACGATATGTCGCTTAACGCCATTTCCAAACATATCAAGGTACTGGAGGGCGCCGGGCTGGTAAAGCGCACAACCATAGGCAGAACCCATTTAATCGAAGCCGACCTGAGCCAGGTTGAAATCGTGTCGAATTGGTTCGCTTCGCTCAGATCGATTTGGGCGCTCAGCCTGGATCGACTCGAAGACGTTTTAAATACTGGAGAAGAAGAATGACCGACTTGACCGTAAACTTGAAAAAAACCGTAAATGCGCCGATTGACCGCGTATTCGATGCCTGGCTCGATCCGGCAATGCTGACCCGTTTCATATTGCCGGATCCCAGCATGCCCCAGCCCGAGGTTGAAAACGACCCGCGCGAGGGCGGACATTTTACGATTATCATGATTGCGGGTGACGACAGGCTGCCGCATACCGGCAGCTATCTGGTCATCGAACGCCCGCATCGCTTAAAGTTTAGCTGGCAGTCGGCTTATTCACCGGAAGACAGTACCGTGACGCTCGATTTTACCTCCATCGACGCCGATACCACTGAGGTGGAGCTAACCCATGTGAAGTTTCTGCACGAGGAAGCGCGTTCGGACCACGAGGGCGGCTGGGGCTGTATTCTCGATAAGCTCGGCGATGTCATATAGTTGGAATTGCCGAACGGGAAGTCCATTCCCCACCCATCGTCGCGCCCTAATGCGTGCCTGTGCCCGGGCTTGCAAATGGGTCCCGGGTTTGCATACTCGAGGCATGAAATTGTCGAATGCCTGCGCACTGCTACTGTTGTTTGCGGGGCCGCTTGCGGCGCAGTCGCAGTTTTCGCTGCAGCCGAAGGCCGGGTCGCAACAGGTACCGGAATCGATGCTCGGGATCTGGGGTACCGCCGAACAGTGCGCCGCCCATGCCGCGGGCGCAGGTGACAATCCCGCGCTGTTGCCATACCACATGACCGGCGACTGGATCAGGCAGGGGCATATCTATTGTTATTTATCTTGGCGCGGGCAGGATAATAACGGCGCGCGCTTGCGGGCTTACGCTGTGGCACAGTGCGGCGAGGATGACCTGCGAGAGTACCGGTTAACCCTGCGCTTGCAACAGGACAGCTTACGGATTCGCTGGTCGGATGATTTCGTTACCCGCGAGTTGATGGCCTGCCGTTAGTCGACCAGATTGTCGGCGCGCACCTTGGATTCGGCGTGCGCCCCGGTGGTTTTGCCGTAGAGGTTTTTAACCCGGGCCTTGCTGCCGACCATGCCCGGTTTTTCGCTGAAGGACATGATCAACAACAGACGGTCGCTGTCGCCGCTGTTTGCGGTCACCTGGTGCAGTGAATAACGGCCCAGGAAGAACTGTAGATCGCCGGCGTTTAGCTGCAGGCGTTTGACGCGGCCGCGGTCGCCGTCCAGCACCGCCTTGACCTCGTCGTAGCATTCGTCCGCGGCGCTGCGCAGGTTCGGAACATATTCGAATATTCCGCCCGCGGCGGCGGCTTGCAACAACATCGTGATGGTGAATTCGTTGGTATCGAAATGCCAGTTGAACTGTTGTCCGGGTCGGCCGACATTGACGATCATGTTCGACACCGGGTCTTCGTAGATAAACAGTTCCTGCTTGTCCAGGCATGCGGCAAGAAAGCGCTTCAGCGGTTGCCAGTAGTAAAGCCGGTGAGCGGTGGTTTCGGCGCCGAACAAATCGGCCGTGATAAAGCCATTGCTGCGCGGCATAAAAACGTTGAGCGGATGGTCTTGCGCAAAATTGGCTGCACCGTCGTTGAGATAGGCGTTGCAGGATTTGCGTGGCGAATAATAGGTTTTTGCCTTGCGCTGGTTTGCTTCGGTCCGCAGCGCCTGCAAACCGGCCGGGCTGAAGAAATTGCGAATCACAGCGCAACCGTCCGCGGCCAGCTCCGACCTGACCTGATCGACTACTTCGCGGCAGACGGGATTTTCGATTTCGTCGATTGGATAGTCGTCGTGGTTGATTACTTCGCGGCAGCTGAGGCTGGCTGACATGATCGATTTCCCGCTGTGGTCTTAACGCAGTTGGCTATCCTTGCTGGCGCGGCGATTAAATCCCGCCTGGGCGGCCTGATCGCGGTCGACTTCCTCCTGACAGGCCACACACAGGCGCACCCCGGCTATCGCCAGCCGCCGCGCCTCGGGTATATCGTTACCGCAGTCCTCGCAATGGATCAGGCTTTGCCCTTTGGGTAAACGGCTGCGCGCCAGTTCGACCGCGTCTGCGACGCTGGCGTCGATCTGATCCTGAACCGCCCCGTCGCGTGCCCAGCCTGTGGCCATGATTGCCTCCGCAATTCGCTTAAGTTGCTTATTTTGCACCGGTAGTCGGCGCAATTCAATCCGGATCTACCGCTTCGAGTGCTGGATTTCGCGCTTCGATATCGCCCGCCGCGGCAAACAAAACGTCTTCGCGAAACCGTGCCGCCACCAGCTGGACCCCCATGGGGTCGGCGCAGTTACCGCTGGTTGTCACCGCAATCGCCGGCAGGCCCATCAGCGGCAGCGCGATTTGCGTCATCTGCGCTTCTACTACGCGCTCGAAGGCTGCCGCCGACTCGATATCCAGCTGGTCGGGGAAGGGGGGGTCTGCGGAAACCGGACACAACAATAGCGGATACTCGGTCAGGAATAACTGCCAGTCTCGCGCTAGCGTGAGGCGGCGTTGCAATGCTTCCATCAGGTTTTCCATGGTCGGTGTTGGGCAGCGTTCGCGCAATTGGGCATAAACGAAATTCGCATCCGGATCATCTTCGCGCGCGACCGCCGTACCGCCGTTATAGGCATATTCGGACATCCATAACAACAGCTGCAGCTGCATCGCCTCGCGCATCGGCGGGATTTCGACTTCAACAATTTCCCAGCCGGCCTCTTCCAGCTGGCTGGCGGCATGACGCAAGGCTTGTTCGACTGCGGCGGTTACCGCGAGACCGTCGGGTGCGATACACAGCGCGATTCGTTTCGGCGGTGCGGGCTGCTGCAACGGAGCCGGCACCCACCAGGGGTCCAACGGACTCGCTGCCGACAGCGCTTCGAAACCGAGCCTGAGATCGCCGATGCTGCGTGCGATCGGGCCCGACACCGCGGTCAGTTGTGCGCCAATGTGGCGCTCGGGTAGCGACAGATTGAATGCCGGAACCCGCCCGTGGCTCGGGCGAATGCCGTGCAGTCCGCAGGCGTAAGCGGGATAGCGGATCGATCCGGCGATGTCGGTACCCTGCCCGATGGCGCAGATGCCGGCTGCCACCGCAGCGGCAGCGCCACCCGAGGATCCCCCCGGGGTCAATTCCGAATTACGCGGATTTCGGGTATGCCCATGCAGCGAGTTACGGGTGAACCAGCGCATCGAAAACGCGGGGGTATTAGTTCTGCCGACGATGATTGCGTCCGCCAGGCGCAAGTTTGCGACTATCGGACTGTCCTGTTGCGCCACCAGATCCTGCTGCAGGCGGATGCCGTTGGTGTTTGCAAATCCCTGCTGATCGATATTGACTTTGATCGTTACCGGTACCCCGGCCAGTAATCCAGTCGATCCACCTGCCACGATGCGCTCGTCGAGCGCGCGCGCTGCGGCGAGCGCCTGGCCGGGCATCTGCTGCACCACGGCGTTGATTTTTGGGTTGACCCGCTGTAATCGCTGCAGCGTGCTCTCGATTATCTCTGTGGCGGATAGATCGCGCTGTTTAACCCGCGTTGCTATTTCAGATGCGCTCAAGCGCCATAAATCGGTCATCGATGAATCTCGTTGGTTGCCGCGAAGACAATAACCCGGTCAAAGTCCGAGGCCGGCCTGTGGCATACATCGCAGCGCCCGGTCGAGCGTGACGAGTTTGACGGCGTTTCGAGCAGGCTGCTCGTGAGGTTCATGTCCCACTGCCGACTCGGGAACGGCTGCTGGCCGGATGCGGGTTAGACAAGCTACGGTCCGGCGCTTAGCCGAGCATGTTGGCGCCGACAATTAATACGACGGCAAGTACCGCGAAAGCGATGAAGGTGATCGCCATGTGCTTGGTGGTGGTTTTATCGTCTTGATCCGGATTCATGTTTTGTTCCTCCTCGGATATTTATTCAAGTACTATATAGTGCCGAAGCCGGAGAATAATTGCCACCCAGTATGACCGATAACAGCTATGCTACGCTCGCGCTGGCAAATCCCCGCCCACAGGTTTTGCAGCTCAGTTTGAATCGACCGGATAGCGCCAATGCCTTCAATACGCAAATGGCGACCGAGCTGATACTCTGTTTTGAAACTCTCGCGCTGGACGCGGGCGATACTCGCTGTATCGTATTGACCGGCGCCGGCGAGCGCGCGTTTTGCGCCGGCGGCGATCTCAAGGAGCGCGGCGGCATGAGCGACGCGGCCTGGCGGGCTCAACATCTGATATTTGAGCGCATGATCCGCGCGGTCATCGATTGCCCGGTTCCGCTGATTGCCGCGGTCAATGGCGCCGCCGTTGGCGGCGGCTGTGAGCTGGCTTGCGCGGCGGACTTTATTTATGCCGCCGACAGCGCCCAGTTTGCGATGACCGAAACCAGCCTCGGGATCATTCCGGGCGCCGGCGGCACGCAAAACCTGGCGCGGGCGCTGGGCGAGCGTCGCGCCAAGGAATTGATTCTGTCGGCGCGGCGCTTCGATGCGGCGGAGGCGTATCGATGGGGCCTGGTCAACGAAGTCTTTGCAGCGGATAAATTGCTCGAAGAAGTCCTGCAGGTAGCCTCCGAAATTGCCGGCAATGCGCCGCTTGCCGTGCGCCAGGCCAAGGCGGCTATCCATCGCGGTTTGCAAATGTCGCTGGCCGATGGGCTGGCCTTCGAAATAGAAGCCTATAACCGCACCGTGCCTACGGCGGATCGGCGCGAAGGGGTGCTGGCGTTTAACGAAAATCGAACGCCGAACTTCAAGGGGGAGTAGACGTCCATGGTCGACGAAGTGATTCTGACCTGCGCGGTTTGCGGCGGTCACAACAATCAAGGGAAACATCCCGATTACCCGATTACACCCGCGCAAATTGCCGCTGATTGTATCGCCGCCGCCGGCGCGGGCGCCGCGATCGTGCATATTCACGTGCGCGATCCCGAGAGCGGGATGCGCTCGGGCGATCCGGCGCTGTTTCGCGAGGTAGTCGAGCGCATCCGTGACTCCGGTAGCGAGGTGCTGATCAACCTGACTACCAGCGAGGGTGCGCGTTTTGCTCCCGGACAAGAAGACGCCGCAGTCGGCGGTCCCGGGACCACCCTGGTGCAGCCGCTCGAGCGTTTGCGTCACATCGAGGAATTACAGCCCGATATCTGTACCCTCGACGTCGGCAGCTTCAATTTCGGCGAAACGATTTTTGTCAACACGCCGGCGCATTTGCGCATCATGGCGCAGCGCATCCGCGAACTCGGGGTGAAACCGGAACTGGAAGCATTCGAACCCGGGCATATCATGTTCGCGCGGCGGCTGATCGAGGAAGGCTTGATCGACGGCGCGCCGATGTTTCAGCTTTGCCTGGGTATTCCACATGCTTCACCGGCGACTCCCGAAATACTGAGCGTGATGAAAGGCTTGCTGCCGCCGAATGCCGTCTGGAGTGCGTTCGGGATATCGCGCAAGGAGTTTCCGATTGTCGCCCAGGCGGCCAGCCAGGGCGGCAATTGCCGCGTCGGTCTGGAAGACAATCTCTATCTCGACAAAGGCGAATTCGCTACCAATCTTCAACTGGTCGAGCGCGCGGTGCGTATCATTCGCGAACTCGGTCGCGAACCCGCTACGCCCAGCCAGGCCGCATTGCGTCTCGGAATTAATCGCTAACGATGGCAAGCTTGTAACTGATCCGGATCGATCATCTACCCTACGAGCGGGTGACCCGGTGACGAATTACTCGCTTTCGAAGCCCGAGTACTATTGGTCTCGGCAGCAATGCCCGGCAGGCATCCGGCCGGGATCGGCCGGTCGTGCCGTATAGTTACATTTCCATGGCTTCGGCGATTTCGACCGACCCCCGCGCCTTCAGGATGGGGCAATCCCTGGCGATTGCGGTCGCCTGCTCGATGTCATCGGCCTGGATCAGGCTGTAACCGCTCAATGGATTTGGGCCGCCGTCGCAGGAAATCGTCCCGTCGCTTTGCACCGTCGATGACGGCCCCACCGCATTGCCCCCGTCGACGACGGCGTCACCCATGCCTTCGAACCAGGCCGTCCATTCGGCCATGACCTGTGCGCCTTCTGCTTCGGTTTCCGGCATGTCACCGCCGTGATATGCAAATATGTACTTAGGCATTATCTTGTCCTCACTCAGGTTATGCTGCTCGGACAACACAGGATACGAAATCTGGTGCCGATAATCGACCCACGCCCGTTTATTCTAGTAGCCTTACGGGATATTGAAATCGGCTCAATCGATTTGGAAAGATACGGCAACCGAAGTATAACGAACCATGAAAGCCGTTAAATTGGGTAGAATTCTACCCCCCCCGTTTGGCTTTAGGGCTTGTTGCGGAATTGATCCGGGTTTACGCCAATCCCAGTGCCTGTTTTCTTTGATGCGCCCAGGTGCGCAATATTTGATCGACCGCCAATCCTATAAAAGCGACACACAGGCCCAGCATCAGTCCATTGCCGATACCGTGTTTATCCGATAGGGACTTCAAGACAAGCTGCCCCAAATCATCGGTTCCGATCATCGCGCCGATGATTACCATAAATAGTGCAAAAACCACGGTTTGATTGATACCCAGCATGATGTGGGGAAAGGCAAGCGGCATTTCTATCTGCAGCCATCGCTGGATTCGACTGACGCCCGACATGGTGCCGGCATCCTGCAGGGATTGCGGCACATTGCTGAGTCCTTCCACCGTGTAGCGAATCGCAGGGATGGTAGCGTAAATAACGACGGCAATTAACACCGAAGTATCGGTGACGCCAAAGAGCATGATAACCGGAATCAAATAAATGAACGACGGGAAGGTCTGGAAGGTATCGCAAAGCAGGAGGATAGCTCTTGTCGCGAATGAGTTCTGTGCGCATAAGGAACCGGTCACCGTGCCAATTACTACCGATACCAGCACCCCAAAGGTTGCCATATAAGCCGTAATCAGCGCTCTGTCCCACCATTCGGTGGATGCGATAAATAGCAGTAACCCACCTACGACTAAAGCCGATCTAAGGCCGCCCACGATGTAGCCAATCCCCATCACCAATACAAAGGTTGCTGCTACCGGCATGCTCAGGTAAGCATTTTTCATTGGCACCAGCAGGTTAATAATCAACCCCTTGTTGAAGGCTTGCAGGCTCGCATACCAATTTTCCACCATCCAGTCGACGCCGGATTGCCAAAAGTTTTCCGTGGTAATTCCCTGGTTGTGCGGGATGAGATAAAAATAATTGATCTCGTTCTTGAAAATCAGGCTGCCGATGGACGCCAATAACACGCCTAACACCAGGATCGCAGCCATCATGAGAGGGTACTTATTGCGTTGGCTGAAAGAGAGGTCGGCAAAATAGTCGATTTGCTTGTTAGCCCAGCCCAGCGATAGCTTATCGAGAACCACGGCAATCAATACGATACAGATACCCAGTTCCAGGGCTTGCCCTATTCTGAGCTGATTCAGTGCCAGCAATAGATTGAAGCCAAGGCCTTTGGCCCCGATAAATGAAGCAATGACCGCCATTGCCAGGCATTGCATGATTACCTGGCTTACCCCTACCAGAATATCGTGCCGGGCCGTAGGTATCAGCACCTTGAACATGAGTTGAAGCTTGTTGCAGCCGTTCATCATGCCCGCTTCGAGCACTTCCGGGGATACCCCTTTGAGGCCTAATAAGGTCAGCCGAATCATCGGCGGCGTTGCAAAAATGATGGTCGCGATGGCGCCGGCATGGTCGCCCACACCAAAAAATACGGTTACCGGCACCAGATAGGAAAAATGGGGCATGGTCTGGGCTACGTTGAGCAATGGCATCAATGCGCTTTCAAAAACTCGAAACTTAAAGGCCAGAATAGCCAGGAAAACTCCGAGCAAGACCGAGGCCGGCGCCGCAACCAATACGAACGAGAGCGTTTCCATTGCGGGTTCCCATTGACCGAAAACAGCAATATAGGTAGTCGCGCAGCCCACCAGGATTGCAAGCCAGCGCCCGCTGAGCGCGTAACCCAGGATAATTGCGACCCCGGCGACGACGGTCCAGGGCAGTGCCGGCCAGACCGCCCACTCATTTTCGCTGACAAAGTCCCAGCTGGTGAAAGCGACTATGGTTTTTTGGCCGCCCACCAGAATTTCGCGGATTAATTCAATCCCGAAAAGCACGGCGCGCGATATGGATCGGGTTACTTCAATTAATAGCGCCGAATCTTCGTAATCTTCGATTTCCGGGTTATAGGTTTGAATCGGCATCCATTCGAACATCGCGTATTCGACTGAACTATTCAGCATCTCGGGGACGGCGGCCAAAAATGCGGGCAGACGCCAGAGGATGTTGTTTTCCGACGGATCGATCGCAAAACATAAAATGAAAAACACGACCAGCAAAGCTGCAAATTGTGTGAGTTGCAGATGCCTGGAAATATTATTCATCACATCATTTGCCCGCCCTGAGAAGGTCTTGCGATGTTCCCGGTTGGTCCTTGCTAAACAGTACGCGGATTACGTGGGACGCATGTAAGCTACCTACCGCTTCATTATTTTCGTCTACGACGGCAACCGGTTTCTCCTCGCTCAGGATCGCTTCGGCAACCGTTTCGATAATTGCGTCTCGGCTGACCTTTAATTCACTCAGATCGGATGCGGTAGCGATATCTTCCATGACGTTGCCGCAAGTCAATACCTTTTCGCGCGGCACGTCGTTGGTGAACTTTGCGACATATTCGGTGACCGGATGAAGAACAATATTCGCCGGCGTATCGCATTGTTCGATTACTCCATCTTTCATGATTGCAATTCTGTCAGCCAGTCGCAGGGCTTCGTCGAAATCATGCGTCACAAATAGAATCGTTTTATGCAGCATTTCCTGCAGACGTAAAAATTCATCCTGCATTTCTTTTCGGATCAGCGGATCAAGCGCTGAAAACGGTTCATCCAGAAACCAGATATCCGGCTCTACCGCCAGGGATCTGGCAATACCAACCCGTTGCTGCTGACCACCGGACAATTGTCTCGGAAAGTAATTCTCACGCCCGCCGAGATCAACCAGCTCAACCATTTTCATGGCGCGTTGCATACTATCTTTTGTGTTCGTGCCCTTAACCTGCAACGGGAAGGCGATATTTTCGAGAACGGTTTTATGCGGCAACAGCGCGAAACTCTGAAATACCATGCCCATCTTGTTGCGACGGAGCTCGATCAGCTGCTTTGGATTCATCGCCAATAAATCTTCGCCATCGATGTATATATTGCCGGCGGTGGTGTCAGTCAGTTTCGAAATACAGCGTAACAGCGTTGATTTTCCGGATCCGGACAAGCCCATGACGATGAGCATTTCATCTTTGTGAACTTCAAAGGATGCATTGTTGACGCCAAAGATACACCCCGCCTGCTTGAACGCTTCTACGTCAATCCGGCCGTTTGCTTGTTGCATCAATTCTGTGGTGTTTTCACCGAATATCTTAAAGACGGAATCACACTTGATAACGGGACGATCGTTGTCGGTATGGGCGGTATCGCTAGTATTGCTGGTTTCGTTAGTCATTTTTGTTCCTTGGATTCATCTCAAAACGGAGTCATCTCAAATTGCTGCTGCGGTAATCCGGCCATCTCAGCCTATCGACTAAAACAATACAAACCTGAACGAGTGCGATTATAACAAAGCGAGTCTGGTTCCCTGTATGGCGGGAACCGAAAAAATCCCTCCCAAGACCACGCACGTCGAGGGAGGGTCGGAGCTCAACGATGCTTCGCCTCTATGGGGTAACGAGCACCGGTACTGCTAGTTATTATTGGGTAAAAGGCATCCAGACGTCTTTATTATCGGCCAGCCACTTCTTGGCGGCGTCTTGATGACTCATTTTATCGACGTCAACCAGTGCGGCCATTTGCCCGATCTGAGCGGTCGTGAATGACAGTTTGGAAAACGCGGTATAAGCGGCCGGGTGGGTCTTGGGGAATTTATAGTTAGCCGCTTTTTTGAGCCAGCCGTTGGGTGAACCACAAGCTCCGTCACCGCCGTCAACCACGCGGCAGCCATCGGTATATCCCGGAAACTTGATGAATACGAAACCTTCCGCATCGGTAAAGTTCGGCGTCCAGTTAAAGGTAATGATGCCGCAGCCTTCTTTCTTGGCCGACGCCAGTTCCGCCCAGATTGCATCGGCGCCGCCGGCGAATTTGACGACATAGTCGTCTTCCAGGCCCAGTGCTTTAACGCGCACCGGCATCAGGTCGCCATGCCAGCTTTGCGGGCCTTCCAGCCAACGGCCTTTGCCACCGGAATCAGCGGTCGAAAATACGTCTTTACAGTTTTTCAATGCTTCCCAGTTGGGTAGGCCCGGGCAGAGATTGTCGTCAATCACGTACTGCGGGACACCCATTTCTTCAAGTGTCGGCGCAGCATGCGTGCCGGCGTCGATAACTCCGCCTTTGGCCATGGCGTTATAAAACGACTTGCCGAAGGTTGATTGCCAGACTTCGTGCGAAATGGTGATATCACCGAGACGAATCGCTTCGTATACAGCCTGGGAATCCGCCGGTTTGTACTCGACATTGTTACCCATGCTTTCGAATATCCCGCCAATGACATAGGCCATTACCACCTGGCTTGACCAGTTGTGCGTAGGAATCACGATTGGCTTGCTGGAGTCTTTGGCCCATGCCTGAGTGCCGATACTGGCAAATACCAGTGCAATAGCCCCGGCCATCATTTTATTTCTAAGTTTCGAGAAATTCATTTTTCCTCCTCAGGATTATGAATTGGTTGTAAATACGGCTGCCGCTTCAATCTTGAGGGCGCCTTATAATTCGAATGTTTTTATAGAATTCCGTTTTAGATTACTCGCCGGCGGCAAGGTCGCCGCTGCGGTAGCAATAACGATTATAATTAGTGATTAAAAACCGTGGATTTCAAATTGTTAACAGAAAAAACAATCGGTTAATATCGGTTAACATTTCATTAATCGAAAAAGTATTTTGAAAGTGGTTCGTATAGTCCGCGTGGGAAGTATCTGATACCATCCTAGGCCTTCCAGGGGGTCATCCTGAAATAAATCGCGATCAAAGTGGCTGATACCAACTTCACTCATCATGTGCTAATTGTTGAGGATGACGCTGTCACGCGGGCCCGAATCGCGGCCTATTTCGAGTCCGAAAATTATCGCGTTAGTCAGTCGGAAGATGGCAATGACGTCGCGCGTATGGTTACAGAGTCGGCCATAGATGTGGTGTTGCTGGATATTAAATTGCCCGGCAACGATGGTCTGCAGATTGCAAGAGAGCTTAGTGAAAAAACCGATGTCGGCATTATTTTGGTGACGGCGCGTGACGATGAGGTCGACCGCATAGTCGGCCTCGAAATCGGCGCCGACGATTACGTCACTAAACCTTTCAACCCGCGCGAGTTGCTGGCACGGGTAAAAAATTTGATTCGACGCAAGCAGTCCGACCAAAGCCGACTGCATAAGCAGCGCAGCAAGACATTTTCAGGTTGGACGCTGGATTTGTCTCGCCGCTGCCTGTCATCGAATACGCAAGATAAACTGTCACTGACGCGTGGCGAGTTCGAATTGCTGGTGACCTTCCTCGAGCATCCCGGTAAAATATTGCATCGCGAATGGTTGATGGAAAAAGTAACCCACAGGGTATGGTCGCCCAACGAACGGACTACCGATGTGCTGGTTTTGCGTCTGCGCAATAAAATCGAACAGGATAGCCACGCACCGCAGATAATCTTGACGGTGCATGGTGAGGGATATTTATTTGCCAGCGAGGTATTTTAGTCGGTAGCCCGGGTTAATTATATGAAACCCGTTTCCCCGATGGTTTGCCCTGTTGCGACAGGTAAATGTCAAGCGCGGCGACGGCCGCGTTATATTCCGTCTCGAATCGTTTACGTGAGGCAGCCGTTACGGCAACGCCCTGGCCGGCCTCGGTTTCGATCCCGGCCAGCAGCGCACATAATCTTTCGAGACCAAAGTTGCCGGCCGCGCCGTTCATTTTATGCGCCAGTTTTTCAATTTTTTCGAAATCACCCCGATTCAGCGCCGCGATCAATTCGGATTTCAGTTGTTCGGCGGATTGAAAAAATAATCCCGCCAAGCGCTCGACGTTTGCCATACCCAGCCGATTGATATCAAGCTCGATCATCGAGGTATCGATTTGTTTCAGGCGGCTGTAGTCTCTCGGTTCGCTGCTTTTGGTGATAAAAGCAGCGTCCCCCCTGAATGCTTTTGCAATCGCTTGTTCGAGATCCTCCATCGAAAACGGCTTGCCCAGAAAACCGTTCATGCCGGCACTTAGATATTGATCGACCTCTTCGGTAAAAACATGTGCCGACATCGCTATCACCGGCAAATTCGCAATTGTGGCGTCGGCATGGGTGCGAATGTATTTTAGAATCGTCAAGCCATCGATGCCGGGCAAGCTGATATCGAGTAGCACCAGCGACATACCGCCTTCATCCAGCAGCATTAACGCTGCTTCGCCGCTCTCAGCGGCAGTCACATGGTGCCCCAGCTGTTGCAGGTAATTGGCGGTAACCATACTGTTGGTGGCATCGTCTTCGACCATCAGTACCCCGACTCCTTCGATGATGGCAGCTGTCGATACCGGATTCGGTTGCGCCGGAGAAACCGATTGGCTGATTTCCAGATCGATTTCAATGCCGATGCTAGTACCTTTACCGAGTTCGCTTTCCAGTATTATTTTGCCGCCCATCGCATTGACCAGCCGTTCGCAGATGGCGAGGCCGAGGCCGATACCGCCATAAAGCCTGGCGCTGCTGGTATCGACCTGGGTAAACGCCTGAAAAATATCTTCCTGTTTCTCCCGGGCAATACCGATACCGGTGTCGACTACCGAGAAACGCAAAGTCATCGATTCCGGGCGATCGTTAGGCAGCCTATCGACTTGCAGTATTATCCTGCCGTTATCGGTAAACTTATTGGCGTTGCCGATCAGGTTGATCAGGATTTGGTGCAATTTGCCCGAATCGCCTTCCAACCAGCGTGTTGGCAGGTCTTCCATTTGTAGCTGCAAACTATTGTTTTTCTCACGCACCGAGACCATCATTAAGCCAATCACGTTGGCTAGCAGTTCGGTCAGATCAAAGCGCCTGTTTTCGATATTCAACTTACCTGCTTCGAGTTGTGAGTAACCTAAAATATCATTTACGATATCCAGCAAGCTTTCATTGGCCGCACTAATGATGCGTACGTAGTCGAGTTGCAGCGACTGTAAATCAGTCTCCGAAAGTAATCTCAATGTGCCTAGCGCCCCGCTCAAGGGCGTGCGCAATTCATGGCTCATGGTGGCGAGGAATGCCGTTTTGGCTTGGTTCGCCTGCTCGGCTTTAACGCGTGCCAACGCATGATTCTGCACTTCCTCGGATAACATCTGGTTGGTTTCCCGCAACTGTTCGGAGCGTTCTTCAACCAGTTCTTCCAGATGCGCCTTGTGCTGGCGTAGTTCTTCATCCAGCTTGCGGTTGTGGATTGCATAATTACGGAAACCGCGCAGTGCCATGCCCATATCGGTTAACTCGTCGTGGCCTTCGACGATGATATCGACGTCGTAATCGCCGCGGGTGATCGAATGCGTAGCCGATTGCAGCGACAACAGCCGCCGTACCACATTGCGCTTTATAAACCACCATAAGATGGCTGCAGCGACCAGTATCGAAACAATCGATATTCCGCCGAACAATCGGCGACTGCTATCGAGTGAATCCTTTGCGGTCGTCGAAACCCGGTTAATCAATGCGCCGCCGGTCGCGTTTAATTCATTGACGATACCGTTCAGTGCTTGCGAGGCCTGGGCCGTTTCAAGGGAAAGCCGGGTCAGGGAATTGTCTATTCCCAGTAAGGAAATGCGCGTTTCGAAAATACCGTAGACATAGAGCGGCCCATTGTCGATTTCCATTGCGGAAAGCAGTCCGGTTGCCTTGTCACGCCTTTGCGGGTCGTTGATCTCACTCACCCGGTGTTTCAGGATCGAAATGGTTTCCGCGGTGCGTCGGCGCAGGAGATCCAGCTCCTGTAAATCGGATTCCTTCGCTACCCGGTTAAACAGCCCATTCAAATTTGCACTACGCAGCCGCAGTTCGTACATACGTTCCATCGCGTCTAGATCGACTTCGACCAGCCTGTCGAAAACCTGGTAAAGTTGTTGCTTATTGGCGTCGTCCTCGACCATGTCATACAGATTCGAGGTGATTGCAGTGGTGGTCGCCGCGGCATTGGCAACCAAGGAATCCGCCAGATCGTTTAACTCTTCGGTAGTGGCGATCAAACTGGCGGCCAGTTGCGTGAAACGCGCCTGCTGGCGAATTCGTTGACCAACCAGATCGTTTTGCCGGCGCAGCATGTATTCTATGTTGCTCACCGTTTGGCGTAGCGACTGCAATGATCCCAGCGAGAATCCTTTTCGCTCGAAATCGTCCAGTAATGCATTGACCTGAGCGACTTCGGAGAACAAGGCGGCACTGATCTCGATACGTTCGGTTTCGTTGTTGCTGCGCAATAGCTGTGCGGAGGCAGCCCCGATCGAAGCATTCAATGCGGACAGCCGATGCGCCTGTCGCAATCCGGGAATCGCCCGGTCGATGACCGAGTTTTGCGATTCAGTGACACGCGTAAATCCCTTCCAACCGATGGAAGACGCCACTACCGCCAGTAGGAAAATCCCACCGAAGGCCAGATAAATTTTTGTCGCAATGCCGAGCTTACGCATTTCAAAATGCTGCACCTTGCAGTCGCAAATTGCAAGGGTACAATGTTTTCACCTCAGGTTTTACTGTCAGGAAAATATTGAAAAGCTTCTATTTTTTTCCAATTCTTGCCTGTCTTTTAGTCATACTAATCGCAGCCCCTACTGCCAGGGCCGAGGTTTGGAAGCTCGAAACCTGGGCGACACCGTTTGACTATTCCAGCGATAGTCGAATGATCGATTATCAACCGACCACCGCAGCCAGCCGGAAATGGCATCTCTGTATTTCCTACCCGCACTTGAAAGACGCCTATTGGTTGAACGTAAACTACGGCATGGTGCAGGAAGCACGCCGACTCGGTATCTCGTTTACCCTGGTCGAAGCGGGTGGTTATCCCAATCTCGAACGCCAGCGGCAGCAAATAGAACAGTGCACTACCCAAGGCGCCGATGCCTTGATCGTCGGTACGGTTTCATTTCGGGGACTCAATCGAAGCATTACCAGGATTGCCAAAAAAATGCCCGTATTGGCGACCGTAAACGATATTGAAGATACCGGAATTAGCGCAAAGTCCGGCGTATCCTGGACCACTATGGGTCAGGTAACCGGCGAGTATCTCGCGCGCAAACACCAAGCCGGAAGCGAACCGGTAACGGTGGCCTGGTTCCCCGGACCGCAGGGTGCGGGTTGGGTCGATTTTATCGAAACCGGATTCAAGCAGGGCCTGAAAGATAGCGCAGTCGAGATTGTCATAACCAAATGGGGTGATACCGGTAAGGAAATCCAGCGAACCCTGGTACAGGAAGTGCTGGAAAGTCACCCGCAGGTTGACTATATCGTCGGTAATGCGCTGATGGCCGAAGCGGCTATCAGTACCTTGCGCAATCGCAACCTCAATCGTCAAATCGAGGTTGTTTCGACTTATTTTACCCCGGCGGTATATCGCGGCATTCGGCGTGGACGCATTCTCGCCGCACCCACCGACGCACCCGTGATGCAGGGTCGTATTTCGATCGATCAGGCAGTGCGCATCTTGGAAGGACGCGATCTCCTGAGACACACCGGCCCGCAAATCCAGATGATCGATCAAGCTAACTGGCAGGCATTCAATATATTGGATTCGCTGGCGCCGCCTTCTTTTTCGCCGGCCTTTGTCTGGCCTTAGCACTTGGATTTAAATCAATCCGGCCACTCTTGTTGGCTGGAGTTAGAGACTCAAATTCGAAATCCAGCTGTCGAGCACTTGTCGAGGCGTAATTCGGCTGATGTCGGGCTCGGAATTTTCAGCCTCTCCGGTGATGACCGCTACCGGGCTTTGGCTGCTGATCGGGCGAAACCGCCCCGGATTTGCCTTGCCGAATAACACGACTAGCGGGCAGTTGAGCGCGGCGGCGGCGTGCGCCGGACCGGTATCCACCGAAATACAGCTGTGCGCCAGGCTCAGCAGGGCCAACAGGCGCCGCAACGGCAGGTCTTGCGCGGCCGATTGAACCCGATCGCTGGCCTTGCAGTGCGCTAAAATGGCATCACACATGTCGGCCTCGGCCGGCACGCCGCACAGCAGCACTTGCGTTTCGGGTTTATGTTCGAGCAGCCCTTCGATCACCTGCGCCCAGTTGCTTTGATGCCAGAACTTGGTATTACTTTTGCGGTCGGCCTTACTGCGGCGAGTGGTGCGCTTGCTGCCGGCCTGAATGCAGACTATCGGGGCGTCCGGGTCCAGGCCGCGCCGCCGCAACCATTGACGGCAAGCCTCGACTTCCTCGTCACTGACAAACAGCTCGGTATCGAGGTTTGGCGGCGCTAGTTGGGGATATTCGAAACCGGCGGGTGACAGGTTCGCCAGGCGCAGCCATTTTTCACAATAGTGTTCGGCCTTTACCGCGGCCAGATCGAGTTGGGTTGCACTGCTGCTGCGCTTGATGCCGGCCCGCGCCAGCAAACGATAAGAGCGGCTATCGGTTTCGCAAATCCAGGCGAATAGATGCCGCTGTGCTTTAAGCGTAGCCACCAGCTCGCGTTGGCCGGGGTTGATCCAATAGGGCCTGGCGCGTGACTCGATGGTGAATACCTGACGCACATATGGCATTTGTTCGAACAATAATCGGTTCCAGGCCCCGATGGCGACAATATCGCAGGCCAGACCCGAGCGCCGGTAGAGGTGCTTGAGCAAAGGCGTAATCATAACCATGTCGCCGAAGGCACCGAAGCGACAAACCAGGGGATTGGGTTCTGGCATTGGCGGCAATGCCGTTACTGGTAGTCCTGGTACGACTTTTCCTCGACGATACTCGAGTTCAGGTGCAGGTTAACCTTTTTTTTGGCGTTGGCGCGTTCATCGTTGGTGACATATACCGCGCGCGCCAGCTCGATGAAGCGCTCGCCGAAACGTTTGTTGCGTTCCTCGTCGCGGATATCGTCCTCGATTTCCCACAATGCCTCGTTGATCGACTTGAGTTCGGCGGTAAGCGCGATGATTTCGGCGTCGGCCGCGACCGCCTGATGCCAAACCTTGCTCAGCATATCGAGTTCGGTTTTGACATTCGCTACCTTGGCCGCATCGCTGATCCGTTCCGCTTTGATCTGCAAAATGGTGATCTTGTCGAGTAACTCGCCGGGAGAAATCGGAATCTGTATTTCGTTCATGGTTTGACTGGCCGTATTTTCGAAGCCGGCAATATTAACCGCGCTACCGGCTCAGCTCAACCGGAATCGCGCGATCAGGATCGGCAGTAGCATCAGGTTGGCGATGAGCGCGGTAACCATCGCCAACCCGCTCAATATTCCGAAATAGATCGTCGGGATGAAATTCGACAGCGCCAGGATCGAAAATCCCAGCACCACGGTTACCGAGGTGTAGTACATCGCGCGCGCGATACTGTTATGGCAGCGTTTGATCGCTTCCCAGAAATTACGGTCCTGTAAGAATTCGCCGCGAAAGCGGTGGATATAGTGAATCGAATCGTCGACGCCGATGCCGATATTAATCGCGGCGATGGTAATCGTCATGATGTCGAGCGGGATGCCGATCCAACCCATCAAACCGAGGATCAGGCCGGCGGCGATAATATTCGGCACGATCGCGGCCAGCGATAATCGCACCGCCCGAAACAAAGCGATGAACATCAGCAGGATCGCGCCGAAGACCGCGCCCAGGGTCAGAATTTGCGAGCGAAACAGGCTTTGCAGCAGATTATTGTAGAGTACCGCCATGCCCGAGATGGTGACCTGCTCCGGCGCGAGTCCGTACTCGTTGGTCAGGTCGAAGTATATTTTCTCGATCAACTCCTGGCGGCGCAGCGATTTGTCGGATTCGTACAGGCGGATGCTGAAACGCAGCTGGTTGTCGTCCGCCGACAGATAGGGCGTTATCAGCGCCTGTTTCACATCCTCGGGCAGGCGCTTGTAGACCACCGCGAGCTTGAAATCGTTATAGGGCTTGCCGTCATTTAACGACTCCAGCATTTGCATGGCGGTGTGCACCGATAACACCTTGCCGGTTTCCGGCAACTCGTCCAGGTACTGATGAAAGCGGGCCACTTCGCGCAAGCCGTCGCGATTGAACCAGTAACTGTTCGAAGTGATGTCGGCGACGTCGTAAATCTCGTCTTCCGTCAGCACTTCGTCGGCCGGTGCATCGATGATGACGTCCATCGGCGTGGTGCCGCCGAGCTTGGTGTCGATCAGGGTCATGCCCTGATAAATCTCGGTGCTGTCCTTGTAATAGTCGATAAATCGGTTTTCCACCGAAAGTCGCGGGATTCCGGTTAAGGCGACGATAATCAGCCCGACGAAGAGCAGCAGCGTGGCGCGGGTGCGGTGCTGGATAAAATGGGCAATTCCGGCTGTTACCGCACCGGTCATGTCTTTCTTGCTGCGGGTGTTGAGCCGCGGCAGCAGCATTAGCGCGGCCGGAAACAGCGTGAATGCCAGCACGAAGGACAGGCTAATGCCGATGACCATCATCCAGCCGAAATCGATGACGGGGCGAATCCCGCTGACCAGTAATGAACCGAAGGCCACCATGGTGGTAATCGCGGTATAGAAGCTCGGTGTGAACTTGCTATGCACGGTTTCGCTGACCAGTTCATATTGCTCGGCCTCGGGTTTGATCATCGCGAGTTCGCGGTAGCGCACCACCAGGTGAATAATCAGCGACAGCGTGATGATTAGCAGCAGCGAGATGAAATTCGACGACACCACCGTTACCGACCATTGCGCCCAGCCGAGGTAACCCATCATCGTCATGGCGCTGGTCAGACACACCGCTAGCGGCAGCACCACCCAGCGTAAATTCCTGAACGAAAACGCCAGGATGATCACGATAAACAGCACCACACCGGCGCCGAAAACCTTGAGATCGCTGCGGATGAACTCGATCGAATCGGAGGCGATCATCGGCACCCCGCCGAGGTAAAGCGTGGCCTTGCCGCGGTACCGCTCCATCACGGCGCGAACTTCGGCAATGGATTTTTCAAGCCGCAGCTTTTGCGCCAGGTTTTCGATCTTGATCTGTGCCGACAGTTCGTCGAGGCGCGCGCGCGCCTCCGGATTAGTGCCCAGTTTGGCGTATAAGCTGTCGCGACTATTGATCAGATCAATCAGTTTTCGATTGCTTACCAGATTCAACTGCATCGCGGTGGTATCGCCCTGACTGTTGACCACCAGGTTTTGGTAGAGCGGGCTATGCCGCATTTCCCGTTCGGCAAGCCCGATATCGACGTCGTCGCTTTCCAGGGTGCGCACCCGGCGCGAGATTTCGCTCAGCGTCATCGGCGGGCTGTCGACCAGCGGGACATCGAGCAGGCTGACTACCGAGTCGATTTGCTCCAGCGCGATCAGTTCGCCGCGCAGCCGGGTAATATCGGCCAGCACCTGCGGGCTGAAGAGTTCATCCCGCGGGCTATAGGTGACGATCAGGAAGTCGTCGGAGCCGTAACGTTCACGCACGCTGCGGTAGTATTGCAGGCTAGTGTCGTTTTCCAGCACCAGTGAATCGGCCGAGGCGTCGAGTTCGAAGTCGGGGATAAACAGCAGGAAATAGACAATGACGGCGGTCAGGGCGATCAGCGTCGCCAGCGGCTGCTTCAGCACCAGCCGGTCGTAGGCCCAGATAAACTTGGAGAGCATGTTTTTTTTTATCCTTATTTCGCCGCGGCGTAAACCCTGGAATCAAAGCGGCGATAGCCCCATTGATACTGCGCCAGTTGCCGCCGCACCAGCGCCTCGATCCGATCGTTCATGTATTGCGCGCTCGCGATGTCGTCCGCCGCCAGCCGCGCATGTCCCAGCGGGCGGATCTGCAGGCTGAATTCGCCCGGCGGCTCGCTGCGGCACATGTTAGCAATGAATACATCGCAGTCTATCTTGCTGCACAGATTTTGCACCAGCGTGGTGGTCGGCGCGCTAAAACCGAAAAAGCGGGATTCGATGTAAGCCTTTTTACCGCCCGGTTTCTGATCCGGCAGTATCATCAGGCTCTTGCCGTCCTTCAACCCGATCAGTAGCTGGCGCAGGCCGCGTTTCTTGGTCGGTACCAGACTGCCGCCGCTACGCGCGCGCGCCTGCCGGATGAAGCTGTCGAGCTCCCGGTTTTTACGCCGCTTGTACAACATGATCGCGTTGCTGTTATGGCCTAGCCAGAGCGCCAGAGTTTCCCAGCTGCCGAGATGGGGCGCCAGGATAATGCGGGCGCGGCTCGAGCGCAGGAATTCATCGCAAATATCGGTCGAGGTGATTCGCTCCAGCACCCGTTCCACCGGCCAGCACCACACGGCCGCCAGTTCGGTCATCGCATAACAGGTATGGCGCATGACATCGCGATACAGCACCCGCTGCGCTGAAGGTTCCAGATCGGCGAAACACAGGCGAATATTCGCGCGCGCCTGGCGGGAAACCTGGTTCGAAGTATTGCTTAAGAACAGGCTGATCAATTCGGCCAGCCGGTACTGGTTTCGCAGCGAAAAACGCGACAGTAGCTCGAGCCAGCGTTGAAGCATCGGTTGCTGCAATTTACTGCGCTTGCCCGATCTTCGCCCAACTGTCGCGCAAGGTCATGGTGCGATTGAAAATCGGCCGTTCGACGGTCGAATCATAATCGCTGACGAAATAACCCAGGCGTTCGAACTGGTAGGCGAGCGGGTTATCGGTCAACTCGATCGCGGCTTCGAACTTGGCGTTATCCATGACGACGCGGGAGTCGGGGTTGAGCACCCGATGCAAGTCAGCCGCCGCACCCGGGTTCGGCACGGTGAACAGGCGGTCGTAAAGATTGACCGTCGCGTCCACCGCGTGGCGCGCGCTAACCCAGTGAATCGTGCCCTTGACCTTGCGACCGTCGGGACTGCTACCGCCGCGGCTTTCCGGGTCGTAGGTGCAGATTAACGACTCGATTTCACCGTCGGGATTTTTAATGACTCGCTGGCAGGTGATGTAATAGGCAAAGCGCAGTCGTACCTCGCGACCCGGGCTCAGACGGAAAAACTTACGCGGCGCATCCTCCATGAAATCGTCGCGTTCGATGTAAATCTCACGCGCGAAGGGTATCTCACGGGTGCCGTAATCCGGGTTTTGCGGGTGGTTAGCGCCTTTGAACACTTCTTCCCGGTCCGCGGGATAATTTTCGATTACGACCTTAAGCGGGTTGATCACCGCCATGCGCCGTACCGCGCGGGCATTGAGATCGTCGCGCAGCGCGGTTTCGAGCACCCCCATTTCGATGGTGCTGTCCTTCTTGGTGACGCCGATCATATCGCAAAAGTTGACGATCGACTCCGGGGTAAAACCGCGCCGCCGCATGCCTGAGATGGTCAGCATGCGCGGATCGTCCCAGCCGCTGACGTGGCCCTCGCTGACCAGGGCGTTGAGCTTGCGTTTGCTGGTCAAAGAAAACTCCAGCTGCAGCCGCGCAAACTCGGTTTGCCGCGGACGGGACGGGGTTTCGAGATTATCGAGAATCCAGTCGTAGAGCGGGCGATGATCTTCAAATTCCAGCGTGCATAGCGAATGGGTGACGCCTTCGATCGCGTCGGACAGGCCATGGGTAAAGTCGTAGAGCGGGTAGATGCACCACTTATCGCCGGTATTGTGATGGGTCACGTGGCGAATGCGGTACAATACCGGATCGCGCATATTGATATTCGGCGACTGCATGTCGATTTTAGCACGCAGCACATGTTCGCCGTCGTCGAATTCATCGTTCCTCATCGCCTCGAACAATTGCAGGTTTTCCGCGACGCTGCGATTGCGGTAGGGACCGTCTTCGCCGGGGGTCTTCAGAGTGCCGCGTCCGGCACGGATTTCCTCGGCGTTCTGGCTGGTGACATAGGCCTTACCCTGTTTGATCAAGTCGATGGCAAAGCCGTATAGCTGATCGAAGTAATCCGACGCGAACGGATTGCCGTGCCACTCGAAACCCAGCCACTCGACGTCGCGGCGAATCGAGTCGATGTATTCCTGCTCTTCTTTTTCCGGGTTGGTGTCGTCGAAACGCAGATTGCAGTAACCGCCATAATCGCGCGCGATGCCGAAATTGAGACAAATGGACTTGGCGTGCCCGATATGCAGGTAGCCGTTGGGTTCCGGCGGAAACCGGGTAACCACGGTCGATACCCGGTTCGCGGCCAGGTCGGCGTCGATCATATCGCGGATAAAATTGGAACTGTCGCTTGCGTCAGCGCTGGATTCGGACATTGAATTTTCAGCCAGGAAATCGAATCGCCGGATTTTAACCGATCCGGGACTAAAGCTGAATCGGTTTGCCCGCTAAACGGCCCATCCCCACGAATCACGTCATCCCGTCATTGCAAGGTCCCCGCTTGCGCGCATAGCTGTCCGGGGAAAAACTGAAGAAGGAAGTAAAGGTCTTGCTGTTCCTAATGTTTGGGGTTACAACCCCGAGTGCGAACTCAAAAACAAAAGGAACAACAAGGTGTACAGTAATACTCGATTTCATCAACTTTTAGAAACCCTTCCGCGTAATTTGATTGATCGAATTTCGTCTAGCCTCCAGGCTGGCCGTTACGATAAATCCTTCAAGCCCTATGACCACCTATTGGCATTGTTATACGGCCAGATCTCAGGCGTCCGTAGCCT
>Ga0209150_1000078_pt1 | contig 39987 bp, 40 predicted proteins | sample WorMetTyACAVOLI3_FD_187424 | JGI IMG/M metagenome (GOLD analysis project Ga0209150, IMG submission 187424) | Marine gutless worms symbiont microbial communities from Max Planck institute for Marine Microbiology, Germany - Olavius algarvensis... ... | reverse complement strand
TCCGACTTCTGGTTAATTCGTTCCAGTGGAGGAACAATCCTGCCCACCCCAACCCCCGGCTGATACTGCCCCATTATTCTGACTACCCTGTGGAAAAACCTCCGCTACCCTGCCCCATCTATTTTAAAACTCGAGCGCCAGAAAAATTGTTGACAGCTTATTGGTGGTTTAAGTACTCTTGTTCATCGCGCCTTCCCAAGGTGAGTTGGGAATTTCTCCCTGCCGGTATGTTTTGAGAATTCATCACTCAGCCGAGCTGACTATGGGAGCTGCGTAAACTTCCCAGCATAAGCGGCAGTGTGAGTCTGGACGGGAAAATTAATATGCGTAACCTATTCTACTTGTACTGTCCGATAATGAGAGTTTGTATGTGTAAAAAATTGACGGTCCCGGCACTGCTTCTCGCCACGGTTGTTTTGTCAGTTGCCTCGTGCCAGAGAAAAGAAGACGAGGAAACTATTGCGGTATTCGTGCCTGGGATTCTCGAGGGCAGCCCCTCATATGAGGCGATGAATCTGGGTGTAGGAGAGGCGGCCGGGAATGATTTTCAGGTGCGAGTCATTGAAGGCGGTTTCGACCAGGCCTCGTGGTATAATTCTGTTTTGAGCCTGGCTTCCGAAGGAGACTTCGGACTGATAGTCACCTCCAATCCTGCGATGAGCGAAATCTGCGCGGCGATAGCAGAGTTGTTTCCTAATCAGGCTTTTTTGGTTTTGGATGGCTCGGGTCTGGGAGGGAACAGGATTTCGAATGTTGTATATCGGCACCGCGAGCAAGCCTTTGTAACGGGCTATTTTGCGGGACTTGTAACTATGTCCGAAGAACTTGAGCATTCAAACCCGAATCTAAAAGTTGGGATGATTGTGGGACAGGAGTATCCCCAAATGATGCGAGAGATTCTCCCAGGATATGAGGCGGGTTTGCAAACCGTCAATCCTGGTATCGAGCTTGAATTCAGGGTAATCGGAAACTGGTATGATGCGGAACAAGCCCGGGAGTTGGCGGAAGGACTGTATAATGAGGGAGTGGATGTTATATTGACTATAGCTGGAGGAGCAAACCAGGGAGTTATTTCCGCCGCCAAGAATAACGAGGGATATGTGCTCTGGTTTGATTCGGAGGGAAGTTCACTGGCGCCGGGGATTGTGCTGGCAAGTTCGGTGACTCGCCAAGAGGAGCTAACTGAAATGCTGGTTCGGAACTGGATTGATGGTGAACTGGCACCTGGCACCAGCATGAGAGTGGGTTTTTCGGAAGGTTATATGGATTTCCCCACCGAAAACAAGCATTTCCGTAAATTCGTTCCAGAGTCAATTCAGAAAGAGATGAGACGACTGGTTAGTCAGTTCAAAAACGGCGAGATTGATTTGAGCGCATTGGATGAATGAGCTGTTCGATATAAATCTGACGATGTACCGCGACTGGATATCACGCATTGACAGATTTCACGAGCTGAATGGTTGAACTTTCCGCGGTTTTAAAGGGAGCAAATTTCACCTGGAAATCTAGTGGTATAGAAGTAGCCCGCAACCTGTGGCTTAACCTGGATGGGGGACAAATTCACGCACTAATGGGCGAAAATGGAGTCGGGAAAACCACTCTGGGCCATATAATCACGGGAGTACTGCAACCAGATTCCGGTATTCTGCAGATTGGCAAAAGACATTACAACTTAAATAAACATAGGGATGGCTTGTTTCGAGAATTTGGATTGGTTCGACAACACTGCATTTGGCCGCCCAACTTTCGTATTCGTGAGGCGGCGTTTCTCGGTAGTAAACCGCACGGTCTGAGAGCTCAGAACAAGAAATTCTCTCAGACTGCTGAGCGTTGGGGCTTTGGCGATATCAATCCTGAAGAACGGGTTGGAAGAATGGATGCCGCTAGCCTTCAGCGTGCACAGATGGTGGTTGCGTTGATGATGGAGGCCAAGTTCATAGTGCTCGATGAACCTTCCTCTGCCTGGGAAGAAGGACATGAGGCCGAATTTTTTGGCTTGCTTGAACTTCTGCGCGCAGAAGGCAGAGCGATTTTACTAATCACCCATAGAATCGATGATGTGTTCAGAATTGCCGATGTAATCACAGTACTGAGAGAGGGAAGAATTGTTGGCACCTGGAATATCGAAGAAATCAGTAAAAAGGGGTTGATTTCGGCAATGTTCGAGGGGGACAAGTTCACTGGACCAGGTTTGTCAATCGATACAAAGCGAGTGATTGGCGGAAAAACTCAACCCGGGAATAACCAGACGCGCATATCCAGAGAAAGTATAAAACCTGTACTGGAAGCTCGAAATCTTGGCCATTCCCGACAACTCAAAGCGATAAGCTTCAAAGTTTTTCCTGGCGAAATTCTGGCCATCACCGGTCTGCGGAGAGAAGGTCTTTCGTGTCTGGAAGATGTGCTTACAGGAAACATTGAATCAGCTTCGGGCGAACTGTTGATTGATTCTGAACCCTGTAGGGGGAGCCTGGAACTGCGGCGAAGAGGCCTGCGCTATGTTCCTTCCGATAAGCTGGAACGGGGTTCGAGTCTCGATTCCACCTTGGCTGAGAATATAATGGCCTTGGAGTCCGCGAAGCTTTCTAAATGTGGCTGGCTCAATCCCGCTCTGTTGAACAAACACGCCGAAACTCGAAAACCCGGGTGGGGTGCTCTTGGAAAGGTGAATCGAAAGCTTGGTGAGTTTTCGGGGGGCAATATTCAACGAGCAATTTTAGCGCGGGAAATTGGCACGGGAGCAAAAGTCTACGTGCTTGTCGATCCGGTTTGGGGGCTTGATGATTTAAGCAGGAAGAAAGTCTATACGCAGATAAAGAAAATTCGAGATAGGGGAGCAGCGATTCTATTACTCGCAACAAACTTAGACGAAGCCCTGGAAATTGCAAATCGAATCGGCGTTATTCATGATGGGCAGTTGCTCGAAATCCGGGATGCCGTGGATTGGAATAAGAACGAGTTGCAAAGAACAATCGCGGGGCTGGGGGTATGATTGGAACCCTAAGAACGATTTCTGCGATTGTGGCAGTGCTGATAATCGTGATGCTGGCCTTATCGGGAACTGGTGGAGGTTTTGTCTCGGGATTTACCGACATGCTATTGGGGCCTTTTATCAGCGCTCTCGCTTTTGGGAACTTCTTGGAAACCGCGGCAAAACTAACCCTGGCAGGTTTGGCGGCATCGATGGCCTTTAGCGCGGGCTGCTTCAACTTGGGGGGTGAAGGACAGGTACTTGCCGGAGGATTAGCCGCCACGGCAGTGGCGATTTATCTTCCGGAGTTACCACGGGGACTAGCGCTTACATTGATTGTAGCGGTGGGATTTTGTGCGGGCGGCATAATCGGAACAATGTCGGGTATACTCAGGGCCAAATGGAGGGTGGATGAGTTGATCAGCACCTTCCTGATTTCTGCGGTTATTGCAAATCTCGGCTATGCATTGCTAGTGGGGCCACTAAGGGATTTAGACAGCTACCTAATCGCCGCCCCTCCCCTCCCCTCGGCTTACCAATTGCTTCCCTGGTGGCCACCTTCCCGCCTGAGCGCGGTTTTGGTATGGGCCGTGCTGCTTACCATGGCAACCCATATATTCCTGCAATTCACAATTTGGGGTTACAGGTGGCGCCTGCGAAAGGCCAACATTGAATTTGCCTCTTATGTCGGCATAAACACCGCATCTATTGCCATTGTATCCCTGGCAGCTTCAGGAGCTCTCTATGGCCTGGTAGGCGCCGCCGCCCTGATGGACAGCGGTCGTGCCGTCCAGGGTTTTACCAATAATCTGGGCTGGGATGGCCTTGCAATTGGCTTAGTGGCCGGGAACAGGCCAAGATGGATACCAATTTTTGCCATTGTCTATACTTGGATAATTCTAGGTGCCCAAACCGCGACTGTGAAATCCGGATTTTCTTTCGCTCTCAGCGGGTTGGTTCAAGCTATCATCTTTTTCCTGGTGACAGCCAGGAGGCTTGAAGGGAAGAACATTGCTTGAAACTGTGGCCTCGGTGGCAATTCCGTTTATTCTGGCCGGCCTGGGCGGTCTCCTATCCGAGCAGACGGGGGTCTTAAACATTTCCCTGGAGGGTTGTATTGCCTCGGGAGCTTTTTTTACGGCATTGCTGATTACTCTCGGTGTACCAGCGCCCCTGGCTGTCTGCGGGGCACTGGCTTCCGGCGCTCTGCTTGGTTTACTGCTTTCCGGCATCCATATGGGATTGAAAGCAAATCTGTTCATTGCGGGAATGGGAGTCAATATCCTGGTTCCTTCACTAAGTGGTTTGATTTCAAATGGGGTTTTGGGTCATAAGGGTACCATACGAATAACTGGCGATTACAATTTATCGCCCTTCACATGGTTAATGATACCCTTAACTTTGTTGCTTACCTTCATTATTCACAGGAGTAATTTTGGCATCAGTTTTAGAGCCGCGGGGGTTGCCCCCAGGTTTCTAAGTGAACGGGGCATTTCACCCAACAGAGTTAAAACCTCGGCGCTTTCGATTTCATCGGCTATGGCTTCCCTTGCCGGAGCTTTTCTGGCAATGCGAATCGAAGCCTATGTTCCAGGCATGAGTTCGGGTCGAGGGTGGATTGCGTTAGTGCTGGTTTGGCTTGGATTTCGCCATCCCCTGGGAATTCTGTTTTCAGCCTATTTTTTTTCCTTGATTATAATTATTTCCAATATAACCCTGGGAAATCTCCCCTTTACGATATTGAAATCCCTACCCTATATTGCGGCCCTGACAGCCTTCATAATAGCCAATGCCAGGCAGCACTCAGCCACCAAATATTGAGAGCGCGAGCTGTAGCTTTGCACGCAAAAAAACGGGAAACATCATTCAATCAACGTGGTTTGTTACATCTTGGATTTTCACCCCGGGGAACCGGTTTTTAGAGCCGCCGTTTTTCTCAATAACAGCTGCTGTCGCCTGAATCAATACTCTCTTGAACCAGAAGAAGGAGTGGGTTCATGTTGCAGAAGCATCTTAGCCAAACTCATAAGAGGCAAATTCATTGGTTTGTTTTTTGGTGAGAGTATCTTATCAACACAGTTTGATACCTGCCGAAAATCTGGAATTCTTGCTGCCTGCGGATACGAAATCTCTGAATGAGAGCCCCCTCCTTAAGCTTCTTTGTCGTTTCAAAAAGCAGAAGGCGCTTCTGGCAGTTTTTTCCTGTGTCTCCTTGATTTCCAGCAAATTCTGCCGGTGATCAGTCGATTATCCGCTCATTCTGGCCGACATCCCGGCAAGGATGGAGTTTTCCCGCCATCCTGATTGTCCCGATGAGGTGGTTCCGAGGAGTTGGCAATCCCTTTCTTTGAAGATGAATACTCTCGTTTTTCAATATACTCCATGCTTCCTTGAAGTGTACCCAGGCTGGTCATTACCCCACCTGCTGACAAGCTTTGATTTTGTCTGGGAAACTCGTGCTAATCAAAAAGGCAGTAACTTCCCCGTGCTCCTGGAATCTCCAGTTTTCATTTCGAAGAATATCTTGACTTTGGGCTGAGTTTAGCCTCAGGGTATTAATTTAGGGAGTAGCCTTAAATTGGAAAGAAACCACAGTTCCGCCAAGTTTTGGAGACGTTGATGCTTGAGGAACTTTCAGACATCCGACAAATTGAGGGCGATGGTTTTCGGCGCTGGTTTGTCGATAAGAATTTGGAATTGATTCTTTGGTACAACGATGCGAAAGAGCTTACGGGATTCCAGATTTGCTACGATAAACTTGCCGGGAATCGCTCAGTTACCTGGAAAAAGCGCATTGGCGGGGACGGCAAACCAAAATCGGTGCTGGTTTCCGATGGTCCTTACAACAAATCCCGGCTCTGTGCCTTGGTGGAGAACAGCATGAGCAATCTGGATGATGGGTTAAGGGCATTTATCCTGGGGCGACTCAAATCACACGGCAAAGAATAAGGGGCAGAATCAATATGCCGCCTTGTCTGCTAGGCTACAAGAGCCTCCAGCGCTGCCGAGATTCTCTTCCGATTTCGTTCATTCTCGAGCACTATGCTGTCTAACGCAATCTGAGCCCGATCGAGGGAGAGATTGCCAGGAAAGCCAATACCGGTTCTCTCTTTAATCGCCGAGAGCGGATCGCGTTCTTTGTAGCAACCTGGATTTTTTGCCACCATCTTGTAAGCATCCCTGAAGGTCATTCCACTTGCAACCAAATCGAGAGCCGCATCGGTGGCGAAAATTTCAGGCTTGAATGATTTCAGCAAATTTTCCTTGTTCACTCTCAGCCTTTCAATAACGAGTGTGCCCGCTTCAACCATTGATTCCAGGATATCGGCAGCGCTCATTGTCGGATCCTTTGTTTCCTGGTAATCTCGATTGTATCCTGAAGGGAGCGCTCGGATGATTCCCTTAATCTGACTACCCTTGGCGCCGACCGATGCGGCTCTGGCTCGCATCAATTCCAATACATCCGGATTTTGCTTCTGGGGCATGATACTCGAGCCCGTGCATAATTCCTCGGGCACGCTGAACCATGCGAACTCAGGCATGGAGTACAGAATTAAATCCTGGGCAAGCTTTGAGAGACTAATCGCAATCTGCTCAAGGATATCTACGAGGCGAGATTCGAATTTCCCCCGGCTAAGGCCGCCATAGGCAGCATTTATCTGCACCTTTTGAAAACCGAGAAGTTTTGCGCAGAGTTCCCTGTCAAGTGGCAGTGAAGTGCCAAAACCCGCGCCAGAGCCCAGCGGGCATTGATCGAGAAAACAGAAAAGACTTGAAAGTGCTTCGAGATCGTCCAACAGGAGTTCGGCAAAACCTCCAGCCCAGAGACCCACTGAAGAAGGCATCGCGGCTTGCATATGCGTACGCCCCGGCATTGGTATGAGCCTGTGCTCCTGTGCAAACTCTATCAAGCGTTGAACAAGCACGGCCATTTTGGAGACTAGATTGAGTTGATAGTCGCGCATCCAAATACGCATTGCGGTTAGAATTTGGTCGTTTCGGCTTCGTCCAAGATGGATGTTTTTGGCATCTTCTCCAACTAGCTCTACGAGGCGGTTTTCGATTGCAGTGTGCACATCTTCATCTGAAATGCTGATGTCGAACTCACCCCTTTGCTGTTTGAGCAATATGGTTTTCAATCCAAATTGAATACTTTTGAGTTGCTTCGCTTCTATAAGACCCACTGCTGCAAGCATTTTTGCATGAGCCACGCTTCCAAGCACATCGGCCTTAACGAGACGACTGTCCAGAATATAATCGTTTCCAACAGTAAATTTTTCAATTAGGCCATTGATTTCTATTCCTTTAGACCACAGTTTACTCACACCAAACCCTCCAACCTCTGTTTCATATCCAATTCTGCCAAGCCAACCCTCAGATGGCGGATGTTTTGTCGATGTGCCCTCAGCACAAAATCGGCAAATTATATATGTTTGTATTCCAAAATTGTTCTAAGATAATTATCACCAATGAAGAGCTATGACAATGCACATTATCGAAGATGAAGCTTTCGGATCTTACATTCAATCCGACCTGGCAGATTTCATATCGCTTTCACTGCTGATATCAAAACTTTCCCCTGACAAAATTCCAAGACACATGGTTGCTCGAATTCTTCTTGAAGCATCCAAATGCGAAGAATTACTCGATGCCTTTGGCGCTCCTAGAAATAAGTATTGGGCTCCCGTACGCATGGCGACCGCCGTAGCAAAGGCTTTCAGTCGGGTTATTTACAACATGTTCCATATATACTATTCCGCCAAAGGATACAATTTGCTGGAAGTGGAAGGTGATTTCATTTCCGCTACACGGGAATCGTTGTTTTCACTGCTCAAAGTTTTTGTGAAGGCATCAGGCCACTTCATAAAAGTTGTGAAACGTATGAAGCTTAATAAAATGCCTGTTCCCGCAACAGAATACAGGTTCAACAATACGCCAATTGATGGAAAACTGAAGGCAAATCTACGCCGTAAAACTGCTGAGAATCCGCGGGATACAGCGGTTTTTCTTGCAACCAGCTTTCTAAATCTAGCTGAAGAATGCAATTGGCTCGATGTTCATAAGAAATTGAAACCCGGACAGTATCATAGTTGCATACCGGACACAATAAATGAGGTTAGGTTGCGGCATGTTGCAAATGACTTTCATAATCTTCAGTCGACATACGATACCTATCTCTCGGCCTCAGATATTGCTGAGTCCGATGAAAATTTGCCCGTTATGAGGGGTCAGATAACCGTCGTGTTCCACCTGCTGGACACAGTTGTAACGTTGGTTCACTTTTATGAACGACATTCACTTTCAAATTGGAATACCAGTCTGGAGTCGTCTATTGAAAACAAAAAGCTGCTTGCAATTATAATCGAGTATTTCATAGCTTTCACGGATAAATACGTTGTTGCGACTCAGGAGCTTTGCAGAAATGTTTTGAAATCCTACGCTATTCAAGGCGAAATTGAAGTGCCCATTCCTAATTACCGCGGTTTTCATGTTCGCCCTTCCACACTCATCGCAAAAATAATCATTCACTACGGCAGCGAAGTAAGAATGAAACTGGATGGAACCATCTATGATGCTTCATTGCCTTTGGAACTTTTCCGAGCTAACGAAGAACTCAATCAACGAAAAAGAGAAGCGGTAACCAAGTATTCCCTGGACCATAAGCTCGTAAAAAATGATGCCGGTGCAAGCTATGAGGCTCCTCTGATGAAGAGGATTCTTAGGGCGGTATTTCTGGATCTATTAGAAAAACAAAAAATAATGATTTATGATAACGACTATTCATTCGACGATATAGAACTACATATGAACGAAACATTGGCTGAATTCATTAAACGAGCCATCGTTTTGTACCTGGCCATGGGTAAAATAGACATCACAAGTGGAGATACTGTGTGCTTTCAGGGTGATTCCAGGGTTCTCGAGGATATTAAAACGCTGGCAGATAGCGGATATGGTGAAGATAAGTTTGGCAACAATGTTGTGCTGCCCAAAAGCCTTTCCTACCTTAAGAGATGAAGCAGTGGAATAGAAATGTTGATATATTGTTTCCGACGTGTCAGCTCGGCTATGTTATTCGTATTACTGCTTTCCACCGCTGTTTCGGCCCAAGAAGAAACCCGTCCGATTCGGGTTAGTGCAATTATAATCAGCCCTGAATCACACCGAGAGGAAAAACTCGAAGATGTGATTAAGGCTTCTATATTTGCACAGTTGAAATTGGATGGGTTCATACCTGGCGAATTGAGCAGCTCTGATTACATCATAAAAATCTCGTATGAGATTATCGGAACTGACATCTCAATATCGTTCGAAACGAAACGAATCAAATCTAATGGGAAAGAAATAGTCAACAAGGTTAAGTGGGAGGGTCCACTCTCCTTGAACTTGGATACCGAAATCCAAAAAGTTGTACATACGCTCATTACTCGGCAAATAGAAAAAACAGTTCAAGAAGAGGAGAGAGAGCCGAAAAATAAGTGGAGTCTAAACCTGGGCCTTTCAGGATTTGTTCCGGTGGGCGAGTCAAATCAGATTGTAAAACTGGGTATTGGGGCTTATGTGAACTTCGGCTACACAATATTGCTGAAGAAAACCTCGTTAAATCCGAGCTTCAAAGTTGGTTTAATCTGGATTCCCACCAAATCTATTTGTTCCGGTAATTCCACCTGTCCCAGCATTACGATGGTTCCGCTGGTGGCTGAAATCAAGTTCTCATATGCTTTGAATCAGAAGTTGCATCCTTATCTCACAGGCGGATTCGGAGGAGTCTGGCTATTCAGATTTGTCCATAGCGATAAAGAGTCTCAGGCAAATATGGTTCCCTATGCTGATGCGGCGCTTGGGATTGACATCAGGCTCGATGAAGTAGTTGGCATATTTGTGGAGGCAGGGTTGAATAATGCATTCGAGAGAGTTGGCACCATAATCTCTAACATAGGGAATCTTACCGGAATCACGTTGAATATCGGAATAGGACTTTAGTTGCTTAGTCGCCATCAATCGGCAAGCTATGGTTTCAGTTCCAACGTCAATATATTTATCTCTTCTAGAAATTCTCCGTATATCTGCTCACGGATTTCGTCTGTCTCCAGGGCGTTCGCCGATTCTACAAAGCTATCAAGAAGCAGATGGGTTGAGGATTTCAAGTCGGACTTGATTTCCAACTTGTCACTCAGCAGAGAAGCAATGTGCGCGGAGTTATCACGATTATTCTCGAACACCGCATTATACTCGGCATCGTAATGATTCTTGAGTTCATCCAGCGCATGCAGGAAAGCAGACAATCGTTCCTCCAGGATTCTACTCTCTTCAGCGGCTTCAGCGAGGGCCTCATTTCTTGCCGATTCCAGATCCTCCAGGCCGAATATTGATTCCTCATCAGTAAGAAGCCTGACTTCCGCGTCATCGATAGCTTCTTCTAAACTGACCAATCGTCTGATAGCTGTTATAAAAAAGCTGTTTACATCCCGATTGTTGCGAACTACCTCGCTCTGTCTTATTCCAGGTTCATTGAGATACGTCTCCAGTGAATTAAGCGATTCAATGGTTTCAGCGGGGTTTCTCTCGTTCCAATTATCGTTCACCCTCCCATAATAAGCCGCAATTTGGGCGCGAATTCCATCTTCGTTTACTCTGCTTTCCTGAAGCTCTTCCAATGTTCGCAAAGCCTCTGAATACTCACCTCCCGCAAGAGATTGAATCTCGGATTCCAGGCTTGCCATTTCCGCTTTGAGGCGCTCAAGCTCCGCATCATAATTGCTAATTTGAACCTCATACAAGCTGTGCTGCGCATCAAGCTCAGCAATACGGCTTCCATACTCATTCTCCAAACGAACCTTGAACTCAGCCAGTCTTATCTCCATCTCTTCTTGCGCTGCTGCCTCGTAATTGGCCATATCTCTCTTCAACCGATCCCCAGAAATTCCGGAGGCAATCAGTCTTATCCGCTCGGCTTCCTGAGCATTTCCAAATTCTGTCCGCAGATTTTCCTCCTGCATTCTCAGCCTTTGCTCAATTTCTTTTTCAACACCGAATCTCTTCGATTTAACGCTCTCTAATTTCTCGCGAATCTCCTCAAGTTCTTTGTCCTTGACAGCGAGTTCAGCTCGGGCTTCTTCCCGCAGTCGCTCTACAATCAAACCTTCGTTAGAGATAATGCCAGTTGAGATTAGAGTTCCTGAAACGCGCTGCGCCCCAAAGATTTTCCATATGAGCAGAGAGCCGGCCCCTAACAACAGAAACGCCCCGACATTCATCCAAAAAGGAAGCTGCGACGAACGTTTTTGCGCCCCCAATCGCGATTTCTCAAGCGTCACCTTCTTCATGGAACCAGAATCACTGTCAAAGCCCATTGATAGAGCTTCACCGCTGGAATTCTCTCGCTCTCGTACCAGAGTCTCTTCAATTGAGTCCAGAATTTCCTGCCTCTCCTCCGGTGAGATTTCATGCGTTGCCTCGCGTTCCGGGGCGTTGGAAAAAACGGTTTGATTAGTACTGTTATTCTGATTCAAATCATTCATTTCACTACTCCACTGTTTCTGCTATATTAAAACAGAAATGAACATTCGTCCAAAAATAATATTCGTAGTGCTGCCTTTAATTACAGTTCCATTGGCACTGGCTGCTTTCGTTTCTTATCTATCGGCCAAATCCGGCATTACAACCGTTGCCTCCAACCTGCTCCAATTCAAATCTCAAACTCTGAACAACTACATAGAATCCCAGTGGAACCTACTGACATCGAACAATCTGGAAGATAAACCTCAATATCAAAATGCCGCAAAGGAAGCCGTCTCCGGATTCGCCAGGAGTCTAATACGTTCCCCAACCGAATTGATTTTTTCAATCGATTCATCGGGAGGAATTGTGATGACCACTGACGCCAATCCGCCGAAATCAATTTCCAATCCACTAAGCAAGGCAGTTACCGAAATAAAGACTCCGGATTCTGCTCTCGGCGAAAAATTGACAGATTCTCTTATCGTCGATAAAATTCGCCGAATAGCCTACTCCCAATACTTCAAACCGTGGGAATGGACTGTCTACGTAAGCGAGGAATGGAACACCTTCTACGGCCCGGTAACCCGCAATAGCATCATTATCGGGATTATAGCTGCCCTCTCTCTCAGTCTCTCCCTGATTCTACTGGTTACAGCCACCAAGGCAGTCACAAAACCTCTAGAGGGAATGACCAAGTCAATTGAGCACATTACCCAAACCATGAACCTTGAAACCCAGGTTCCCATCTTGTACAACGACGAAATCGGTCGATTGGCCCACTCTTTTAATCAAATGATAGTTAATCTCCGCAAGGCCAACGAGGATGTCAAAAGCTTTGCCCTGCGCAGTGTCATAGCCAGAAGAAATGCCGTCAAAGCCCAGATAAGAGCAGAAGAGGCAAAAGAGCATGAACAGAGTCTCCGTGTGCTATTCCAAAAATACGTGCCCCAGTCGATTATAGACAAAAACATTGAACGTATTGGCAAGGATCTCCTGATAGGAGAATATCAGCAAGTATCAATCCTAATCTCCGATATTCGCCAATTCACCTCAATCACCGAGAGTATGGAACCCAGTCAGCTTGTTGACTCCCTCAATCGATACTTCGAAAAGATGGTGGATATAATTGATAAATATACAGGCATCACCGATAAGTACATGGGCGATGCAATCATGGCCCTCTTCGGAGTTCCTGAAAAAGGCGAAAACGACATATTGAACTGTGTTCGGGCCGGAGTCGAGATGTTATCTCGCCTTGAAATCTTCAATGAAGAGCAAGAAGAGCACAAGATTGGCAAATTCGAGATTGGAATAGGTATACATTACGGCCAAGTTACCGCCGGCAATATAGGTTCGGACAAGAAAATGGATTACACAGTAATCGGCGAACCTGTGAATATCTCTTCGCGACTTGAAAGTCTCACTAAGCATTATCAGATTCCACTAATCATCTCGGACAAAGTAAAGTACTCTCTGGGTGATAAGTTGGAAACTCTTCTGCTCGACAAGGTGCTGGTTCTTGGCAGCACCAATCCCATAAGCATATTCACGGTGGCAGAAACATTGGGGGAGGAAACTGTAAACATGTGGGAAAGCTTTGAGAAGGGCCAGAGATTCTACTTTGAGGGTGATTTTTCAGAGGCAAAGAAATGTTTCCAGGCTGCTCAGACAAAATATCCCGACAATGGCTTACTCAAGGTATTTCTCGGTCGCAGCAATGAGTTCCTCATGAATTCGCCGCCTAACTGGAATGGAGCTTTCCGTCACGAAACCAAATAAAATCTAAGCCCTGGAATTTTTGGCAAAGCTGATTCTTTTCCCATCCGCTTTCACAACAATCTTATCATTTTCGATGAATTCCCCTGCCAACAAAAACTGGGCCAGAGGATTTTCAACCAGTTCCCGTAAGGCGCGTCGAAGTGGTCGTGCACCGAAGGCCGGTTCATATCCTCTCGCACTAATTAGTTTTTTAGCATTCTCTGTCAATTCCAAGGCAATGTTTTTCCCGGCGAGGCGCCTGGCAAGATGGGCAATTTGGAGTTCCAATATCTGGTGAATTTGCTCGAGACCAAGGGATTCGAATATAATTATCTCATCAATACGGTTTAGAAACTCAGGTTTGAATGTGGCCCTGATGCGCTCGTTCAGAGCGGCCCGGGTGACATCATCCACTCCTCTTTCCAAAATCACATCCGAGCCCAAATTGCTAGTCATAATTATTATCGAATGGCGAAAATTCACCACCCGGCCCTGACTGTCGGTAAGGCGCCCATCGTCCAGCAGCTGAAGCAGTATGTCGAATACATCCGGGTGAGCCTTCTCTATTTCATCAAACAGCACCACCGAGTATGGGCGTCTTCGCACCGCCTCTGTCAGCTGTCCTCCTTCGTCATAGCCAATATATCCCGGCGGGGCCCCGACTAGCCGTGACACCGCAAACTTCTCCATGTACTCACTCATATCGATTCTAGTAAGCGCGCTGCCGTCGTCAAACAGAAAAGTCGCAAGAGTTCGGGCCAATTCAGTCTTCCCTACCCCCGTTGGACCAAGAAATATGAAAGTGCCAAGAGGTACTGAAGGATCTGATATACCGCTTCGATTGCGTCGCACAGCGTTGGCTACAGCTGCGAGCGCGGCATCCTGGCCTACTACCTGTTTTCTCAGAATACTCTCAAGCTTCAGATATCTTTCTCTATCGGAAGTCAGCATCTTGGCCACCGGAATTCCAGTCCATGCCGATATCACACAAGCAATATCATCCTCTCCAACCTCTTCCTTAATCATGCTGTTCTCACCCTGCAACGCTTTCAAACGCTCGAATTTTCCCTCGAGCGACTTTTTTGTTGCAGGAAGCTTGCCATGAAGAATTTCCGCGGCAAGGCCCAAATTACCCTCCCGTTCGGCAATGCCTGCCTGGAGATTTAATTCTTCCATTCTTTGCTTGATTAATCTAATCTCTTCGATTGCTTTCTTCTCGTTTGTCCATCGAGTTCTCAAGGCATCCCGAGAGGCAGAAAGATTAGCCAATTCTACACCTAAGTCCTTAAGACGCTTCATGGAAGCGGCATCATCCTCTCGTTCCAAAGACTTCTTCTCGATTTCGAGCTGCAATACACGCCGTTCCAATGTGTCCAGTTCTGTCGATTGGCTCTCAATTTCCATCTTGATTCGACTAGCGGCCTCATCCACTAAATCGATAGCCTTATCGGGAAGGAAGCGGCCAGTGATATAGCGTTTGGAAAGCGTGGCTGCTGCAATCAAGGCCTCATCGCGAATCGTAACACCATGATGCACCTCATATCGCTCCCTCAAACCGCGCAGAATTGAAACAGTATCCTCTACCGAGGGCTCGTTCACCATCACCTGCTGGAAGCGTCTTTCAAAGGCGGCGTCCTTTTCAATGTATTTGCGATACTCATCCAAAGTGCTCGCGCCAATGGCATGCAACTCGCCGCGAGACAAGGCCGGCTTGAGCAGATTCGAAGCATCCGTGCCTCCTTCACTGGCCCCCGCGCCCATCACCGTGTGCAGCTCATCGATAAACAAGATGATATTTCCCGAACTCGAACTTACATTCTTAATCACCTCTTTCAAACGCTCCTCAAATTCCCCACGGAATTTCGCTCCCGCAACTAAAGAACCCATGTCGAGACTGAGCAACTGTTTCTCTTTCAATGAATCCGGAACATCGCCAGCCACGATTCGGCCGGCAAGTCCTTCCACGATGGCAGTCTTACCAGTACCAGGTTCGCCAATCAGCACCGGGTTGTTCTTTGTTCGTCGACTCAACACCTGCATTATCCGTCTCACTTCATTATCCCTGCCGATAACAGGATCGAGTTTTCCTTGAAGTGCCAGTCGCGTTAGATTTACCGTATATTTTTCGAGAGCACGGAATTTACTCTCAGGATACTGATCATTCACCTTCAGATTCCCCCGAACTTCTTTCAACGCTTTCAGGAGGGAATCGTGTTTAATCCCATGAGTTTCCAGAAGCTTCGCCATTGCTCCGCTTTCGGATATCATAGCCAATAGCAGATGCTCAACAGAGATGTATTCATCTTCCAATTTACCCATTTCTTTTTCGGCCTGTCGAAGCAAGCTCGTCAATTCCGGACTCATGCTCGTCTGCACAGTTTCACCGTAAGCACGCGGCTTTCTTTTCAGGGCCCTTCCCAGCTCTTCCTCTAAAGACTCTATGCGCACTCCCATCCGAGATAGCAAATGCGGTACAATCCCATCCTCCTGGCGAACCAGGGCATTGAGAAGATGCTCGACGTCCAACTGATTATGTCCGAGTTCATCAGCAATCTGTGCGGCCATTCCCAACGCCTCGCGGCTCTTTATCGTGTAGCGATCCTGCATCATTTTTATTCGTCTCCCCTCATAAGATAACTAGCAATAGCAGGATTCAGCAAATATGATGGAACTATGGTAAATAATGAGAAAATTGTTGTGCTTCTAGACTGTTTTACGCGCAACGACGCCCAGGCCGCACTTGCCGCCTTCGAAAACTCCGGAGGGGATGCCTCGAAAATTATAGTGGCGCCGATTACTGAACTAGTCGCCAGGCAGAATACGGGCGAGGCAGTAGCGGCCATAGCCGGGGGTCGCTGGCCTGGCGGAACCCCAAGAGTCGGCGCCAAACCCGGCGCTCTAATTGCCGGGGCCACTAAACACGATGCCGTCACATTGATGCGATGCTTTAAAAGCATCCTCGGTCCAGATGCCGATCCAGTGTTCGCAATGATAACTGAAACCGGAATGGGCTGGAGCATTGAGGAATACCTTGCACATATCCGCAAAGAACACAACTACATGAAAACCACCGATCCATCGACAGACCCGGATATGAAGGAGGTAGATTGAAGCCGCGGCGGGAAGACAACTGATGGGCCCTCATCATATATGAGAATCACAAAAAGAGGCGCCGCCTGTAAGATAACATCTTGCCGGCCGCGCCTAAAAAAGAATTCGGTGTTCGGGGAAAGGAGGAAAACCCGCACCCTATTTACATACCAAGACCATCGGCAGTTAGAAAGGTTACGCAATATAACTTTTTTCGTTTCTCAAAAAAATCTCTTCCAAAACGATTAATTGCCGGGTTTATTCGATATCGCGAAAGCATTCCTGACGCTTTGCATCGGCAACGTGGCGATGGATTCACTCCTCATCATACAGCCTCGCGTCCCCGTACCGGGTGTCTCCTACACAGGGCCATTGTGAACACCGCTCCAAAAAGTCTGATGATAAATCGAACTCGCGCAAACTATAACGGTGGTTTGCCCACTGTCTTCCCGCACTGATTTCTCATAAATACGGACAAAACTCCCTATCCCTGTTGATTCTTCCCGCTTCATGCCGGATGATGAGGGTTGTTAACTTCAACTCGATGGAATCCATCGGGGCAGCAAGGTTGACATAGGAGCCAGATACCCTGCCGACATTGCACACTACCTTTCGAAATCTTTTCCGGAAAACGATTTCGGTTTGGTTTTTCCACTGGCGGCTATTGGATTGATGCTGCACGCCTCATACAGAAGTTAAGCAGTTGGTAAGTATGAGCCTAAGCGAGTTGGATTGAGCAAAGCTGTGCATCCCGCAAGTATTTCAGAATAAGGCGTTATTTGAGAAATTGTTAATCCTCGGCAGGGTGCTTATGCAAATTCAAATCTAACCGATACGGCAAATACTCCGGCAGTTATCTGCTTCTTCCATCAAAAGGCTTGCATTCGAAGACGTGGAGACAAGGCAGCTATGAGAATAAATCCCAACATTTCCTCAATGGAAACCTATGTTCCTGGTCGAACCATCAAGGGCGCGATAAAGCTTTCCTCGAACGAGAATCCGCTGGGTCCCTCCCCGCTTGCGCTGGCGGCTATAAAAGATAGTCTTTCCGAAATTCACTCTTATCCCGATGGCGCCTGTGTCGAGCTGCGCTCCAAACTTGGGGAGCTTTGGAAACTCGACGCGGATAACATTCTGGTGGCAAACGGAAGCGACGAACTGCTTGTCCTACTCGCGGCAGCCCTCATCAACTCAAGTTGCAATGCGGTTGGCGCTCGCCAGACTTTTAGCCAGTATCGATATGCGGTGCGATTATTTGGTGGCGAGATGCGCGAAAAACCACTTATTTCAGGGTTTTATGACTTCTCAGGAATGCTGGATTTGATTAATTCAAATACCAGGTTGATTTTCTTGTGCAACCCAAATAATCCGACAGGCACCTATCGCAACAGTCGGGAACTCGAAGCCTTCCTCCGTAAGATTCCCGCTGGCATCGTGGTTGCGCTGGACGAGGCCTACGCGGATTTCGCCGACGCAAATGATTTTCCAGATTCAAGAAGATTACTGGTTGAGTTTCCAAACCTGCTAATACTCCGCACTTTTTCAAAAATTTATGGCCTTGCCGGACTCAGAGTTGGCTATGCCGTTGCTCGGCAGGAGCTTATCAGCGGTCTCGCCAAGGCTTCCATGCCCTTTAACGTGAATTCTCTGGCACAAGTGGCCGCCCACGCCGCTCTAGCCGACACAGAGCATCGAGAGAGCACCTTGAAGCTTGTTCACACGGAAAAAAGATTTTTGGAGGCCGAGTTAAACAAACGTGGAATATTCAACTTCCCCACCCAGGCAAATTTCATCTGTTTCGGGTTGGAGTGGGAAATCAGCGAAATCTGGGAATGGATTGCCAGAAAGGGAATCGCACTGCGAGGGCTTCAATCCTTTGGTTTGCCAAAAATGGCACGCTATACCCTGGGCAGCAGAGTGAATAACCAGACTTTGATAAAAATCCTGGATGAACTATCTACCCGATAATTCTCATACCGGGTATTAATCGCAACAGCATTACCCTGTCTACTTCTCATCGCTCTTATCCACGGCTTCTACGATTGATTCCTAATGGACAAGCGGATTACAAATCTACTGATTTTCCCTCTTCCTGCCATCGGTTGGCTAATTACCAAGCCGTGCAGGAAATCACGGTTGACTCTTTCTGTATGAGCCTGTACCCTATGAAAAATACATATATCGCAGGGTAGAGCAGCTGGCAGCTCGTCGGGCTCATAACCCGGAGGTCGTAGGTTCGAATCCTACCCCTGCTAAAAGGCCAAGTCCGAGTAAGGCACCATGCCGTGGTTCCTATCGTAAATTATCTCAAGTAACGGCAGTGTCTGAATTTATTACAATCAGAATTCTGGGAGCGGGTGGAATTGGCAGTTTCCATAGCCGTTCTCCTTACATTGTGCATTGCCCTAAAGGGCAGTTTTCAACTTCTTTGAAACCAGCTCTATCCAGATTCTCTCCGTTTGAAGCGTCTATCGCTTCTTGTAAGAAGGTGTAAGGCTGCGGGAGCCAGAGCAATGAAACTCTTGTTCATAATCAATCTCCTTGGCACAGGTTAATATACCCTGCTGTTTCACGCAGCAAGACGGTAAACGTTAATTCTGCTTGGAAAAAGAGCTCTCGGACAATCGACAGCATTCCCGTTTGGTTTGTACCTCCACTTCCAGACAGTCTTGGCTATGCGCCCGATGTTGCATATGCTAGCCTATCCACTTGAGTACTTGCAGCCTTTGGAGTTGCTGGGAGGTGCAGCATATGAAAGATGCTCCGCTTCGGTCTTTGGTGCTGATAGCAGCTTTCACCGCGCTGATTATAGTGGGGGCGATTTTCAGTTTTCCAGCACCGTGGAATCCGGTGGTGCCGTTCACCTTATCCACACTGTTTGTAATCCTGGCGGGATTGATGCTTGGGCCATGGCGCGGGGCGGCGGCAGCAGGGATGTATCTTTTCCTGGGAATTCTGGGCCTGCCTGTATTTGCGGGGGCTAGAGGGGGAATTCAGATACTAATCGGACCAACCGGTGGTTTTCTTATCGGTTATCCCCTGGCAGCGATACTTGCCGGGCTGATTGCAACTCCCCACACTCTGTTTTTCTACATCCTAGCATCATTTATTGGCTCGATCGCAATTTATATTCCGGGTTTGCCCTGGATGCACTACCAGCTTACAGGCATCGTTGAAGACTGGAGCTGGGTATCAACCTGGACAAAGTATACCCTTCCCTTCTTGATAGGCGATGCAATCAAGGCCCTTGCCTCTGCTGCCATCGCGTATTCTTTTAAGGATAGAATTGCTTGAGATTACCCATTCTCGAACTGCGCTCGGTTACGCACCTTTTTGCCAACGGTATCTATGGACTTCGCGATGTCAATTTGAGCATCGCCTCAGGTAGTTTTGTTGTTTTAGCGGGAGCGAATGGCAGCGGTAAGACAATTCTGATGCGGCACTTAAACGGACTGGCGAAGGCCACCACTGGCAGCGTGCTGCTTGATGGAGTCAATATCCTGGAAAACCTTGCAGAGACACGCAGGCGAGTGGGATTGGTTTTTCAAGATCCGGACAGTCAACTCCTACGGGAAACCGTAGCAAGAGATGTGGCATTCGGCCCGGAAAATCTAAGGCTGAAGCGGGCGGAAATTAACCGACGCGTTGCCGATGCCCTTGCCGCTACTGGGCTTGTGGGTTTCGACAGAAGACGACCACATAGTCTTTCGGGGGGCGAGAAGCGTCGCCTGGCGGTTGCGGGAGTACTCGCGATGTATCCTGATGTATTGGTATTAGATGAACCATTTACCGGTTTGGATTGGAGGGGTTCGGCCAGGCTCATTGAAGTTCTATTGAAGCTTCACGCCGCCGGCAAAACAATATTGCTGATAACTCATGATTTAGATAAGATGCTTGCCCATGCAAACCGGCTGGTTCTGATGGAAGCAGGGAAGATAACCGCCGACGGCAGGCCCGAAAAACTGATTTCCAAGGTGGAAAACCATGGAGTTCGACGCCCGCCGGGGACAATCCTCTCGATGACCTGGGCAACATGAAGAAGTCGAAAACAAGTATTCCAAATGAGAGGCCGGGGAAAAGAATACTCAGGATGAGGTGAACTTGAGAGAAGTTATTTTTTTTCATTTTCGCTATGGCACAAGTTTGATGCACCGTCACGATGCAAGATTGAAACTGCTTGAACTGCTTGTTTGGAGCGTGCTGGTGCTGATAGCCGAATTGCCTGTGATAGCGCTAATTGGGTTGATGATGGTGCTGATGCATGTGGTAGCTGGAACGAAACTGGCAACGCTGTATCGGCCCTTGGGCTTCTGGCTGATTATGGCAATTGCGATGGTAACGATGGGGGGCTTGAGTGATGTGGGGCCTCAACTGAAGCTCGGTACAAAAACCCTGCCCGTAGGTAAGAATGGTTTGATTGCGGGAGTACTGCGTTCAGTCAGACTGCTCATTTTGCTTCTAGCCGCCGAGTTACTGGCTGCTACGACCGATCCCTGGGATTTGGCAGCGGCAATTCGCAAAATTTTTTTCTTCCTGCCGGTAAGATGGCGAGGCGGCTTAGCTACTGCAATCTCGCTTACTTTGGCTTTTATTCCAATGATTCTGGATGAGGCCGCGACTGTACGAGATGCGGCTCTGTGCAGGGGCTTGCGGAGACGAAGCAGGAAATGGACAGGAAGAACTGGAGTTTTTAGAAGAGTGGCCGAGCACATTTATGGAGGAGTGTTCCGACGAGCCCTGGTTCTAAGCCTGCCAGTGGCCAGCGCAACTTTGAGAAGGGCCGATTTCTGTGCCGAGGCTCTTTTATCCAGGTGTTATGTGGACAATCCTGCCTCTGTGAAATCGAAACTGACGTTGTCTGATTTACTGCTTGCTCTTATACTGATTGCTCTGCCCCTTGTATTGACGCTCTTAGGAAAATAGACGGTTGGAAAAAACGCAGCCTATGAAGCTACGGTTAACTTCATCTTGCTTCGATAGAATCATTTTCATTATCATCCGAAGCTTGGCCAGAGTGCAGGAAGTTAGGTGTGCCGCAGCGAATGATGATGTTCGAGAGCTGTGGAAAACTGGCCGTGAGCGGAGGGGTGACTGCTTCTGACGATGGAATAAAACGGCCGACGCCGGAAGTAGCCTTCCAATTTTCGGTAAACTTCAAGGGGTGTTTGTTGATGAGACGAAATATTGTGCATATTGGGGCAGGTCAGCTTCGTTATGAGATTCGGGAAATTGTTCAGACGGCCAGGTTGTTTACTGACTTGGGTGTGGAGATTATCTGGGAGAATATAGGAGATCCGGTTCAGAAGGGCGAGCCGGTGGCGGAGTGGATTAAGAGAATTGTAAACTCACTGGCAAAAGAAGATAGCAGCTACGGATACACAGATTCGGCGGGCAATCTCGATACTCGGTCTTTTCTGGCAGAGGAAGTAAACAAGAGGGGCGGCACCCAGGTTGGCGCGGAGGATATTCTCTTTTTCAATGGGCTCGGAGATGCGGTGTCCACCTTGTTCGCTCATCTGCGAAGGGAGGCTCGGGTTCTGGGCCCTTCGCCTGCCTATTCTACTTTTTCCTCGGGAGAGGCTTCGCATTCGGGTTATGAGCATCTCACTTACAGGCTGGATCCGGAAAACGGTTGGCAGCCAGATCTTGAAGACATTCGATTAAAAGTGAAATACAACGATTCGGTGGCAGGCATTTTGCTGATTAATCCGGACAATCCAACAGGTGCGGTTTATCCAATTCCCACATTGGAAGCTATTATCGAGGTGGCTCGTGAACACGATCTTTTCGTACTATGCGATGAAACTTATGCAAATATTATTTATCCGGGAATAAAAACCGCGGCACTGAGTCAAGTGATTGGAAGTGTGCCGGGGATTGCATTCCGCAGCATTTCCAAGGAAATACCGTGGCCTGGTGCTCGTTGCGGCTGGATGGAGGTGTTTAATCAGGAGAGAGACGAAGTTTTTCGCCGCTATATCACGAGTCTCCTGGATGCGAAGCGTTTGGAAGTTTGCTCCACAACGCTCCCCCAGATGGCAGTGCCCAAAATTTTCTCCGACAGCCGTTATCCGGGCCACCTCGAAAGACGCGCGGCGATGTTTTCCAAACGAGCCGATGAAGCAGTATCCATACTTTCAGGAATTCCGAAGATTACCGTTCAGAAACCGGGCGGCGCCTTCTACCTGACGGTTGTTTTCAACCAGAAACTCCCTACCGGTGAATTGCCTCCAATTGCGAACTCAGCCGTGGCCGCCAAGGTGGAAGCGCTTGCCAGCAGCGTGGCTCCCGACAAGCGTTTTGTTTACTGGCTTTTAGGCGCGACGGGTATTTGTTCTGTGCCGCTAAGCGGTTTTTGCAGCCAGCTCCCGGGATTCCGAGTAACCCTCCTGGATAATGATGATAGAAGGAGAGTTTCAACCTACCAGCTCCTTGCAGAGGCCATCAGAACCTACCTTCAGACTTCCAACTTCATTCGCAACGAATCGTATTCTGACGACTTCCAAAGAGAACCCTGTCTCGCAGAAAAAAACAACTCAGCTTAACCGCAGAATCGAGCTCTACGGCAGAAATCCATAGAGCACCCCCGAATTTAGACTCTTGTTTTTTTTAGCGGAGGCCTGTATTTTGTTTGTAATCGCGTCTTAGTGGAGATACAACTCGCTGCCGTGGGCTGATGGAGGGGCAAAATGCGGTACCGCGGCGTGATTTGATTCGGAACTGAAGAGATGAGCCTCAAGTCAATCTGAGGTTAGATAAGGAATTTGAAATGGCAGAAAATTTGACGACGGAGACTTTTAAAGAGAAAGTGTTCGACTACAAAAACGAGAAGAAGTGGAAATATAAGGGCAAAATTCCCGGTATCATCGATTTCTATGCAGACTGGTGCGCCCCCTGCAAGATGGTGGCTCCAATCATCGAGGAGTTGTCAAATGACTATGAGGGCAAACTGAATGTCTGGAAGGTAGACACCGACGCTCAGGCAGAGATTGCTCGCGAATTCAATATTCAAAGCATTCCGTCAATCCTGTTCATCCCTCTTATCGGGGAGCCCAAGATGCTCACCGGAGCTCTTCCCAAGGCGACTTTTCAGAAGCTTATCAAGGAAGAACTTGGCTTAGGCTAAGAATGGGCTTTGCTCAACCGGGGCAATTCATTGACAGGAGAGTCACATTTAAGAAGTCGGACTCCAAATCGCTATTGTAGGATTCGCAGGATTGGTTGGTTATTGATAGTTCAAGTTCGTCCTGGGAACTATCCTAGAGCAAACCGATGCATTCCGGGAGAATAACTATGAGAGTCGATTGTCAAGGCAACCAAAAAATCCGAGGCGGGTATGATGCCCGACGAGAAGCTCCTGGCTGAAATGGGGAAGTTCAATGAAGAACTAACCAAAGCCGGTGTGATGCTTGCCGGAGATGGACTTCATCCCAGTAGCAATGGCAAACACCTGCGCTTCAACGGCAACAGGAAACCTTTATCGACGGCCCCCTTCGCAGAAATCAAGGAACTCATCTCCGGCTACTGATATGGAAGGTGAAATCGATGGAAGAGGCAATCGAATGGGTTCGGCGCTGTCCCAATCCGATGGGTGCCGAAGAATCAGAAATCGAAATTCGCCCCTCGCTCGAAGCCAATAACCTTGGCAAGGAGATGCCCTATTGATTGTTCGGGCTCTTTAAAGAGTCTAACTTGCATAAATCTCCTTTCTGTTACATTGTGGCTCACGAGGAAATTTATCGGAGTGGCATGGCTTTGAGTTTGAATGCGGAGAACAATAAGGCAGCCTGTGAGCGGCTAGGTCGCCTGCAAAAGAATCTCGATGCCAGGGCCACCGCAAAATCCAGGAACTTTTGGCAGAAATACCTCAAAGGCAGAGCAACTTTTCGCGGAGTCCCGATGAATGGCATTCGGGAGACGGTTCATGCCTGGTGGCGCGACGAAGGACTTCACAACCTATCCATTGCTGCACAGAAGCAAATAGCCCTGCGCCTGTTCGAAGAGGAGCATACCGAGGACAAGCTGGCCGGTGTGCTGGCGTTCTCTGAGATACTGCTCCCTCACCTGTCGAAAAAAGATCTGCCAGCCTTTGAGCGCTTGTTTGCCAGCACTCATATATCTGATTGGAATCTTTGCGACTGGTTCTGCATAAAAGTGCTCGGTAAAATGGTGGAACAAAGCCCTGATTCGTTTTCTCTGGCAAAAACCATTTCTGCCTGGCGAACATCCAGACCCCTCTGGCAGCGCAGGGCATCCTGCGTGGCTTTCGTGAACCATGCAAAGCACGGTGATAAGGTAGTACCCGGACTACCCGACATTCTAATAAAAAATTGTGAAGCACTGGTTCGCGATTCGGAACGTTTTGCGCAAACCGGCGCGGGCTGGGTGTTGCGGGAACTCTCGCTGCATGACAAACCCAGAGTAATCCAGTTTGCCAAAAATCACGCCAAGCTGCTATCGCGCGAGGGCATCAAAAGGATTGTCGAGAAGATGCCGGCTGACGATAAGAAACGCCTGCTTGATTTTCACGACAAACGGGGTGATGGAGCAAAAAAAGATGATCAGCATAACCAGGAGTCTAAATAAGCTGAAATGCGCCCGCAACCGATGCCTGGCTTCGCCGCGCTTGAAGAAACCAGGTTGATTGAGGCCTGCGAGCGGCGTCTGCCTTATCAGTAAAACGACAACGAATAGATGAGGTAAACTAATCAAGCCCGATTCAGTACGACAAGCCTCAAGGTACGCACATGTCTCTGATTTGACGGAAATGGCGAGGAGGCAGCGAAATTCTATGTGTCGTTGATGCCCGGCAGCTTCACTTGAAACCATGTCGCGGCCGAATCCGAACGAACCTGCTCTGGCAGTGTAGCTTAGTCTGGCTGGCACTTCATACATGTTTCTCATAAATGGCGAGTCTCAAGACTTTTGCCAGCAACTTCCACAGTCGTCCAAACAACCTATCAAGCAGAAGCGAATCGATTCCGGGATGCTCTGTTAGCCGGCGATGGAAAAGAGAGCATGTGCGCCTGACTCAAAGACCGTCTGGCAAATCGTTCCCGAAGCTCTGCCCAGGCTGATGGCCGCCGAAGACAAGGTTGCCGCCAAGCGCGTGATGCCAGGCCATGCTCCAAATGAGGAAGATAGATATCGCTGCACTTGATAAGGAAACAAAGATAATGCCTGACAAGCAGATGAACGATAAAACGACAACGAAAGATTGCGGACAAGAAGTCGTCGGAGCCGGTGCTTCTCGCCGCGGCAATCCACAAATAGCCAAGGCCGAAGGAGACGTCCCCGTACAGGCCTACATCGCGGCCATGCCAAACTGGAAAAGCGACTTGGGTCGCCGCTTCGATGTGCTCATCGCGTGCGCAAGGCGACAAAGTGGAATTCTCATCATGGCATAGATGCCCAGGGTTGGTTCCTCAAGCTTTCGCTGCTACACCAAAATACGTCAAAGTGGCTTTCTTTTGCAGCTCGTCACTAAAGTCTCCCCCCCTGGCAAGTCCAAGCACGAGGAAGTGCGCTCATCGACATCCACGAACATAATCAACTCGACGAGGCGCAGATAACAACCTGGATTCAACAGGCGGCCGCCCTGCCCGGATGGACTACGTGACGACTGCAGTGTTTCATAATGATGGGCTTCACGGTCTAAGACAGCATCGCAACCATTGACTATGCATTCCTCGCCAATGGCCGGACACGCTGATACCGAGGATTGCGAGCGAAGGCCAAAAGGGAGACAAAGACATGACTTTGTTGCTATTCATTGACACAAAACTGCGATTTGAATATTGTTAGCCCAATCCCCTGTAGCTCAGTTGGGAGAGCGGGTGGCTGTTAACCACTAGGTCGGCAGTTCGAGTCTGTCCGGGGGAGAGTCATACAAAACCTGGACGAACCGACGCCCAGTTTGGTTCACAGAAAGCCTTGGAGGTATCCCCTCCGGGGCTTTCACTTATAAGGGCCAGGAAAATCGCGGCCTTTTGCGCCTGCGCCTCACGAGAGCACTGTCATCCTGGCTCTCGACGCTCGACCGCAGAGATCACTCTTCGATGCGCTCGGCACCCTTCTCAGCCCCGATCGTGCTCTCCGAGGCCGAGAGCGGGGACAGAGCACGGCCCGTTGGTTTACACAACTCGGCGGCGCGGAGATTTGGTTTACAGCAGAATCCAACTACCGATAATCGTTGGAAGAGGAGGACACGGTTTCGATGGCGACTCTGTCGGTCGAGAAGCTCTACGAGAAGCACTACGCAGGCGAAAAGGCGCGGCGTGGCTTCTTCGATGCGCTCGCAGCCTGGCGCCAACCAAACAGAGTCCTCTACCCCGGCAGCTTCATCCAAGTGACCGCGTCCCTCGTGTTCCCCTCCGTCGTGTACGTGGACAACGACCGCAACGCCAAGCGGTTCTTCTCCAAGATGGACGATGTCGTTTCCTTCGTGACCCGTCACAAGGTCTACCGCGAGAAGCCCGAGATGGTCTTCCATGGCTCGAGCTACGAGGCCCACATCCCCGAGCCAGACGGATCCTTTGACTTGCTCATCTCCCTCTACGCCGGCTTCATCTCGAAGCCCTGCAAGCGCTACCTGAAGCTCGGTGGCATCCTCGCCGTGAACAACAGCCACGGCGACGCCAGCCTTGTCTCCATCGATCCCGACTACGAGCTCATCGGCGTGATTCAGGGTCGCGGTGATCGACTTCGCGTGGTGGAGGAAAAGCTGGATGCCTACTTCAAGCCGAAGAAGCAAACGGTGGTGACCGAGGAGCTGCTCCGCAAGGCGAACCGGGGCATCGGCTACACCAAGACGGCGCCAGCCTACTTGTTCAAGAGAGCGCGGTAGCGTCTACTGAATCAGCTCGAAGAAATCGAAGGTGAGCGTCACGGACTCGATGACGTTCTTGTCGGACTCGTTGTCCCAGTCGCCGGCCACGAACTTCACGGGCCAGGCGTGGGACAGGGACCAGCGGCGTAGCGTGGTGCCGTCGCGGTCCTGCTGCACGATGTCGATGTTGCGCTTGTAGTTGACGTCGGTGAGGCCGGGGCCGCTCGAGGTGATCGCCACGTCCTGGAACCAGTCGAACAGATCCCGGTCCTGGGTAGCGCCTCTTTCGAGGGTCACGTCTGCAAAGGTCAGACGACCAGGGCTCTTGTTGGGGATGAGCGAACCGCCCTCGAAGTACTGGACGTTCGCCACCTCCACCGAGAGCTCGCTGCACTTCTGAAAGCCGGCGTGGCCGATGTCGTCGATCTCGACGATGAACTTGAACTTCTTGTGGAAGCTCCTGGGATTGCCGATGACCGCCATGGTTTCGTCCTCCTATCTCACGCGCCGGCCGCGGCCAGCTCGGCTTCGAGCGCTCGGGTGTCCTGGGAAATTCTCAGCACGATGAACTCAGCCGGCTTGTTCGTGGCCAGGCCCACCCTGGCGATGAGCTTGCCGGCGAAAATCACCGAGGGCGTGTTCAGCGTCTCCGAGACGTCCACAAAGAACGCCTTGAAGGGCTCGCGGCTGCGGAACGCGCCGTTGTTCATCTGGGTGAGCAGGAACGCGGTGATGGTCCGGCGCACCTGGGCGCGCAGCCCCTCGGTGTTGTTCTTGTGCCTGGCGAACTGCAGCCCCTGCTTGAGGCTGCGCTTGATGAAGATCACGCCGCGCCGCTCGGCGACGTAGGGGAAGTTGCTGCTGCCCTTGAGGGTGCGGGAGCCGTCGATGTAGCGCGGCAGCCCCGGCCCAGTGGTCAGCGGGTTGATGCGTTTCGGGTACACCAGGTCGCGCTTGGCCTCCTCGAGGATCTCGTCGGTCTCGAAGCCGAGCACGCCGAACATGCGGCCCTTGTCGATGCCCGCCGGCGGGTCGTAGACGCCTCCGGGTCTGGCCGAGTCGGTGCGGGCGTAGACCCCGGCGAGGATGCCCGAGGGCAGCACCGGGATCTTGTCGGCCGGACCGAAGACACTCTTGGCCGGGTTGAGCACCAGCACGCGGGGCCAGTAAATGGCGGCGAACTCGGTCAGCTCGATCAGGGCCGCCGTGTTCTGCACGTAGTCCACGATGCCCGTGGTGCTCTGGTTGGCGGGCGGATCCAGGATGGCGAAGACCGTCCCGTCCCTGTCCACCTCGCAGTAGGCGACCATGGCGTTGTGGACCGCCGAGGTCGCTCGTCCCGGAACCAGCAGCATCGTCAGGTCCTGCACATGGTCGAAGGCGTTGAGGCCGGTCTTACCCGCCTCGGAGCCGACGAAGTCGCTGTCGTCCAGCCCGGTGAGCCCGTCATTGCCCCCGGCGAGCTGCACGGTCTGCACGTCCGGCACCGGGTGACCGGCCAGGAGCTGGTCGATGACCCGGATGAGGTTGGAGCCCGTTCTCTCGTCGTTGACGATGGCCTCGATGTAGCCTGTCGTTGAGCCCGTCCAGGGCCGGGATGTCGTCACCAAATACAGCGCGTGCTGCGGTACGGACATCAAGCGTCGGCATCAAGATGCGCGCCGAGAACTGATCAGCCTGCCACTCGGCCTTCTCTTTCCTCGTCTGTGTCCGGCAGACCAGTACCGGCTTGGGCTCCTCACCGGGCTTGCCGGCGAAGAGCGGCAGCGTCACCTTCTCCATCTCGATGATGGGGCGGTGCAGCTGCCAGTGACCGATCTCGTGGGCGACCGTGAAGGCGAAGCGCCCCTCGTTCCCCTCCAGCGAGCTGTCCACGCAGATCCGCTTTTCGTCGAACCAAGTCGCGCCGAGCACGTCACCGATGCCGATCACTTCCTTGAGGTCGGTCACCTCGAAGTTCAGCTCGAGGTATCCCTCCACGATCTCGTCCACGTCGATGGGAGGCTTTATGTCCTCATCTTTCCACCGGGCGTAGTTGACCAGGAGCTCTCAAGCGGCGCTCTCGATCTGCGCCGGGGCGAGGTACGGTACCTTGATCGCCTGCAGCTGCATCACCCGTTCTCCTTCTTCGCCTTCTCGAGCAGCTCCATCAGCTTCTCGGACGAGATGTTGCTTTCCTGGGTCCGGCGCATGAACTCGGGCATGCCGGGGTCGGCCTTCATGTAGTCCTTGACGCTGGTCGGGATCCGTCCCGCCAGCTGCATCAGCTCATCGAAGTCATCGCCGAGCACCTCCGCGAGCTTGCGGATGGTCTCCTCACTCGGGGTTGCCGGCTCCTTTTCTGTTTCGACGCGGGAGAGGAAGGTCGCCGAGATGCCGGCCTTGGTCGCCGTTTGGCGTAGGCCCAGCTTTCTCTCCTTCCTAACCCGCCGGATTCTTTGTCCGAAGGTCTCTGCCATGGTGTTGGTCACCTCCGCATCACTCAGTTGTACCGTTTAGTAAACTCTAAACGCATCGGTGTCAACCCCCTGTGTCCCAGCTCGCGTCTCCCAGCCGCGTTTTACCTTTGGTAACGGGTAGATACGACCGCGTCATTGAGTGCATAATTATGCGGTGTTGTTATCACATATCTTTACTTATGGGCACTTGTTGGGTAGTGTCTGACGCATCTGTCTTGGAGGATCCTGGTGGCGCGCAAACGAAACAAGGTGACTGTTCTTCTGGACCACGACGAGTACCAGCGCTTTGAATCCTACTGCGAGGAGCGTGGGTACAAGAAGAGCACACTCATCGCGCGCCTGATCCGAGAGCACCTCGATGAACAACGATTTCAAGTCCAAGGCGAGTTGAACCTGGGCGGATCACGGCTAGAAGGACTTGAAAAGTGAAGGCCAGCAAAAACAACGCGTCGAGGCCACTGGAGTCCGTCGAGCTGTTTGCGGGTGCCGGTGGCCTCGCCCTGGGTATCTCCGACGCCGGGTTTCATCACCGTGCGATGATCGAACGTGACCGTTGGGCATGCGACACAATTCGCTACAACCAAGAACGAGGCGTTTCACCGGTCGTGAACTGGCCGACCCCCTATCAGGGAGACGTTCGCGACTTTGACTATTCGCCTTATGAGGAACGCATAGACCTCGTATCGGGAGGCCCCCCCTGCCAACCCTTCTCTATTGGCGGAAAGCATCGCGGGTATCGCGATGATCGCGACATTTTCCCGGAAGCCGCGCGTGCCGTGAGAGAGATCCGACCAAGAGCCTTTCTCTTTGAAAATGTACGAGGACTCCTGAGGCCGAACTTCGCTGAGTATTTTAAGTACATCCTCTTGCGTCTCACCTATCCGGAACTCGTGCGACGCGCAAATGACAAATGGACCAACCATCTCGCTCGGCTTGAGAGACATCACACGGCGGGCACATCAAGGGGCCTCTCCTACAACGTCACGTTTCGCGCACTGAACGCCGCTGATTACGGTGTGCCACAGGCCAGAGTTCGAGTTGTTCTCGTTGGCTTTCGCGCAGACCTCGGTTTCGAATGGTCGTTCCCAGAGCCGGAACACACGCTGGATAGCTTGCTCTGGGACCAATGGGTCACGGGCGAGTATTGGGACGAACACTCGATCTCAAAAAGAAGAAGGCCATCAATCCCACAACGATTCGTTTCCCGTGTGGCGAAGCTCAAGTCTGCTGGTGAGAAGCCTTCCGCTGCCAGATGGCGCACGGTGAGGGATGTTCTTCGGGATCTTCCCGAGCCGACGGAGCGCCAAGAAACAAAGGGGGTTCTGAATCACTGGCTCAACCCAGGTGCCCGCGCCTACACGGGGCACACGGGAAGTCCATTTGATCTACCAGCGAAGACTCTTAAGGCAGGCGTCCATGGAGTACCTGGCGGCGAAAACATGCTCGCCCATGCCGACGGAAGGGTCCGCTACTTCACTGTCCGAGAAGCCGCTCGCCTTCAGACTTTTCCAGACAACTACGCGCTCGAGGGGGCGTGGTCAGAAGCAATGCGTCAACTTGGCAACGCGGTTCCCGTGAAAATGTCGCAGACGGTCGCCGTTCGTATTCGTGAATTACTGAGCAACGAAGCGGAGGCCGCATGATATCAGTAAGCAACAGGAAGCGAATACTGGTCTCTCTCGGCCATGAAGCTGCAGTAAACCGATCGCTGTTTCTTGAGGTACCGCATGGTACAGAGGGGGTCATATGAGCAACGATACGTCCTCGCCCTCGGTAATCAACATACAACCCTCCGCGCGGATCCTGAGGGTCCTGGGTGACATCGAATTCGAGCCGTGGCAATGCCTCGCGGAGCTTGTTGACAACTCCTTCGATGATTTCTTGGACATCGAACGATCGGGGATTGCTTGGCCGGATGGCTACAAGGTCAGCATCACCCTACCGAAGTCTTCGACACCGGTGACAGAGGCTGAAGTTGTTGTAACCGATACCGGGAGAGGCATGGACCTCCCCACTCTCAACAATGCCGTTCGGGCTGGCTGGTCAAGCAATGACCGGTTCAGCAAGCTCGGCCTTTTCGGTATGGGCTTCAACATCGCCACCGCTCGGATGGGTCGCCTGACACGCGTCCTCACGACTCGATCTGGCGATACCGAGTGGGTAGGTGTCGTCATTGATCTCGACAATATCGGAGATGATTTCAACGTGCCCGTGATACGTCGCCCAAAGACGACCGCGAGCGAACACGGAACAGTTGTAGAGATCGCCAGACTCGATCCGTTTCGATCCGGTTGGCTTGGCCGGAACCTTTCCAAGTTTCGGACAACATTGGGCGACGTGTATCCTTATCTTCTAGCGCAGAAACCATTCCATCTGTTCGTCAACGGCGTCAAGGTCAACCCGAGAAGACCCTGCGCATGGGACAGTTCCCGATCGGTAACCTACGGGCGAGGCTCAACTGCTGAGCAAATCCCTGCCGTACGTGAATTCAACAAGAAGCTTCCGGACGCAAAAGCCTGCCTAACCTGTGGAAATTGGGAGCCGGTTGACAGGGAGACATGCACCGAATGCGGCAATGGTCAGTTGGTGCTGAAAGAACGAAGCATTCGCGGATGGATCGGCATACAACGGTATCTGCACAAGACCGAGTTCGGTATCGATTTTCTTCGCAATGGACGGAAGATCCTGCGATACGACAAACGGCTTTTTGAGTGGACTGATCCGAATGATCCCCTGGCTACCCCAGAACTCGAATATCCTATCGAGTTGGGGCAAGGCGGACGAATCATCGGTGAAATCCACCTCGACCATGTGCCGGTCAATTACCAGAAGAATGCGTTCGAATGGAGTGACCGAAACTGGATATCAGCCGCTCGGTTTGTGCGAGGTGAAGGCCCATTGTTGCCGAAACGCGCAAAACAGCTTGGCTACCCCCCTAATGATAGCCTCCTAGCGAGTCTTCACCGAGGATACAGAAGAAACGATCCTGGCTATCGCTGCCTAATCCCCGGCAATGGCACGGGGCCAATCCACGGCACAACCCTTGAATGGCGTGACAAGTTCCACAAGGGTGAGCCAGATTATCAGACCGACGAGAAATGGTGGGAAGCCGTTGTCTATCACGAGTCCAAGCTCGCGTCACCCACCCCTTCCGGACAACCATCATCAGGAGGTAGCCCCGGAGATGTTTTGTCGGAGTTGGGGCTCACGGGGGCTGAACAGGATAACTCCAACAATGGTGCGTCGGTCGCAGAACAACCTCCGGCACCCGCGCCAAAACCAGAAACAGAGCGTGAGCGACTGGCGAGATATCGAGATGGTGCAACGCGCGTACCTGAGTTAAGCGGCGAATTTGGTCTGACGGAGTTCGGTGCCACCGTCAATGTTGATGTTCACGCGGTATCCAAATGCGCCGTTAAGGACAACAACGGATTCCGGACTCCCGTGCTTCTGGCGCGAGAGCGAGGACGTGAGTACGGTGCCTACATCGATCTTCAGCACCCGGTCTTCAAGGACTTTGCCGATGAGCCCGCTGACTATCTTGTTGTGGAGCTGGCAAATCATCTCAAGACGCGGGCAGAGCATGAAATGCCGCTGGCTCAGGCTGTTGCCTTGTTGAAGGAGCGGCAGCTCTCCGATCTGAAAGTTGATGCGGCAACTTTGGCCGGACAAGCTCGAGAGCTCTTAGCTGACATACGCGAGCAAATGGCGGAAGCGATCAAAGAAAACCCAGATCGCGCGTGGCAATTTCTCACAACAGATGAACGCGCGACAACTGAGACGAATCTGGTTGTCGAAGCTGCTGGCGTCAATCTAAAGGACATGGAAGCAACTGGGGAATTCCTTCTCTATACGCCCCTCACGTTCACTCCTCGATTAGTTGAGGAATGGCCAGAGGCATTCATGGATGGCAAAGTCTTTAAGGGGCTGTATGACACGGTAAAGACGCCTGCCGGTAAGCGTATCTCTGTTGGCCGCGTGGCGAGTTACCTCTATGACGCGGCTCTGACCGCAGAGGCCAAGATTGCTCAACCAGCACAACTGTTCCGATGCCGTTTGAGCCTACAACTACTTCGGAATGAACTCGCACCGGTGAAGGCTGAAGTATGAGCGAAGAGCACTTTCTGTCTCCAACGGTATTGCTGTCCGGTGGCCCAAACCGTTTCAACTTGGCGATAGAAAGGCTCCTTCTTCATCTGGGTTTCTCCGATGTCCGGGTTATCGATGGATCAGGCGACGGTGGAGGTGACATCCTTGGTGTCCGAGGCTCGGATCTCTTCATCTTCCAGAACAAGTGGACGACGGGCCAATCGATTTCTCGCGATGCGGTAGACGAGGCCGAGACCGCCAAGGCCAAATACGGGGCCGACCGCGCCGTTGTCGCAACGAATGCCGCACCAGATGCTGGCGCCACAAAACGAGCGCGCCGTCTCGCTGGTGTTGGCGTTTCCATAGAGTTTTGGACACGCGAGCACCTGCCTCGACTGTTTGAAGCGATACCAACACTCATACCGTCTCATTTCGAGCTCCGCCCCTATCAACTCAAAGCCGTCGAGGCTCTGCAAAGAGACCTCCGCGAACATGGGCGGGGCCTCCTGGTCCTAGCAACGGGCCTGGGCAAGACTGTAATTGGTGGTGAGGTAATCGCCCAACATATTCAGGCGCACCCAGTAGACGACATCCTTGTGGTTGCGCACATGAAGGATCTCGTTCAGCAACTTGAGCGTGCGTTATGGCGCCATCTGCCGAAGCAGATACGAACGCAGCTACTAACCGGGGATTCAAAGCCGGTCTCTCTGGAGGGCGTCACCTGCGCGACGGTCGAGTCCGCGCTGTCCGCAGTCTACGACGGATATCGCCCCGCTCTCATAATGGTTGACGAAACACATCACGTCGCCGAGGAGGGGCAGTTTCAGAAGTTGCTTGATTTGACATCGGATGCTGGCCAGTTCGGGGTAACGGCAACACCATGGCGAGGAGATCGGTTCGACATAAGCAGCAAGTTCGGAGAGCCGAGCTTTAAAATGGGGATTGCCGATGGCATGGCCCAGGGATACCTGGCGCAGGTTGATTATCGTCTATTTGTTGACGATATCGATTGGGACGTCGTGCGGCAAGCGAGCAAGGAGGGCTACACCCTTAAGGAACTCAACGCAAAGCTCTTTCTCCCTCAACGCGATGAAACCGTCGCGGATCACCTTTGGAACGTTTGGTCAGCAACGCGAAACCCGAGGGCGATCTTGTTCTGTCGAACAATTGAGCACGCTGAGCGTATGGCGAGTGTCCTCGCCCGATATTCGCCGGTTTGGCGCGCTACAACGTGTCTCCACAGTAAGCATGGCAAGCGCGACAGGGATGTGCTCCTGTCGCAATTCCGTCTTGGACGCGTGCCCATATTGACGGCGGTTGACATACTGAATGAGGGCGTCGACGTTCCTGACGTCAATGTACTTGCTTTTCTCCGCGTCACGCATAGCAGAAGAATCTTCGTTCAACAGTTGGGCAGGGGCCTCCGACTCCGTGAGGGGAAAGAGAAGGTTGCCGTACTCGATTTCGCCACTGACATACGTCGGGTTGCCGCTGTTCTGAACCTTCGTCGAGATCTCGAAAGCCTGCGTGGCCCGTCGGAGGTCCTCAAGCTGAGAAACACATCGGAGATCACGTTCACGAATACCGATGTCGGTTCGCTGATGGATGCGTGGATCAAGGACGCGGCTAGCCTTGAAACAGCCATGGACGAAGCGCGTCTGCAGTTTCCCGAGGTTGCACAGGTGGTGCCGCTGTGAGTAGAAAGATAACGAACGACAAGCATGTCGCGCGGGTTGTGAGGAAGCTCTATGCGGACGCACAAGCCATCGATTGGGAACATGTGACGTCTGCCGACAAGACAGCGCGCTATGCGCATTGGCTCGATGACCCACTTGTCGGCGGCCTCCTCGGCCAGTGGATGAGTCCGGAAGAGGCTCGTGTTTGGATAAAAGACGGACCGATGAAGGAATATGTTCGTGCTATCGCCGGGTTCGGTCCCTTTGCGCAGTACCTTGATGAACATCCTAGAGGACCTACTGCCATGGTGAGATTGGCTCTTGGCAAGGAATGGGCACCTGTCTCCGGCACAGAGGGGGTCAAGCCGCTCCACTGTGATGCGACGAGTGGGTCCGGAACAGTCCGGCTGATCTGGGGCCCATCACGCGACTTCAAGCACCTACTTTGGGCCGCGCTTGAAGCAAGTGATCGCAACAAAAAGAAGGAAGTCAAGATCGCCGTATTCGATACAGTCGCTCACCCTACGAGTTCAGCCACGAAGGCACCCCATGAGCGTTTTTGCACTAGATGTGGCTTCGCGGTGACTCACGTTCGGCTCTAGGAGCCGAGGCCGATGGAGTTCACACCAACTTCTTCTCTCGAGCCAGGTTCCAGCCCTCGGCAAGCAGCGTCTTGCGGTTCTTCCCAAAATCGCGGCCAACATACTGATTTTGGGTCTTACCGTCCTCAAACCATCGGAGGTAAGCCCAGACGGCGCGACCGTCGTGTGGCCTCTTCAGCTCGATTGATGCGGTGGCGTAGCGTTTCTTGCCGAACTTTTTTCTTCGGCGTTCGCGCCCACCCGCAGCTTCGTCTTGTTCCTCGGCGGCTTTCATCGCCGGCACCTCTGTCCAGCCTCGCGTCCACTGCTGGCTTGAAGATTGACCATACCGCGGACGCGGGAGCGGGCGCAAACTCGATGCGGGTGGCACCGTGAAGGCGAATCCGCATCTCGACGATGCGCGCCTTGAGGTTCAGATGATTCGCCGGACTAGGCGGAGGATGCTGCGCTGGGGCCGCGCGAACTTTCGCGAATTCGTCTGGCGCCAAGAGCAGGATCCTTGGCTGGCCCTCGTGGCCGAGTTCTTCCTCCAGCGCACGAGAGCGTCGCAGATAGCGGATGTGTTCGTCGACTTCAAGGAGCGGTTTCCGACTGCAAGCTCCGTTGCTGGTGCCACCGAATCAGATGTCGGAAAGTTTTTTTCGCGCCTCGGACTCCGATGGCGTGGGCCACTGCTCATAGAAATCGCCAAGGAAGTTGCGGCACGCAATGGGCGACCACCCGACGACACCAAGAGTCTGCAAGCAATGCGAGGCATTGGGGGATATACGGCAGCAGCCTGGCTTTCTTTACATCGTGGAGTTCGCGCCGTCATTATCGACGCCAACGTTTGTCGGTGGCTGAACAGAATGACAGGTCTGCCATACAACAGAGACCCCAGGGGACTTCGCTGGGTGAACGACATGTGTGAGAGCCTGACCCCCCCGAAGGTCTTCCGAGACTATAACTACGCCGTTCTCGATTTCACGATGACCGTCTGCACTCGTAGCCGACCTGGTTGCAGTTCTTGTCCTCTACGTTCGGACTGCCTGCATTCTCGAACAGGTTCAATGCCATGAGCCTGAGCCAATGCCAGCCACCGGCGCCGCTGTTCTCCCCACACCATCTCCCGCGACACCACCCGCAACGCCCGCTCGCTGGTGGGCTCGAGGCAGAGGACCTGTTCCTGGATATCGGGGGCCAGCAGGGTCAGGTTGAGGAACTGGGTGACGCGGGCGCGGGTGAGCCCATATTGACGGGCCAGGGTGGCGCGGTCTTGAAACTCGCCGCCATCGATGGCGTGCCGAATCCGGTGCGCCATGGCGAGCATGCGAGCCACCCGAGCGGGCCGTCGGACGGTTGCGGGCGGCGGGGGCGGTGGCTCCTGGCTGAAGACCACGTCGCCGCCCTGGCGGCTTCGGAACAGGTAGCTGGTGAAGATCCGTTTGCCCTTCTTGCCGCTGTCTTCGCCCTGCCCGCCCTCGTTGGCGCCTGTGCCGCGTTCGGCAGCCGGGGTCCGCATTGCTCATGGTCTCGCCTCCTTCTCACGCCCAGGGGCCACGTCGGGCGCCTGGGCCGCCTCGTCGAGCAGGTCTTCCACGTCCTCGGTCAGGTCCACCAGCTCGGCGGACACCTTGCCGGCGACGTCGTCCACGACGACCCGCTTGACTACCGCGCCCACCAGGCGGGCCTGATTCTCGACGGTGAACACGTCCCAGACATCGTCGAAGTGAGCCAGCGCATCGGCGACCCAGCTCGCCTCCACCTCGGTCTTGCCAGCTCGTTCAGGGCGCGTTCGATCTGGTAGAGACGGGTCTCGCGGTGGGTGATCTGGGCGCCCAACTCCTCGATACGTTCTTCCAGCAACCGGTGGGCGGTGCCGTTGGCCGTGCCCAGGGTCTCCACCAGCTTGTGTCCCTCGGCCGAAAGGCTGGCGATGGCCGCCGGCAGCTTCTTGCGCTCGGTCTGCAGCTCCTCGCGGCGCTCCTGGAACTTCATCGCCAGCTCGTCGGTGATGCCCACGGTCAGGTCCAGTGGCTTTCCGAAAACCATCCTGCACTCGCCAAGCAGTTCATCTTCATCACCGGTGGCGCACTGTAGGGAGTCAAGGAAAATGAGAATGGGAAAAAATCAATGCAATCGGGCTAATTATTTGTATAAAAAGAGATTAAAAGAATTAGTTTAGACTAGTTTTTTGTAGGCAAAATGAGAAAAAACGAGAGAAATTTTCGTTTTTTTGGCCGAAAAGTGGAAATTTTGGGACTAAAACACCGGTGAAAAAATGAAAATTCAAGATGTTTTTTGATGTTGGTGTATCCTTGATTTCTTGAACAAAATTCTGGGACGGGATCTTGAGAAAAAACGAGGAGGATTTCATTGTTCAGAATCAAGAAGCGAAAATTCCAGGGTGAAAAGCTGTTGCAAAACAAAGTATTTTGAGTTATCTTTGTAGTGAAGCTGTCAAGGTAAGAGGCTGCTAGGTGGAGGATGCCCTCCGGTCGTCTTAATAAGAACTAGTCATACTTAAACGTGTATGCTTGGGAGGTATAGCGAATTAGTCTGGCGATGTCATGTGGAATCCCGGTTCGAATCCGGGTCTTGGCGGCTTCACTCCCGTATGTAAATTCTGCTATAGCGTCTATCCTCATCAAGCGCCCCTCGCCTAGTCTTGAAAAATGTATGTAGCACCAAGGATGTTAACTTACGTCCTGGGAAGAATATGGCTTTGATGTCATTCGAAGAAAACGGATGAGACTGAAATCCGAGCTCGAATCAAACAGCTAGCTGATGCCAACCATAGGTACAGATACCGGCGTATACAGATTCTGTTGGAACGTGAAGGTTTTCATGTGAACCACAAGAAGATGTTCAGAATCTACAAAGACGAACATCTGACGATAAGTCAGAGGCAACAAAAGAAACTTCTTGTTCAACGTAACCCGATGTCGGCAGCGAAACGTCCAAACCAGATTTGGGCCATGGATTTCATATTCGATACGACTGAAATCGGACGTAGCCTGAAGACCTTGATTGTACTCGACGAGTTCACTCGATACCTAGTTGCTGCAGTTGTGGAATCTTCGATGAACAGCTCTCAGGTCACTCGTGTTCTGGATAATGCAATCCTAATGGATAGTAAACCTGAATGCTTCGAAGTGACAACTGTCCGGAGTTCACATCTCGAGTCATGATGTTTTGAATAATGCAAAACGACATCGATCACAAACTGATCAATCCAGGAAAACCGATTGAGAATTCGATTGTTGAAAGCTTCAACGGGAAAATCCGAGATGATTTTCTCAATGAAAATTTTTTTTCTCACTGTTAGCTGATGCTCAGCGAAAGCTTCTTTCCTGGAAGGAGTACTATAATTTCTTAAGACCACACAGTTCGTTGGGCAATAAAACACCTGAAGAATTCTGGCAAGAATATGAGGACGGACTCTCGAAGCTCGTGGTCTAGTTTCTACGAGGATGACTCCCCCTACATCCTAAGGCAGTTCGCGCTCAATGTCCTGGCCTGGCTCCTTATCTCAAAGAGGCTGGCCATACGAAGACGACGACCCCTATATTTCGGAGCCTAGAGAGCCTGGGTATCCAGAGCCGGGCGATGATGATGCCTGGTTTGCGCGGTTTGAAGCCCTTATGAGGAAAGCCGAGAAAGACCCCGAGGGCCGAGGCACGGACAGTGCGGCGGCCCGTATCTTGGGCGTTGGAATAGCTTCTCCCTTCTATTCGCTTCAGGTACAGCATTCCTTGATGAACACTCATTTTCGTGGAGTATCGCATCGAATAAAACCTTAAAACACGCTGATGCTACTTGCTTGATAGCATACCGACATTCAAACATTGGCCACTGAGAACTACTGTTAAAACCGTAAGAATGTGCTAACAATCGAATGCATGGTCAAAATGATAAATCGCTATTGGCAGCAGGTTGCCCATCATAAGTCTATGATCTATTCGTTTGTAGTCCTCTATGTGGTTATAGCGTTAATCACTCTGATTCCGGCCTTCCTGCAAAGGAAAATTTT
>Ga0209150_1000076_pt1 | contig 40328 bp, 36 predicted proteins | sample WorMetTyACAVOLI3_FD_187424 | JGI IMG/M metagenome (GOLD analysis project Ga0209150, IMG submission 187424) | Marine gutless worms symbiont microbial communities from Max Planck institute for Marine Microbiology, Germany - Olavius algarvensis... ... | reverse complement strand
TGAAACTCAGGTGAACTGTATTTGTCTGAGATCGAACCGGTTTCGAGAGCTCTAAAAATCCGCGAGAGCGTTGTTTTACCGGAGTAGTTCCGGCCATAAAGAATGTTGATTTTTTTAAACTCAGCGATGTTTTTGCCGCCATCCCTGACAGATGGCGCCCATCGGAAGTTCTGAAAAACCGCCATTTTTTTTATCGATTCAATTTTCTTTATCTCACCGCTCATCGCTATTTAGCCCCCTGATATTTTTTGAAGTTTTCAGCCTGCTCGAAGATCTCTTTATAGACCTCGTCGCGGTCGACAGGTGGGTATTCGTGCTTGGCAAGCAGGAGGATCAGCTCGACCTTCAATTCGGCTTTAATGTCGTCACGCCCATTCCAGTCGGTAAATCTGGATTTATCATCAACGACCTTCTTAACCTCCTTGGCAAGGTTCAGGAGCTTGTCTTCCGGGTACTCAAAGTGATATTTGATCGCCAGAGCCATAAGGATGTCATAAAAAGCCTTTTCCTCGAAGTCGATGCCGAAGTCGCCGAAGGATTCCTTTTCCTTTTTGAGCGCATGGAATAAATCGATGATCTCATCGGTGAAGTCCTCCAGTACGTTGCTGACCAGAACATCCTGTTCCTTGCGTTCGTTGTATTTCTCTACAAGGGCTTTGAATTTCTTTGAGAAGTCTGTCCCCTTGATCTTGTTGACCTTCTTGAAGTCATCGATAGCTTTGGCAAGCAGCTGCTGCAGAAGTTTTATCTTAGTGTTCGGCAGTTTGATCTTTTCAATCTTGGCGAGGTATTCATCATCAAAGATGTCGACTTCCTTTCCGTGGTCTTCACCCATTTTCAAGATCTCTTCCACGCCGTCGCTTTGCAGGGCTTCCTTTATCATCTCTCGCACACGAGCGTTCATTTGAGCGGTGTCAGGAGCATTGCCCTTTGTTAGCTTGAATACGACAGACCTTACGGCGAGATAGAAGTGAATATGATCCCGTTCGGTCTGGCTGAAAGCATCGCTTCCGCAACATATGTCATAGGCTGCTTTCAAACGCTTAACCAAATACATGAAGCGTTTTTCAATCTCCTGAGTAACCTGAACAAATTCGGCAGCCATATTCAGGCACTCAAGCTGTTGTGGTGGGGACCCTGAAAAGTATGCGGTTTTGTCAAATTTGTGGAACAGCTTTCCGAGCAGATCCAGATGGTCTTTAACAACAACTATGGACTGTTTTACTTCTTCAAAGTTGGAGCTGTCGGCCTTGGAATACTGAGCAAGTGCCTGATTCATCTGCCGTTTGATGCCGATATAGTCGACCACCAAACCTTTCTCTTTGCCTTCAAATTTGCGGTTAACGCGGGATATGGTTTGAATCAGGTTGTGCCGCTGAATTGGCTTGTCGATATAAATGGTATCCAGAAATGGGACGTCAAATCCTGTTAGCCACATATCAACGACTATGGCTATTTTGAAATTCGATTTCCCATTTTTAAACTGCCTGTCCAGTTCCTTGCGGTAGTCCTTGTTTCCAAGAATATCGTAAAGCTTTTTTGGGTCATCCTTGCCACGGGTCATGATCATCTTGATCCGTTCCATTGGCTTGATTTCCTTGCGCTCTTTCTCGGTCAGCTCAGCACCTTCCTCACATACCTTTATTTCAGCCCATTCCGGCCGCAGTGCGATAACTTCTTTGTAGAAGTCATAGGCAATCTGCCTGCTTGAACTGACAAACATAGCCTTGCCTTTAACAGTAGAACCTTCTGAAACACGATTCTCATAGTGCTTAACAAAATCCTGAGCCAGCGCCTTGATCCGGTCGGGATCACCAAGAATGGCATTCATTTGGGCATTAGCCTTCTTGCTTTCCTCAATCTGATAGTCGGATGCACCATCTTCCGCGCACTTGGCGTAGTAATCTTCAATCTCCTTAAGCTTGCTGTTATCCAGCAGCACCTTTGCAGCCCGGCCTTCATAAACGATACGAACAGTGATCTCATCCTTGACGGATTCCGTCATGGTATAGGCATCGATTACCTCACCAAACACATCCAGCGTTGCATCAATCGGCGTTCCAGTGAAGCCAACATAGGTTGCATTGGGAAGCGAATCATGGAGGTATTTGGCAAACCCAAAGGTGCGTGTGACACCATTTTCCGTAACCCGAACTTTCTGATCCAGATTGACCTGGCTTCGGTGAGCCTCGTCTGAAATGCAAATCACATTGCTGCGATCCGTCAGCAGCTCGGTATCTTCAGTAAATTTATGAATCGTGGTCAGGAAAACACCGCCGCTGTTACGCCCCTTTAGTAATTCACGAAGGTGCTGACGGCTTTCCACGCTGATGATGCTTTCATCACCCACATAGCCTTTCGCATTGGTAAACTGGCCGGACAACTGATCATCCAAGTCAGTCCGATCCGTTATAAGCACGATAGTCGGGCTGGAAAAATCCACGCTTTTCATCAATAGCCGGGTTAAAAAGAGCATGGTGAAACTTTTTCCGCAGCCGGTCGCACCAAAGTGGGTACCACCTTTACCGTCGCCCTCGGGTCTGCGATGCAACTTTATATTTTCATAAAGTTTTGTGGCGGCATAATACTGAGGGTAGCGACAGACGATTTTTTCATCCTTTTTAGAGGTGTCCGGGAAATAGATGAAGTTTCGGATAATGTCTCTGATCCGATGCAGATTGAACAGCCCCTTGACCATAGTGTAGAGGGAATCAATGCCATCTTTTTCAACAAGGTCTGCGCCATCGGTTTTGCGCCACGCATAGAAAAACTCATACGGGGCAAAGAAAGAACCGGCCTTGTTATTGACACCATCGCTGATCACGCAAATCGCATTGTATTTAAACAGCTCCGGAATATCCCGGCGGTACCGGGTTGTCAGCTGAACATAGGCATCTTGGATGGTTGCCTCTTCACGAATGGCGCTTTTGAATTCAAAAACAACTAAGGGCAAACCATTGATGTATATGATGCCGTCCGGTATCCGTTTTTCATATCCAAGGATTTCGAACTGATTCACCACCTTGTAGATGTTGTGGGTGGTATTGTAAGGAGCAACTTCCTCGGCAACGACGGTTTCAACCTCTGTCGGCTTCGGCTCACGCAGTTCAGTAAGATCCCGATAGTCCAGCAACTGGATATAAAGATCTTTCTTGCTGCGGTCTTCACGCTTCAACAGGAAGCCATCAGAGACCATCTTCATGATGGCCTTGTTGCTTTCGTAAAGATCTGACGCGGAAAAAACCTCCAGCTTACGGACAACAGACTCAACCTCGCCCGGGGTAATGTTATCGGCCGCATACCGATTAAACAGGTATGCCTTTAAATCTTCCTTGATCAGAACCTCATTGGGTTCTCTTGCTATAGTTTGTCCAAGAACGTGCTCGTAGCCTTCAACTTCCAGAAGTTCGATGATTGCAAGTTCTAATTTTTCCTCCGTAAATTTGGTGCTCATGAGCTATCCCTTTTTCTTTTTGGCTAACTCGAAATGAAAGCCCAAGGTTGAATCCTCTGGCTTCTGGTCTTTCAGTGTTAGCCGCACAAATTCATCAATAGTAAATCCTTCGACAAGATCATCGCTGGGGATCATGTCCGAATTCAATGCACAGATGTATTGAAAATTATTTTCCAGCGCTTTTCGATTCGCATGCATAAGCGCCAGTGCTCTTTGCCGAGAATCAACACCATCAAAAATGCTGCTGTCATGAAATAGAAAGTCTATGTCGCTTCGTTGGTTCATTAATTCAACAAGCATCAGGTCGTAGCAAAATATTTTCATCTTACCAACACCATCGCTGCTGCTTTTATGAATCTCAACGTCAAGCTTATAGCCATTGTCAGTCGTGTTGATAATCAGATCACCGGGCTCATCGTACAATGCCTGCGAGTTCTCGTTGAATAGCGCGACTGCTTTCTCCCACTCGGTTCGGTTTTGCTCATAATCACGCTGCAACTTAGTTTCTGATTCGATCTTTGAAGCCTTGATATCCTTTTTATGTTGAGCCATCTCTCGGATATTGGAAATGTTGTTCCTTATGACTTCAAGCTGCCCCTTTTTCTCAACCACACGTTCTTGAAGAACAGAAAACTCTTCCAGAGCCCCATGGGTTTCTAAAAGCTGAAGAAGTTCCGCCCGCTTACCAGATGTCGCCTTGATATTCTCTTCACTTGAAGCTAACGCATTTTTTAATTGGGTGATCTCTGATTCAAGAAACAGCTTGCGGTTCTGGACAATTGCTTTGTGAAATCCTTTGGCCTCTTCAAGTGATCTTCTTATGTTGTCAGCGAAGTGTATACCGGCTTCTGAAAAAAGCTTCTCAACTGAGCTGGTATCGGGCGTTTTTTCTTCCGACACCGTTTTTTCATATCTTTCCTGCTTACGTCTTAACAATAGAGCCTTATTGGCGAGGTCATGCATTTCCCCGGTTAATCGATCTGCCTGCTCCTGTAATTCTTTATACTGGGGATGGACATTAAAAGATTTAATAGCATCCGATTCCTGCTTAAGCTCTCGTTCGATACGAACCCGCTCCGCTTCCAACTCTCCTTGAGAGGCCACAATGCCCGCCTTGATCGCCGAACTTAAAGCCTTTGTAGCGCTTTCTTTTTCCCTGATCTCCTGCGCTTCTGAAGCGTGCAACCAATTCAACCCCAGCAGGTATGCATTATTGATTTGCAGGTCATATGTTTTTTGATTCCTGAAATACTTAAACGGGTCTGTATAGGCATCCGCCCCTCTGCGTGTAAAGTATGAGATTAAGCTTCTGAAAGAAGGTGTGTACTTTGCTGTAGATTCTTCCCGGATCTTGAAGAGGCACTTGCCTAACAGGTTTTTCCAATCATCATTTTTATAAAAGAGAACGCCTTCAGAATCCTCTTCAGGAGCTATCGGAAGTCCGGGAATGTCAGTCTCAACTTCGATGATTTTAGCGTTTGCAATTGTTCGCTTGGCAGTCAAAACCTCTCCGCAAAGATCCAGACTGATATAGAAAGCCCAGTCCTGTAAGTCATCTTTGGGTAAGCTGAGTCGGTGCAGGTCAGCACCAAGACAAAAATGAATAATGTTCAGCAGCGTAGTTTTACCAGCACCGTTGCGAGTGTCTTTATTACCGGATTCCAGAGTGCGCTCAGCCAGAATCACATTCAATCCTGCAGAAAACTCTACAGGTTTAAACCGTTTGTCGTTCGCCCAGATTTTACGAATCATACCTGAACCCTCACAATTTCATTATTATGCAAATCAACAAGGTTCAGCAGGTACAACAAATCCAAAGCGAGAATGAACCGCTCAAAATTACCAATGGCATCGATCTTCTTGGCCGACTCCCATAGTGCAGATAAATTGCCGGACTTTTCGACAAGCGGAAGCAGCGTAGCGCTTACTCCAATTAACGCCTCATCTTCACGAAGGTATTTTGATGGCATAATCATTTTTCAAACACCTCGCATAAGTGAAAGAGGTGACTTAATATGGCCAGAGCGGCAGCCTGTTGCCTGAATCCTTTTTGCCCGGCTTGTGCAAACTCGAGCATTGATATAAAAAGCTCATCCCCGGACAACGTTTCCTTTAGTTCGAGATATTTTGTTTTGAACCCACTTCTAAGTCTTTCTGGGAACTCTTCATCAACATTTGTGGCCATGTTTGCGAGAAACCGTTCCACCTCATGACTCTTACTCAAACCCATGGCGATATCAGATCGAACAGTATCCGAAAGCCCATTCTTATTGATCTTTTCTTCAGGAGGAATTACCTCGAAACCATCACCACTTGAAGAGAGCTTTCCTGATGCCAATGCTTTTGCTGCAATCTCCAACTCTGCAAAGGAGACTTCAGACATGCCTTGATCGAGCTGTTCAGCGACCCATGATTCGTGTTCTGTTTTTAGAGAAAACAAGACATCTGCAGGATAATCCTGCTCCTGCTTATCAATTTTCGTGTGACATGAAGGGCATAGGTAAATCAGATTGTCGTAATGATTTCGCTCATCATCTGTCATGTCCGGTCGATAGCGTGCGGAAGCAGGCTTTGTTTTTGTCCCCGGGCTTTCTCCGTAAATATGAGCTGCCTCACCAATAACGGCAGGATTGGATTTCACGCCATCCGAAGTCAGCGCTTTACGACAATCCTTTAACGCACAAACATTCCCACTCTTCATGGCAAGAAAGATTTTAGTTGGATAGTTGGCACTCATAACCCAGCCTCCCATTCATAACCTGCAACAGAGCCGGACAATGCAGTGTCAAGCTCATCGGCAGAATAAGAGAAGCCTGTCTGCGCCTGCCTGTTGCAGACAGGTGCGGACACGCACAGGCAGGCCGCATCCGGTTATCGGTGCGGTTCCTAATTCGTATTGAATGGTTCCGGCGGCAATGGTCATGCAGTTGCCTCCGCTTTGGTCAGTTTGGAGAGAAGCGTATCCAACAGATCTCTTAGAACACCAATCTCTTCCAGTTTCTTGAGAGAAAAGCTATAAAGTCTTTCAGCAAATTTATTAAAACAAACTGTATGTGTTTTATTAGGAGCTATTGTTTTTATTTCTTCGTAATCTCTTGTTACGAGAGCGTTGAAAGTTGATCCAGTAGCACTTCTTTTCAACTCGCCCATTATCATCAGCATTGTTTGGTGCACAAAAAAAGAGTCATCTCCTTTGCCAAGAAAAGCATAACAACTTTGATTCATTGCCATCTCTGTAGCTGAAAGAGCTAAAACGCCTGTAGTTGCCCCTCTTGACACAACAAGTGTTGTATTGGCTGGATAAAGTTTTGTGCTACATTTTGAAAGTCCAAGTCTTGTGATGCTTTTCTCGGTTGATAATGTGTAGTAATTGGTAGTCACATCTTTTCCTGTGAAGAAGGGAATGTCATTTCTCCAGTACTCAGGAATATCTGTTTTAGGTGTTCCTCCGCCACTTAGCGTAAAAACCTTAGTTAAACTATCTGCTTCCCACCCCTCCGGGATCTCCTGATCCAGTTCGTCATTCCAGACCATTTTGCCGCCGCCGGATTTGTAGGGTTTGCCTTCCATTTCCGGCTTGCCGATTTCAGTGGCATGCTCTTTGGACATGGGAAATTCAAAATCAACGAACCACTGTTTGTAGATAGCCTGCGCAGTTTCTTCCAGCTTCTGGTTGAGTTGTTCGTTCAGCTTAATCCGGTCCACAATGGTGTGGTACTCCCGAACAATCTCCCTTTGTTTTTCGATGGTTGGTACGGGAAGTTCAACGTCACACATTTCATCCCAGCCGAATATTTCCCGAACACTGCCGTGTGACATGTAACGAGCATAACGGTCGAATTCCGGACGGCGGAACCACATCATCAGATATTCAGGTAATAACTTCTGCTGATCAACGATCTCGAAAACTGTGTAAGACGTAGAAATAATGCACGCTTCTTCTTGAAGCAGAGCCACTGAAATTTTGTCCCCATTTCTGGATGTAACAGGTCCATAGGCAAATTGATTCTGATGTACAATTTTATACTTGGACATGTCTGTGCCGACTGTGTTAGCAATAGATGGAATAAATTCTTTTGTAATGCTAACTCCAAGCAACTTATCCACCTGCAGGTCACTATTTTTAACTTTAACCTCCCGAATAAAGGGGCCGAGTTTTTTATAGCTTGATCTCATATCCCAGCTCCCTGAATACATTCAGCAGTTCATTCTTTGAATTTTCTTCTGCCTTCAACAAATCTGTAAACTCCGCCTGCAGACCAGCCATTTTTTCATCGAAATCGATATTCTCGTCCCGGTTTACAAACTCGATATATTTACTTGGAACAAGGGAGTAGTCCTTAGCTCTGATCTCATCGATATTCGCTGAATAGCAATACTCAGGAACATTTTCGTATTCCGTATCAGCTATGGTTTGCTGCCATGTATGATACGTTTTTGCTATCTCCTGAATGTGTTCGTCTGGAAACTGAGTATACTTCTTCTCAAAAGGCTCACCGATCTGACGGAGATCCATAAATAAGACTTCGCCTTCACGGTCGCGATAGTGGCGGGAAAGATCACCACCTGCTTGCGCGCCACGAGCAGGCAAGTGCTCAACGGTTCTGGCCTTCTTATTCTTGTTTAAAATCCAAAGTGTCACACTGATGTCGGTGGTATAGAACATGTTTCGGGGCAGTATTGTCACAGCTTCCACAAGGTGATTCTCGATCATCTTTTTGCGGATTTCTTTCTCTGTGTTGTCCCCGGAGAGAGCACCGTTTGCCAGAATGAATCCGGCCACGCCGTTTTCTGACAATTTGGATGCGATGTGCAGAATCCAGCCGTAGTTGGCGTTGCCGGTTGGCGGCACTTCATAGCCTGACCAACGTGAATCATCGGTCAGCTCATCGGATGCCCGCCAGTCCTTTTGATTGAACGGCGGATTGGCCATGATGTAGTCGGCTTTAAGGTCTTTATGCTGGTCACGCGAGAAGGTGTTTGCGGCAACTTCACCAAGGTTGGCGGCAATGCCACGAATGGCCAGGTTCATCTTGGCCAGTTTGTAGGTTGCTCCGGTATATTCCTGTCCGTAAATGGAGATGTCTTTTTTGTTTCCCTGATGGTTTTCCACGAATTTCATGGACTGAACAAACATACCGCCCGAACCGCAACAAGGGTCATAAATCTTGCCTTTATAGGGCTCAATCATTTCAGCAATCAGATCTACTATGCTTTTTGGGGTATAGAACTCTCCCTTGCCTTTGCCTTCGGCGAGAGCAAATTTACTCAGGAAATACTCATAAACCCGCCCGACAATATCCTGCGACTTGTCAGCAAGAGTATTGATGTTATTGATAGTGTCGATGAGAGCAGCCAGTTTGCTGACATCAAGACCAAGGCGTGAAAAGTAGTTGTCCGGCAGTGCGCCTTTCAGGGCTTTGTTGTTTTTTTCAACGGTGAAGAGAGCGGTATCGATTTTAACGGCAATATCATTCTGCTTGGCGTGTTTTTTAATAAAGCTCCAGCGGGCCTCTTCCGGCAGATAGAAGACGTTCTTCATGGTATAGAATTCCACCATATCCACATAGTTGCCTTGACCTTCGTCGATCAATTCCTGCATGCGTTCTTCAAATTCGTCCGACGCGAACTTCAGGAAGATCAGGCTCAGCACCACATGCTTGTATTCTGAAGGTTCAACACTGCCGCGCAGCTTGTTCGCGGAATCCCAAAGGGTTTCCTCAAAGCTCTTCTGTTTTCCTGCCTTCGCTTTGCGAGCAGGTGAATTGTTATTAGTCGCTTTCTTCGCCATTATAAATCCTCAACGGGCCGGTTAATTGTTTTCATCTTCCAACTTGTCTTGTGTGGTGCTTGCGCCGCCAGCCTCAACCCATGCGTCTACCTGATCTTTTTTAAATTTCCACAGGCGGCCCATGCGATGAGCGGGCATGCCGTGCTTGTCGATCCACTTGTAGACGGTATCCTTACCGATCCCGAGGTATTTGCATATTTCGTCCACTGACAACCAGCGATCATCTATTTCTGCCATGTCTCATACTCCTCTTGGGGGCTATTGTGTTTTCCCATAACCTCAACAGAGGCAGTTAAGGAATGCCGCAAATACAACACTCCCACTTTAATTCACCTTGCAAATATACTGAGATGAACACCAGATGTCAAATATTCTTTGCCGATTTAAGCCGATTTCATTCTATTTTGCTGGATACCAGCGTCCAGAGGCAATCCTTTCCGTATTATGGCCGAGCTTGTAATTGTACAGCCAAACGGGCCGGATCAAGTCGTTGGTCTCTACCGTCACCAAAACTCGCGTATAAACATAGCGGCCATTGGGGTCGAATGCCTCCAACCGGTCTGTGGCGGCACCCCGGAGCAGATTCTCTCAATTCATTTTTTTCATTGTCGGTAATGCAAATGCTCTGGGCCTCTACACCTTATATTGATATAGCCATTTTTTACCTCCGGCTTAGTCTCGGAGAGAATAAAGACCGTTTTGGGGGTCCCATCAGCTAAGTTTTCTAGTTCCTCAACCTTAAAACGCTTGAAGCCAGACTCTTTTGCCTTATCCATCGACATATAAGCTGAGGGCCGTTTGGTAATCTCACCTGATGTGAGTTTGTTATCAAAAACGATGGAATAATAACTCTCTTTCTTATTGAACCAGGCTTTGCCATAGTAGATTCTAAACTCGTTTTTGAAGTCAGATAAGTCTTGCCCATTGATTTCGATGAACAAATCATTGATGTCAATTACACCGTTTTCAGGAAGCCTTACCGGGTATGACTTTTTCGCTAAAAAATCATCAATCATTGACGAGGGCCTTTTTGAGCGTTGAATGCTGTGCTCGCCAGATTCTGGATTATTGCTTGGCCGAGCTCTTCCTTCTGCATCATCTGCACCTTGAATGTTACCTGTTGGCTCGGGTCTTTTAGTGCTTGGCGGTTGCAGATCTAAGTTAATGATACGATCAACATATTCATCGCTGTCAATGTCAGTTCTGACTCTTGAGCCCTTCTTCCGGGTCTCAATGTTTTTTGCTATATCGCATCTGGAACTGTGTTTGCCGACAGCTTTGTAATATGGATTGCGTTTTCTTTTTTCTTTAGGGCGATCTAAATTGGCACAGGTAACCGCTGCATCGCAGTTTTTATCAGGACACTGAAAGCTAAATTTGGATTCAATGTTTCCCTTTGCAAACTGTTTATCTGCTTCTTGCGCTGTTATGTTTAGCGCAAGGTCTTCTGAAAAGGCTTTTTCCAACTTCATACTTCGAAATCCTCCTTAATCAACAAGGCTTCAAGCTCCTCTTCGGCTTGTTCAAGAGCTGCCAATTTGTTTTGGAAATCTTTTAAGACTTCTTCTACTGTGGCGGTTCCTTCTTCAAATGGCTTCTGCACATAACGGGCAATGTTCAAATTGAAGTCGTTCTCTTCGATTTCGCTCAATGGCCCCCAGCGTGCGACACCTTCAATTTCAGATGCGGACAACCATCTGTCTTCCATTTTCAACTCCATTATTCTTTGAGGGCCGTCCAAACGGCTCGTCATTTGTTTACTGGACAACATTCCAGAGGGGCAATCCGGCTACATTGGGTTAAACAGGTTTAAGGATATACAGGTGAAATGAAAAATCAAGTTTTCCTTCCGGATTTAATCGAATTTAGCCGAATTTCCTGCCGTCCCTATCCACCAGGAAGGCGTAAACTGCCCCGGAGAATATGGTTGAGGCTTGTGGTATGTCCAGCAAGAGAAAAGGCCATCTTGGCCTTCAGCTGCCGCCAGTACCGCAAGCTGGGTCATAAACACTTTCACCTGCCTGTGGATCAAAGATATTCACCATCAGTCGGACTATCGTTCGTGGCGTATAGAACTCACCGGCTTTTTTATTGACTTTATCGGCAAAGCGTTTAATCAGATATTCACAGGCACGCCTCATGTCATCATCACGAACAGAGGCAACACCGAGATTCACTTTGTTGAAGTGGTTAAGCAAGGTGCTTAACAGTCCGTCGGACAGACGTTTCTTGCTGGTCCAGCCGGCATCGCCAAAAATGCCATGTAGTTGAGGGTTAGCGAGTTCGATACCACGGTAAGCATCTTCCAATGCCTGGCCGATATCTTTATTCTGCTCAAAAAGCGTCGTTACAAATCTTCTCCATCTTCTTTAAATCTCAACACCAGGTGATCCAGATTTTTAAGATGAACTTCCAGTGGACAAAAAGAGCCTGTACTGGTCTTTACTGGAACTTCTTTCAGGGTGGGGTATGTGCCAACGAAAAAGCATTTAACGCCACTAACACCATCTTTGAGCAATGAGTCGATCCAGCTCCGGAACATTTTTCTTTTTCGGTAGCTTTCGATCAATTCATTTCGGATGTAGATGGATATCTGACGATTTTCACCTTCGAACCAGGGACGCTCCTTAAATGTAATGGCATAATTCTTGCCATAATCTTTGATTGATTTGACACGTCCCCAGTAAATCAAGCCTTCTTCATCGGTGAAAAAATTGATGTTTTTGAAGGCATTTTGGTAATTTTTGTTTTTGTCACCAATGGTAAGTGGTAAATCTTGCAAAACTTCTGCGTCATTCGACACCCATATTTCGACGACATGTTCCAGGCATCTGGTTTTATGGGGGGAAAAATTGTCACTATTGCTATTCGAGAGTGAGGCATCGACAGTGGTTTGGGGATTGGCTGCCTTTCTCTTTTTCTTCGGCTTCCCTGTACCGAAAGGAGGCGGTTGCCTTTCGAGCAGCAGCACTTCTGGATAATAGGATGCCTTGTAATTCCTTTCAGTGCCTTTCCTTTTTGATTCATCAGAGGCCTTCATGTTGCTTTCGTTCCCATAGTCACAAGCTCCCGAGTGTTTATGGTCGATCAGCAGGCGAAAGTGAGGCGTATTCTTGAATTTAACACTGGCATGGTTGACGCCGACCAGAGGTGCATTGCAGTCTTCATCGGGGCATTCGAATTTGGCATTACGGGCATCGAAGCTCGCATCGTCATCGAAATGTAAGTCACGCACCTGATAGATTGTCAGTACACTGTCGAATTCGTGGCAGTATGCATGGTCGAGCTTTATTAACGCCATGAAACGCCATGAATTTCCCCCCCGTCATTCGCTAAGGGTTCTGTCCTTTAGTCATGGGATTGATATGAGTCAGTGAACAGCTCATCATCTGAGTCCCTCATGGACCAATCCCCCGCGTTCTCTATAAGAACTAAAACAGTCAGCATTTTGCCATACTCTTCTTATGAGTAGACACTGTGCTCTTTGGCCTCTTCAGATGGAGGTGGCGGGAATTGAACCCGCGTCCGGTGAGCTGAAAATAGCATATCTACAGGTATAGTTAGCCGATAAATTTTCGTCCGCGAAGCAAGCGGCCAACTTCCGCCCGCGTCTTATCCCGATTAATGTCCCCAGGCTACCTCGGGCCGACACCCAGGTTAGTTCTGATTTATGTCAGAGTTACCAGTCCTCAAGAACCGCGTACTGGGACTCCGTGGCTGTCTTTTTATGCAGCCAGGGCGAGAGCATTGTCGAATTCGACAACTATCTCATCTTCAATTTTGGCACTTGAATGTGCGCTAGTTTTAGGAGTTGGCGCTCCACCTGCAATACTACCCCCTGTATCTCCCCGTCGAAACCGGGGCACCCCCAAGGACGCAAGAATACACTGAATGCTATGAACGGTCAAGTAAAAAGTGGAGAATAATCAAGGATTAATCAAGGATGAAACAATCTTGCGGGGAAACAAAACAGCCTGCGTTAGATAGTACTACAATATTTTGTCAGGTTTGGTGAGAAGCTTGAATGAATTTGCATCTCGACTTTATAAGGGACTTTATAAGGGACTTTATAAGGAACGCCGAGTTTTCTTACAATAGAACGCAAATTGCAAAGAATTCCCGCGCTAGCGGTAAGCTTCTTCTCATAAATGGCAGATTTCTCTCTCTTCTCATTAACGGGTTAACGGGGGGGGGATTTTCCCGTTAGCTGCCTAGCGGTTTTTGAAATCACGGTCGATATCGCGCTGAATATCGTGCACCTTAATGCTTTGGCGTTTGTCAACCAGTTTTTTCCCGCGGCAGAGGGCAAGTTCAACCTTTATCCTTCCCTGGACGAGGTAGAATTTTAAAGGTATGAGGGTGAAGCCCCTTTCATTGACCTTGTGCTCAAGTTTCAGAATTTCCTTTTTGTGAGCTAGCAGTTGCCGCGGGCGATCGGATTTGTGGTTGAATAGACTGGCATGGTTGTACGGAGTAACACTGAGATTGCGAAGGATGAGTTTCCCGCCACTTGCTTCGATAAAGGAGTCAGAGAAGTCGAACTTGGCTGCTTTGATTGATTTAACCTCAGTTCCCCGGAGTTCTATGCCGCACTCCAGGGTATCCTCTATCGTGTAGAGAAAACGGGCTTTTCGGTTATCTCCGAGAAGACCGGGAGTTTTCGCTCTTTTCTTTTTGCCGCCCATTGGAACGGATGTTCGCACATGCCATGTCAGAGGTCAACATAGTAAGGTTGGTGTGAAGCAGCCACACAGTGGCACCATTTATGCAGCTATCTAGGGACAACCACAATGCGGAAACCGATTACGGGGCTTGTGCGATTTGCGTGCAGACGGCCGCGGACAGCGGCAGGGTATTCGAGGCTGTCGTCAATATGTGCTCCTCCGCGAACAGGGCGACTTAGGAGTGCATAGGGTCCGCTGGGATCCAGGAAATTATTTCGGCCATCTGCGGAACGGAAGCGGTTTTCGTTGATTCGATAAGGATTGAAACACCATTCGCGGACATTGCCGGCCATGCCTGTTATGCCAATGGAGCCGCTGTCGGCGGCATTGACTGGTTTTATGCCCACGGGCAGATTAGAGGTGTTTTGAACAATTTGGTTTTGGCGGGCGGCTAGCTCCCATTCATCTTCAGAGGGCAGACGCGCCTGACTGTCCTCTAGATAACGTCTGGTGAACCATTCGCTGTAGGCCTGGGCAGCATACCATGAAATTTCGGTAACGGGAAAATTTCCAAGTCCGGTTGGAGGTGCTCTTGAAGACCAACTCGAGAGATAATCTTCGTCGACAAGCTCCTGGGATTTCAATGATTCGATGTTTGTTACTGCCCATTCGGGATTCTCATCCAGGAAGACTGTGAACTGCGCGTTGGATATTTCGGTGGTGGATATTTGGAAGGTATCGATTGCGGCCCTGATGGGAATAGCTCCTCTGCGAACCTTCTCTTGTTGAGTGTAGAATTCCATATCGCCCAGGGGTGCGGTGATGCCTTCCAATGTAACGAATGCGATGTTGCCATAGACAGCAGTCGAGGCAGGGGCGTTCCTTCCCGTGTAGAATGCTTCTGTGTTCTCAGCGATGCTGAGAAAGCTCCCGTTTCTGGATGCTCTTTCTAAACCCAATGATGACAATCGCTTCTCGTCTATCAGTTCCAGTACAGCGTTAGCGGAGATGGGGAAATCTGCATTAGAGATGGCTGTTCTTGCTATGCTGCCCAATCCGGGGGGTATACCTTTGTTTTCAAGGATGAAATCTGCACGGATTATGTCGACGAGATGGCGCTCGTCAACACAGATAGGCAGGGCCGCGGTGATAAAGGATTGGTCTGATTCCTTTCCGCTGCGGATTGCATCCCGCGCCGCGCCGGTTAGCACAGGTGGAATTGCATATCTTTTCCGTTCAGGCCCTGTTTCTGCCCAGGCGGCGAACTCCTTTACTCCCCTGCCCAGGTGGTCGTACCCTTCTATCGCGTCCAGCACAACATCTAGTTCCAGACTTAGCGGGAAGAGTTTGGATGCAAATATTCGACCACGGAAGTCAACGGTTTCCCTATGGGGAACAAATCCGAAACGTTCCACATTCAATTCCCGTTTTCCGCGCGGCACAAAAATCACCTCTCCTGTGGAACCAAGGCGATATCCATCTATGATTACCGAAGCGTCGGGCGGAATGCTTTCGACGGTGAGTCTTATGCCGTTGTACCTTATCCCCGGCAGGATGAGCAGCAGGAAAACAGCAAGCGCAATCAGAATCAACCATATGTATAGAACGTATATGCGGGGTTGGATACCAAGAATTGGTTTTAGGACTATTCTTATATTTTCGATAGGAGTCGCCGAGCGAGAGCGGCTCTTTGTGCGCTTTTTCTGAGCGGACATGGCGCTGATTATAATTTTGTGCTGGAAAAGTGGTCAATGGTTCTTCATGATTTTGAATGTGGTGGTAGATTAGAGGGTTTGCCTGATAAGATATGACGCATGAAAGGTGATAAAAGCTCGAATTTCTTGGATGTCTTGCGGGATTGGACGGAGAATCTTCTCACTAGAAGGGCTAGGAGGTTGGAGAGAAAGAAGCGAAAGCATATGAGACGGGGGACTCTGATGGAGTGGATAGATGCGTTTCTGTGGGCAGTGGCAGTGGTTCTGATTCTCAATCAGTATCTGCTCCAGGCTTATCAGATACCCTCGGGTTCGATGCGCGACACGCTAATTGGTGGAAGAGACCCCTACAGCGGACAGGTGAGCAAGAGCGATAGAATTTTTGTTGATAAAGTTATTTTTGGGCCGGAATTACTGCCGGGCATGGGTAAAATACCGGCTTTCAGGGAATCTCGGCGGGGTGAGGTGATTGTTTTCGAAAATCCAGAGTATGAGAGCCCTTCGCTTTTCCATGAGATTGCTCAGCGGGTGCTCTATATGGTTTCACTTTCGTTTTTGGATTTGAATCGAATTAGAGGGGGGGATACAGCCCATCAATTTCTGATAAAGCGGCAGGTTGCCATGGATGGTGATCGTGTTTTGTCTCGCCGGGGAAAACTATACATTCAGCCGAAAGGTTGGCCTGTTTTGATGGAGGAGAAGGATTTCAAGGCATTTACGAATCAGAAATACGGCAGCCACCTGCTTCTCGACGAAGAATATTACGATAAAGTGGATGCGACTGTAAAAATGTTTCATCTGGATAGGACTGGTTTGATTACCGATCGTACGCTTGTTGAGAGGGCGGCAGTAGACTGGGTGTCCCCGTTAAAAAAGACGATGATGGATCAGTATGAAATGGAGCGTTTGGATTTTGATGCATATCAATTGCTTTTCCCCCATGATGAAGAGGCAGGCTATGCCAGTGCTGCTTATGAACGTGGGATTTATGTGCCTGAGGATTGGCTTTTGCCTCTTGGCGACAATCGGAGCGATTCATTGGATGGTCGCTACTTCGGACCTGTTAGTTCAAAGAAGATTTTAGGGCGTGCCCTCTTCATCTATTGGCCTATTAAGCGCATTGGCAGCATCCGGTGATGTCTCCGTCGAAATTATCTTACAGAAACAGGCAAAGCTACAAGCGGCGACGATCGCGCATGCTGAAAAGGGTGTTAGTGATACTTCTGGGCTATCTTCTGTTCACATCGTTTTTTGTTGAAACCTGGAAGCTGGAAACTGATTCAATGAGTCCCGGATATCCTGCCGGCTCGCGATTTTTTGTTCGTCCATATCTGATTCGAACGAGGGGGGGGACTCTGAAATTTCCGCCAAGCAGAGGCGATTTCATTATTTTTCGACCACCCTATATGGAAATGCAACCTTGGCATCTTAGGATTTTGGATTCGCTTCTTCGACTGGTGACTTTTCAAACCCTTATGCTGGGTTCCTTCTCTCGCGAGGAGTGGGAGAACAATTTGATGCTCAAGCGTGTGATTGCCGTTCCGGGTGATACAATACGGATAGAGAAATCGGTTGCCTATATCAAGGGGATGGGAGAGGATTTTTTTGTCAGCGAATTTGAGGTGAGCAAGAAGGCTTACGACTTGGTATTGGAAGTTTTGCCCAGGGGATGGACCCTGGACATGCAGCTCTTTGGGGATATGAATTCAGTTGTGCTGGGCGAGGACGAGTATTTCATTCTTGGCGACAACCGTGCTGGATCGAATGATTCCCGGTATTGGGGAACCGTTACGAGTGACAACCTCTATGGACAAGTACTCTTCTCATACTGGCCGCCCAGCTCCTTCGGCAAAATTCGATAGCCTTTCACTTCACCTCACATGTTTTTTTCTGAATGAAGCGTTCTCACTACTGCGATTTTTACAGCACTGCCTTCAACGGGTAAATTGTAACTGGAACCATGGGATTCTGAATATCGCTGGAAACCTCAAATATATTCAAATTGAAGCCGCTGAGAATTGGTACGATTCATATAGGCGGGGGTAACCTCGGGTTTCTCCCCCCACGCCCCGCTCCTTCCTGGAATCACTGTATTCGATGTCGGCCCTGGTGTTTATGAGGAAATGGAAATCGTCTCTGCGACGCCTCAAGGAAATTGGCTATACTCGCTATTATGAGGTTTCCAATTTTGCGATCCCAGGTGAGGAGTCGGGTGCATATGCTTTCCTATGCTTTATGAGGATGCAGCATAGGCGTAGAATCAGGAGCTTTCTCAACCATTCCCGGCAATGTGGGCCCCCGCTGTTCGTCGGGCTGAACCAAACAATTTGCTAATCTGGCTTGCATTGTCGACAGATTCCTAATATGGAATCCAGGTTAAGCGTTCTTGAGATTCTGTGATTGGAATATTTGGGTATGCGAATGTCAGAAGAAATCAATTGAACGATTTGACAGAGACTTGGAATTGGACACTGCGAAACTTGTGCCGAAAACCCTTTGCCTCAGGGTTGATTCGGGAGATTTGATATCAGACGCTTATGGAATTCGGCCCAGTGCCGAAGGCATGGATTTTGTTGACTCGATATCGGCGGACATTGCCCTGGAAATGGATTAATCTCACTGGCCCGCCTCCTATGATTGGCCTTGGCGGGATGAGCCAATCTTGACATGTGAACTCTGGCGATGATACTGTTTTCGAAATAGTTTTTACTGGCACATAGTCGTGCGGTTTCTCATTTAGGAAGGGTTCCCTCAAAAGATGTCTGGCCATAGTAAGTGGAGTTCGATTAAGCATAAGAAGAATGCAACCGATGCCAAGCGTGGAAAGGTTTTTACCAAGTTTGCAAAAGAAATAACTGTTGCGGCACGTATCGGGGGTGGAGATGAGGAAATGAATCCTCGGCTGAGAACGGTTGTGGCGAGGGCAAAGGCAGCCAACATGTCAAGAGAGAGTATTGAGCGTGCCATTAAGAAGGGGTTAGGCAATCTCGAGGAGTCGAATTATGTTGAGCTGAGTTACGAAGCCTATGCTCCCGGTGGGGTGGGTTTGATGATTGAGGCGCTGACAGACAATAAAAACAGAACAGCTGCTGATATCCGAGCCGTGCTGTCCAGGGGTGGAGGGCAACTAGCCTCCAATGGTTCGGTTTCATACATGTTCGATCGAAAGGGAATTATTGTTTATGAATCTGCCAGCGTAAATTCAAATGCTCTCTTTGAGACCGCCCTGGAAGCTGGCGTGGAAGATATTGCCGAAGAGGGTGAGGTTATCGAGGTGATCGTAAATCCCGAGGAATTCGTAAATGTAATTGAATCCTTACAATCCTCTGGGTTTGAACAGTTAAGCGCGGAGCTCAGCCTGGTGCCGGAGAATACCATCAAACTCGATGATGAGGGGACGGCTAAGGTGTTGCGTTTGATAGAATTGTTGGAGGATAGCGATGATATTCAGTCAGTTGCTTCCAATCTTGATATCCCGGATAATTTTGAGATACCGTAAGTGAATAGCAGGGTGCTGGGTGTCGATCCTGGTTTTACGCATATTGGGTGGGGTGTTGTTGATACCACTGGTGCCCGCCATCGACATGTCGAGCATGGCAGTATAAGCAGCGATCGGGCTGATTTGCCGGCCAGACGCCTTCTTGCGCTCTATAACGAGCTCGATGCCATTATCGACAGGCTTAGGCCCATCGCCCTCGGGATTGAGACTCTGTATTTCCTGAAAAATGTCTCATCGGCGATGGCGGTCGCTCAGGCTCGCGGTGTTGTTTTGCTGGCCGCGGCCAGGTGGGGTATGACGATTGGTGAGTATTCTCCATTGGTTATTAAGCAGTCGGTAGTAGGATCGGGCAGGGCGCAGAAAGTACAGGTTCAGAAGATGGTCAAAATTCTGCTGGGGTTGCCCCAGATACCGAAGCCTGATCATGCAGCCGATGCGCTTGCTGCGGCCATAACTTTTATCCACCATGGGGGGCTATGCTCAACAGCATCCGAGGCACACTGACATATAAATCCGAAGATCAGGTTGGTGTCGACTGTGGCGGTTTGGAATGGGCGATAGATACTACGTCTACTTCTATTTCGTCGCTTCCACAGGTTGGCGAAGAGGTTTTGGTTTATACGCATCTTCACCATACCCAGGACTTAATGAAGTTGTTTGGCTTTTCTACCTTCGAAGAGCGCAGACTTTTTCTTGCCCTGAAGACTGTCAACGGCGTTGGCGTCTCGCTAGCTAGGAAGATACTGTCGGGGACTACGCCTTCACGTTTCTTAAGGGCTCTTGATTCTGAAGATTTGTCTGTGCTGGAGCGCATACCAGGGCTCGGCAAGAAGACTGCGCAAAAAATTGTGCTCCAGCTTCGCGGCTCGTTGGTTGATGCGGATGACTTGGAAGGCGTAGTTTCCAGTCAGGAGAAGGAAGTGGTTGATGCATTGGTTGCTATGGGTTTTGAATCCAAGGCGGCAGGTAAGGTTGTTAGTTCCATTCTTAGGAGTCCTGAGTTATACGACTTAAGCTCCAATGAGAGAGAAAAGGAGATTCTTCGACGAGCGATAGTGGCAATGAGCTGATTATAGGGTGATGAAATAGATGAATGATAGACCGCTCGAGCCAACAGCCGCATTGGGTGAGGATGGATTGGATATCGGTGTGAGACCGAAATTCCTGAAGGATTTTCAGGGACAAAAGGAACTTAAAGCCAATCTCTCCATATTTATCAATGCGGCCAAAACTCGTGGAGAGCCTCTTGACCATGTGTTTTTGAGCGGCCCCCCGGGATTGGGGAAAACCACTCTGGCCTATATTGTAGCCAATGAACTTGGAGCTGAGCTCAAGATTACCAGTGCGCCCGCGATAGAGAGGCCGAAAGATCTTGCCGGCATGCTCTCCACCATACCAAAGAATACCGTTTTTTTTATCGATGAGATTCATAGATTGAGACCGGCAATTGAGGAGATGCTTTACATCGCGATGGAAGACTATGAGCTCGATTGGATAATCGGTCAGGGGCCGGCTGCTCGAACAGTGCGAATACCTGTGCCGCCGTTTACGCTGGTAGGCGCTACAACTAAACCGGGTAAGGTTACGAGCCCGCTGTTCTCTCGCTTCGGAATAACGATTCGTATAGAATTCTATCAACCAGTTGAGCTTGAGTGGATACTTCGGCGGACTGCAGGGATTTTAGATATAACTATCGAAAAGGATGCTTCAAGCTTGCTTGCACGATGCAGTCGAGGAACTCCGAGAGTGGCAAACCGACTTCTTAGGAGGATGCGGGATTTTGCCCAGGTGAAGGGTGTTGATTCGATTAATCAAAGAATCATCGAGTCCGGGCTGGAAAGGTTGAAGATTGACACTGAGGGCCTGGAGGAACAGGACAGGAGGATTCTGACAGTCATAATCGATAATTATGGAGGAGGACCCGTGGGGGCCGAAACACTTGCAATAAGCATAGGCGAGGGAATTGATACTCTCGAAGATTTCTATGAGCCTTATCTCATTCAGAAAGGATTTCTGGCGCGAACCCCACGCGGTCGTGTTGTAACGGATTTAGCGCATAGGCATCTCGGACGGAAACCAGGTGCAAGCCAACCTTTTCTCATTTAATCTTCCAGATGAGTTAATAGCGAAGGTTCCATCCGGCAGGCGTGGCGATAGCCGCTTGATAGTTTGTGACAGGAACGAAGATGGCCCGCCGCAGCATACAGCGATGATTAAACTGCCAGATTTCTTGAGCCCCGGTACGGTGATGGTTTTTAATGACACCAAAGTTCGAAAAGCCAGAGTATATGCTCGAAGATTTGACACTGAGGGCATCTCGGAGTTCCTTTTTCTGCATCAGACTCGCGAGGGAGAATGGAATTGCATCGTAAACAGGATGAGGAAGAAACGCATTGGCCAGAATTGGTTTTTCCCGGGAGACATCTTGGGAACCATTACCAATCTTCGATCGGAAAATTTATGTACGATAAAACTGAATCCAATCCCGGATGAATCCTGGTTCGAAAAAAGTGGACATATCCCGCTTCCCTCGTATATCGGCAGACTGGATAATCGCGAGGATGAAGAGCGCTACCAGACCGTGTACAGCAGAAATATTGGATCCGCGGCGGCTCCCACCGCCGGGCTGCACTTCACTCAGGAGATAATGCAGATTCTGCGTGAAAATGACATCGAGATCTGCTGGATTACTCTTCAGATTGGACTTGGAACCTTTAACCCGGTAAGGGAAAGGGATATTCAAAATCATATCATGCATCTTGAAAGCTATAATATCCCTTATGAAACTGCAGAAAAAATCACCGCAGCCAAGAAGGATGGCAGGAAGGTGCTAGCCGTGGGAACCACGACAGTGCGAACTCTTGAAACTTCCTGGAGCTCAAACAAACTGGCAAGCGGGGCTGGGAAGACAGATTTATTCATTTACCCGGGATACAGATTCAAGGTAGTCGATCAGCTCTTCACAAATCTCCATACACCCAAATCCACCTTATTGATGTTGGTATCGGCCTTTCTGGGCAGAAAACGCTTGCTGGAAGCATATGACATCGCGATAGAAGAGAATTATCGGTTTTTTTCCTACGGCGATGCGATGTTAATCAGATAGAGGGGAGCAGAAGCTCGAAGAATTCCACAAAGTAGTCTAATAGGTATCGTAGTCCATTGAAGCGAATTCACTGCGAACCTGCTCCAGGCGAGCAAGATGGACTGCAATGATATCGCCGTAATCGAGTTCCCCGTTTTCTATGCGAAAAGCCTCGTCTTCCCAGAATTGAATTTCATCCAGATGAAACCATCTGAATCTTTGCTCTCGTGCGGTTTCGCCATACAGGCGAGCAGCTTCCCAAGATTCAAGCGCCAGTTTGTAGTAGGCTTCGGCGATTTTGAGGCTGTCAAGATTCGCCGATTTCCACGGATAATTGTAAAAGTATGCGTTGAACTTATCGTATTTGGCGGCCAGATTAAGGTATTCGTTGATAATTCGCAGATGCAGATGCATCGAGAATAGATTTCTGTATTTTGCCCACTCGAGTTCATTTTCTATTTTTGCCAGAGCGTTAAGAGGGTTTGCGAACGGCGATCGCAGAGCCATCGACAGATACCAGAGATTTTCCGCGCTTTCCTCTGGGTAGCTGTACATGTGCTTGTGATAGAGCTTATAGAACTGTTCCGCGTATTCAATCTTCCACGCAGGCAGGTTAACTACGGGAAACATTAGAAGGGCGAAAAATACTACAATCCGCCTAAGCTGCGTCATCTTGTATATTTATCGGTATTGATATGCCGTTGATTCAGTTAGGTTTCAGTTACAGTTCCGTTAATGTCAAAATAGTTCACCGATGAAATTCAATACCGCGGCGCAAGTTTCTTCCAAGTTTCCACGGGAATCAATTTCAAGAATTTTTATGCCTGAATCCCGGTATTTCTCGATTGATCGCATGTAGCCTTCGGCAACCTTGTACTGCAGTTCAGCCGTTTCGAAAATGTCCTTCTCATCACGCGCCGAGATGCGCTCTAAGGCATGTTCCACAGGTATTCTGAGATAAACCATGTGACTCGGGAGAGGATACTCTGAGTTCAGCTGATCCACCCAGTGCCAATCCACAGAAAGTGTCTGGTAGGCCAGCGACGAGAAAAGATATCTATCCGTGATATAGATAAGTCCCGAATCCAGACCCTCTTGAATTCCACCTCCGCCGTATATGTGTTCACGCCTGTCAGCTGCAAAAAGGAGCGCCAAAGTTTTTGGAGTCACTGCTTTGCGTCCCGAAAGCGCATCTCGTATCACCTCTCCGATATTTCCGTTTGTAGGTTCGGCGCCAAATCGTATATTCTTACCCTTCAAGGATTTCTCCAGCGAGCTAAGCAGCGTGGTTGTTCCAGAGCCATCGATGCCTTCAATCGCAACCAGCCCCTTCCAGATATTTCTTGTTTTACTCATCCAGCCCTCGAAGTTGGATTCAGTGTAATTCTCGATTTTTAAGGCGCCGGCGTTTTTCCTGGCCCTCAAAGTGCTCTCCCGAAAGGCAAAATCAATTTCCTTTTGAGGCTCGTCGTATTCAGGCCCCATTCTTCCGACCATCGATGTTTTTCAGATAAGATAGAATTGATGAGAGCACACGGTCCACCCCAAACGCTTAGAAGCATGCTTTCTCTTGCTTTTCTTTTGCTAACCTGCAAGACCGTCCACGGAGAAGTGCTCTTGCTTCCGGATTTAGTAATCATCAGAGACTCGGAACCAGACATACCACCTCCCAATCTGTTCCCGGATTTGGCGGAAACCTGGAATCCTGTTCCTCCCCGGTATCGACGGCAATACAGAATTCCCATCGAAGATTATTTAAAGGCTCCAAAATCCCTGCCCGAAAATTTGCCGGTTATCGATCCAACGAGGGGCATCGACGCGCTATCATTGGAATTGCTGGGAACTCTCGCAACCACGAAGTTGAAATCCCCTAAGCCAGGGGAGTGGGCTCTCAGCATTGTTTCGGATATTCAGGAAGGGGGCGATTTTGGCGCAAGCGGTGCATTTGAGAATCTTGGCGAAATCGGAGGGCAGTTTTTCGTTCCATTTCCTGAGACAAGTCCGCGCCCCTGGTCTGGCGAGTTCGGCTGGGAAAGAAATGGCTTGCTTTCGAGTTCCGTTAAAATAGGAACTAAGAAAGGAGATGATATTCTTCCTTATTCAGCTGCTGTTTTGAATTGGGACAGAGGGATAAACCAGCCCGACAACTACTTTCTCGAGTTACACCACTATGGCTTCTCAACCTGTCGCATATCCATTTTAGGCGGTATAGATTTATCCTTTCGGTTCGGGGAGAGTAATTGGTCGATAATTACAAAAATTGAGGGAGGCCTATCGCATACTATGAGTGATACAGAGGGAAGCGGTCGTGGGATGCTTGCGATTGCCCGAGATTTTTCCAATTATGGGCTGCTCGGTAAAATTGGGGTTGATGTTGCCTATGACGGCTCTGAAAAAATCCGGGCCATGCCCTTTTTAGGTTTCAACTGGTTAATAGACGATAACATAAGCATTTATGCCCATGCAGAAATTTTCATGAGATACCCGGATAATCTGGTGAGAATATTTCGCAGAGAGAGAATAAACAGTTTTGAAGCCCGGATTCCAATTCATTCCAGATATCGATTCGGCATTGCCCAGATTGAGAATAAACGAATTAGCTATCTGTTTGAAATGTCCTATACTGAAGGGGCTTTTTGTGAAGCGGAGAATGGGATTGTCATGAACAGAGATGATAAACGTGTGCAGGGGGAGGTATCGATTGGTTATAATTTCGACAACCAGCGTATCAATCTTTCGGGCAGATTGGATTTCTCCCTGCTGGGATTCACTGATATCTGGGAAGGCAGAATCGAATTAACGAACGAGAAGTTATCCTATTACATATTCAGTGGCTCACAAGATGCGATTCTTGCCGAATTTTTTGGCGGTTTCAGGAGCGAAGAGGCTATAATAGGATTAGGGCTGAATTGGGAAATCAATGAGAACTGGAATGCTGGTTTGTCGGCATATACAAGGGTACCATGGGATAAACCCTCGTTGAAATTAACACTTGCCTGGAAGAGCATTGGAGCGGCTGATGGCTGAATTAATTAGAACAAACTGGTTAATCCTCACACCGATAATTCTTCTGTCCGTGGCTGCGCTTGGGATAATACTCGAAAGGACTGTTTTCTACTACAGAACGCGAGTTAAATCTCAAACAGTTCTTAGAGAGGCTTTGAGCGGAATAGGAAAAACACCGGTTGATTTAATTCTTAAAACCTTTCCCAAACGAGATTTGAGCCTGGAGAAGTCACTACTGGCATTCGCACTTACAACAAGGATTAGATTGATGCCGGAAGTATATAAGCAAAGGCTCGAAGCCCTCAGAGAGAAGTATTTGGGACGGATGGAGCGCAATCTCCCGATATTGAACGGAATCGGCAATGTGGCAACGCTCATGGGACTTCTCGGTACCGTAGCCGGTATGATTACCGTTTTCTCCAGGATGAACGCGACCGGCAGTTCAGACCCATATGTTTTAGCTGGCGGCATTTCCCAGGCTCTTGTTACCACCGCCGCGGGTTTGGCAGTCGCAATTCCGGCGATGCTGGCGCTTCATTTGTTTGAGGCGATTGTCGGTCGGCATTCGGAGTTGCTGGATGAAATAGTTGCCGAATGCCTTTCAATATCAAGTGTGCGGTATGCCTTTAAAAGAGAATCTGCGAAATAGGAGGGGGTTGTTGCTAACTCCTCTTATCGATATCATCTTTTTGCTCTGTCTCTTCTTTGTTTTGAACACCAGTTTCCGACAAGAAAGCTATATCGAAGTTAATTTGCCGGAGTCAAAAACCTCAGAAGATACCCCGACAATGGGGATTATACTCACCTTGTATGAAAACGGTTCAGTGTCGATTAACGGCGAAGAAATCGGATGGGATTCAGTTGAATCAGTCTTAGAGGATGAAGCCGAAAAACAAGCTGGCCAGGAAATCATCATACAGGGAGATGAAAATATTGACTATGGCAAAATTATTGCCACCCTGGATAAGGTGCGGCGGGCCGGATTCGAGTTAATCTCGCTACAAACAATCAGGAACGAGCGTTGATAAAAGCGATTCTGGTATCGGCAGTTTCGCATGGATTCTTCATCACTATGATTCTGTTTGCTTCTGCGGAATTCTATGAATCCAGTGCTTTTACCAATAACCGAATACGTGTTAGGATTGATAGCAATCCAAATACAGAGCATAGCTTAAAAACACCAACAGTGGTGGAGAGTGAGAACTCTCATTTGGCCAGTGTTTCTCGAAAAAGCGTATCCAAAGCCGAAGAAGGCAGCATGGATGATAAAACAGTTATAGGGAATGAATCGGTTTTCGGTGGTGAATTGGCTGATGAATTCGCAGCTCTTCTAAATTATGAGTTGCCACCTAGATCCAAACCTGGTGAACCGGTGCCAAGCCTCGATGCCGCGGATTCATCAGTCAATTTCGATGAGCAACCAAGTTCCGGTTCATCCCTGCTCAGTCCCTGGCTGATAAACTGGGTAAATGGAAGGGAACGGGAAATTTTGTCATTTCCGATTGTTGATGTAGCACAGTTCCCTCAGGAAACTGAAAAATTATTGGATGTTGTGATGAAAATCAGAGTATCAGCTCAAGGAGAAGTGCTTTCCGCGGAGCTTATACCACCTGGTTCGGGGGATACGCGGATTGATCGTTACCTGCACGGCGCTGCACTACAACTTACACTTGAACCGCGTCTCGATAATGAAGAAGTTCAAGAAGCCCATTTACGCCTTCTTTTCCTTGAGGAAAGCTTATGAAAATGGGATTCAAGAGTATACATGTCCTTCAAGCTCTCTTATTCGTTCCTAGTATCCTACTCACCATACTGGTGCTGAGCCCTCTGCGAACCCAGGCCGATCGCAGAGCGGAAATTGTGAAAGATCGTATAATCAGTCGACTGGAAGATTCACTGGGTGTTAAGGTTGGCTATGAACGCGTTTCGCCGGCACTCTTATCGAGAGTGCTCGTAAGCGGACTGCATGTCACTTTCGAGCAGGGCGATTTCAGAGCGGAAACTGTACAGATTCATTACAACCCCCTTCGAGTTTTGACAAGTGACGATCTGCTGCGGCATATCAGCAAAGTCGTGGTTAGAAACGGGCATCTCAATCTCTCGGTATTGTCCAACTCGTCGCGAGAGAAAGCGGTGGGGGACAAGGAAATTATCGATATCTGGTCTCTTCTTGCACATAAGTCAGTAGAATTCTCCGGATTGTCTGCAGAAGTTTACTTGAACCAAACAATTCGATTAAACGCAAACAATGTGGAGCTGACTTTGAATGATGAGAGAGGAATCGTTCGCTATGAAATTGCAGGAGTTTTCCGCGCGGAGGATATAGATTTCCTGAACAGGGAACTACGAGTGGTAACACTCTCTAACGGCAGTTTTTCTCCCGACGAATCAACAGTGAATGGTAGATTCGATATACTGTCGGCTGTTTCAAACCACGTAGTTCTACAACCCATATCCGTGGATTTCACTTATGCAGACAATGAACTCGCTGCCAGACGAGTCGGGGATGACATCCCAATCAATCTTTTGATTGATTATTCCTCTGATGGTTGGCGTATAAGTGGTGAAACCAAAGAACTCAATATAACAGATATTGCGTTGCCGGGTATCTCCTCGGGGTGGTTGACACCGTATTTTTCATCCATAGTCGATGGTCAATTTCAATTCTCTGGTTCTTCGTTTTTTGACGAGTTTGTTTATGAGGCTGATATGAGCCTCTGGAGCAATTCAGATATCGAGACGCACGATTATAGAACCGAATTGAAAATTCGAGGTTCGCAGAGTAACGTGTATATAAATAAATTGCGAATATCGTTCGAATGGGGCAGTCTTTCGTATGTTGGAACTCTGGATATCGAACGCTTAGCGCCTGATGGTTCCTTAACCTTCAGTTTGGATGAGTCTTTGCTGGGTTATCCAGCATTCGCAGCGTTTAATCTAGATACGAGAGCAGGTGTTATCACTGCCGAGCCGGAAATACTTGAGACAAACGATGCTCGGTTTAGGGATTTCCGATTTCTTGCAATACGTGAGAATGATTCATTCGTTGTTTCACTGATTGCGGTGCCGGAAAGCGAAGAGAATACTCAAGAGAAAAAACTGACTATAGACCTGTTTGTGAATTCACGTGCTGAACTTGCGATTCATGGTTTTGTCAATGTGAAAGGATTCGAATCTTCATTCATAACACGCCTTATCGGTTTGACAGGGCCGTTTGACCCGCCACTTATCAAAGATTTCCTTTTTGATATGAGCGCCTCTTTTGTAAGAAATAACAAAACCTGGACAGCCTCTCTCAATGAAGTTGCGCTTCGTCATAAAGACAATCTAAGCAATGGCTTCACTATCAGTGGCAGAGCCTCTCCTGAGAACTGGTCTCTCGATAGCCTTCGAGTTACCTGGAATGAGTACGTTGTAGATGGAAGGGGTTTTGGTAATAAGTTCGCAGAGGAAGGATTTGCAGAAGGCAGGGTGCTGTTAGGAGAGCAGATTTTTCCAATAACCGCCCAATGGTTTGATGATGGAAGCCTGGTTGTTAACAGCGATTTCGGTTTGTCGGCATACATGGAACCCAAATCCACGTATGAAAGATTGGTTCAGTTTGTCGGTGAAAGTGTTTCAATTCCATTGCCTGAGGGGCGGATAGTGACTTCGATTGACGTTAGAGGGCCAATTATAACACGCGGGAATTGGGAGTTGTACATCAATCGTGCACAATTTCTGTTAACGGAAAGATCGGAAAAACCAGATATTGCTGTTGAATTCAACGGCAAACTCAGTCGTGATTCAGTGATTATCTCGGAGATAAGCATTTCCGATGCATATAGCGAGCTCACTGGGAACGCGATATTCAAGATTGCAAATAACTCACAAGTTTTGCTGGGACAACTGTTACTCGATGGTGCAGGCGATGAAAATTATCAAATCACCCTTAATAAGGATGGAGACTTCTGGGCTGTGAGTTTGGATATATCGGCAGCTAGAATTGAAAGAATAATGCCCGGGCGCTTTTCCGGAGAACTTTTCGTTGATGGCAGCCTAAACGGAACCTTGAAGAATCCTTCAATTTCACTAACTCTAAATAGTAACAATGGGATATTTGACGGCCAACCTTTCGAAGTGCAGGGCGCAATCTCAGTTGAATCGGAATTTATGCGAATCAATGATATCCGATGTAGATACAACGGTATAAGCCTGAATCGAGGTCTTGTTTTACTGGATATGAAGGAAGGTTCGCTGAAATCGACGGTAGAATTGGATGTCACATATAATCAAGTTCCAGTGTCATCGGGTTTTTCTTTGGCAGTTGACTTTGGCAAATCCTTTCGCATAGCCGAAATTTTGTACTTACTCGATTCAAGTTACAAGGGAACAATAGCAACCCAGCCGATTATGTGGAATTCGACACCACATCTGCCGGCTTACACATTTCATTTTTCCAAAGATGATGCTTTTTTCAGAATAGTTTCCCCGGGCAGCGAAATGCTGAATCTGTCATACTCATATGGAAGTGGTGAACTCGTTGTGCTTTCGGGTTCGAAAATGCCTGTTATCGCAAGGGGAAACGGCACAATCAAGGATGGAGACATAAACTTCTCGTTCTCCGAGTTGTCTATGGATCCGGCTCTTATCAATTATGTGATGTATAGAGATCCGATTCTGCTGCAGTATTATGTTATTTTCCAATCAGGACGTTTTGTTGGAAAACTGGATGTAACCGGCCCACTGAATAACCCCGAGATTGACGGAATACTGCGAGCTGTAGATTTAAAAGTCGATACACCCTACACTTACGCGGAAATTCAGCCTGCAAGCACTGATATACATTTCGAGGGTCATAGAATCACTATTGACAGACTTCATATTCCTGTTGGGGATGGAATTCTGTATGGTGGCGGGTTTGTCGTGCTGGATAGATTCAGAATAGTAGATTTCGATATGTTCTACGGTGCCACTCCAACATCAGGGGGAGTCGGAGTGCCGGTTTACTATCCGCTATTGGGCGTGAATTTGGATGGAATTTTCACCGGTGAAGTTCATATGACAGGAGGGGATAAACGCTTCTATCTGGATGGGGATTTCACCTTTCATAAGCTGCGAGTATCGCTTGACACTTCGGGAACGCCCATAAGGCAGATTAGGAAGGAGGCATATTCTGCCACAGTTTCTCTAGATTTCGATTTCATTACAGGTAATAATTGTATTGTCTACCTTCCTAACGAGCAATTACGGATTATCCGGGCAACTGCAGAAACCGGACAGATTGTAAATTTGGTTTACAGTAATAAGCCCTACACTTTTTCCTTTACAGGCGTTTTACCAATTAAAACGGGCGATATCTTCTATTTCGATCGGGATTTTCGGATTACCGAAGGATCGCTAAGTTTTAACGAAACATCCGAAAAATTCAATCCCACGCTTGCCTTTCGAGCGGAAACTCGTGTCAAAGATGAGAAGAGTGAGGATGTTCAGGTTGCATTGGTTTATAATGCCCCGATCATGTCCGATTTCAATCCGACTATCGAAACCGTTCCACCACGTTCGGATATCCTATCTCTTTTTGGGCAGGCAGTTGCACCTTATGCAAATTCCCAGGATAATCGGGGAGCGAGCAGGATGTTGCTTGCGGCAAGCGGTATTTTCGGCCAAATGGGCATTGTTCAACCGTTTGAGAAAGCGCTACAGGAGAGATTCAATCTCGACATGGTTTCAATTCAAACAGATATCATTGAAAACACCTTGACAGAAGGCCTGACAAGGGGCACCGACACAGGGTTGGGAACTCAATCTCGAAGCTTGGGGCGGTATCTGGATAATACAAGTATGTACGTCGGCAAATACATAGGGACTTCACTATTTTTTTCCGGAACCTTAACCGCCAATTTCCTTGAAGATCAGAGAACTAGTTCCATCATCGGAAGTTTAGAATTCCAAACTTCGGTCGATTTGGAAATGTCAACTCCGTTCTTCAACGCTTTATGGTCGTATTCTCCCAACCCTGACGAAGGATTCGTTGCCGGCAATGCAATTACCCTCAAATGGCACTTCTCATATTAGAACTGACTGCGTCCAGAAATGGATTAGGATAGCGAATGCGACGTATAAGAATCCTGATTCTCTTAGTTATTCTTCCTATAAATGCTTTTGCGCAGGAAGAACAGTGGTATGAAGGCAAACCAATCTCCGATATCCAGTTTGAAGGTCTTGGAACAGTTTCAGAAAATGAACTCTTGGGATTAATACGGCCTTACCTGGGGAGAACTTATACAGATTCACTGTCTTGGGAGATACAAAGCAAGCTTTACGCGCTGGATTACTTCAATATCATCCTTCCAGATTTGCGTCCGGGGATTTCCAATCCGGAAGGTGTGGCGCTTATCTTTCAGGTTAAGGAGAAACCTCAGGTGGAAGACGTGCTTTTCACCGGCAACACCAAAGTCAGATATGGGGTGTTGGCGGATGAAGTACTAGTTAAATCCGGCGATCTTCTCAATCCAGGTTCCCTTAGTCTCGATGAACAGAAAATTGTCGATTACTATTTGGAGAAAGGATTTATCGATGCGGAAGCAGTTGCAAGCTACATCGTTGATGAACTTACGAACACGGCAAGTGTTTTATTCGCTATAGTTGAGGGCAAGCAGACAAAAGTCAGCGATATCCAATTCGTGGGAAACGATGAGCATGTTTCCGATAAAACGTTGAAGAGTTTGATGAAGACAAAACCCCAGTCATTTTTTGGCAAGGGACTTTATGTTGAAACGAAACTTCAGGAAGATATCAAGGCGATAGAGCAGTACTATAAAGACCAGGGACTTATCAATGCAAAGATTCTGAATGTTGACAAAGAGATTGTAATTGATGAAGAACAGAATCTTGCCAAACTTGCAATTACGATTGTAATCCAGGAAGGTGATGTATGGACATACGGCGGGATGAACTTTGATGGGAACAGTATTTATCAAGTTTCCGAACTGGAGGAACTCGTATTGCAACAGCCCGGAGAGGTGTTTAACAGCTCCAGATTTCAAATGGATATCCAGCGAATTGAAGATCTCTACTATGAAAATGGCTACATATTCAATAATTTTGCCTACGAAGAGATTCGGGACAGTGAACAGCATATAATTTCTTATGATGTAAAAATAACTGAAAGGGATCTCGCATACATTGAAAACATAATTATTCGTGGAAATGATAAAACAAAGAGCTACATCATTCGCAGGGAACTTCCACTCGAAGAAGGAGAGGTGTTCAGTAAGTCGAAGATTATTGATGGAGTAACCAATCTGCTCAATCTTCAATTTTTCAGCGCTGTCGAACCACAGCCGTATCCAGGAGATGAAGATGGACTGATGGATTTGGTGATTGAAGTAGAAGAAGGAAAAACTTCTGATATTGGTCTTGGCCTGACGTTTTCAGGTGGGCCTGATTTTCCGATATCTGGCCAAGTAAGCTGGAGCGATAAGAATTTCCTCGGACGCGGGCAGATTATTGGTGCAACTGCTACTGCGTCACCGAGTGTACAAAGTGTATCGCTAGGTTTTACGGAACCTCGAATTCTGGGTTTGCGTTGGTCTGGCGGGGCTGAATTTCGATGGGGCCACAGTGTAAATAGACGTATTAACATGGATTTGGATGGCAATGGCTTCCCCGATCCTTATCTCACTTGGAATGAATATGATGCAGTGGGCAGAATCGTGCCCAGAGATCATCAAATGCAGTATGATTCCCATTTTCTTTCTACCACTTTTAGCACGGGATATACATGGATAACCAGATTAGGTCGTTTCGGTGCTTCAACAGGGCTTCGTCTTGCATGGGAATTTGTCAAGTATGACCCAACTGTATATAGACCGCACAGCAAAAACATCAGAGAAAACCTGGAAACTTGGAAATATGATGACAGCATTTCTCTACGGGTTTCCTGGGATACGAGAGATCTTCAGTTTAATCCAACGAAGGGATTCATTCTGAGCGAGAGTGTTACTTTTGCAGGCATACTTCCGGCATCTCGACGGGATTATATAAAGAGTATAACTAGATTCAATTTCAATCAGTTATTGTTCAAGGTGCCTGTAAATGATGAGGGTGGATATTTTCAAAGCATCTTTTACTTCAATACGGCGTTCCAGGCATTGCTTAGCAAACCATGGATAAACGAGACCGTTGATAGGCAGAGAGATGGGTTTTACATTGATGGAATGTTTGTTGCGAGAGGCTGGGAGCCGAATTCCGGCTATCGATACCTGTGGGATAACACCCTGCAGCTTATTTTTCCGATTGCTCCCAATATTTTGGATTTCGATATTTTCTTAGACGCAGTTGGCTCCTGGGTTGCAAAAGATGGCAGATTCAAGAGCAGCAACGCTTTGCTAAAAATGAACATCCACGATTGGCGTTTCAGCCTGGGTGGAGGATTCCGATTCGCGAACCCTCAATTCCCCATTGGCATATATCTGGTGAAGAAATTCCGGTGGAATATTGATGGGGATATTGACTGGAATCCTGAGCCGCGTTTAGCCGAGTTCAAGAAATGGGGTATGGATCTGGTTATAGCCTTCAAACTGGATATTTATTAGGAGCTTTGTCAATGAAAAGGCTGGTTATTTCAATATTGTTCGAGATTGGATTGATTCAAGTTCTTCCTCTTGGTGCCGAGCAGATCACTAAAGTGGCTGTTTTGGATTATGCGAGAATACTATCCGCCTTTTATGTCGATTCTGCTGAAGCCAGGAGAATCGAGAAGATGAAGACAAATTATGCCAATGAAGTTCGTAAGTTGCAAGATGAGATACAAAGCTTGGAGGAAAGAAAAATCACTGCCATGATTCGTGGCAACGTGAGAGATGAATTGAATTTGGAAAGTAAGATTCAGGAAAGGAAACAGTACTATCAGGAATATGTCAGGATTAAGGGCAATCAAATTCAGCAGGCGGTAACGAACCTGAGTTCCAGCAATGAATTGGCCCGGACAATTCTTAATGAAATCCAGGTTGTCGCGGAAACAAATGGATTCAGCATTGTTTTAAAACGTTCAGACCCAAACTTACTGTGGTGGAATTACGAGGTTGACATAACCGATTTGGTATTGCAGCGATTAATGAAAACTGAATAGAGCGTTGAAATGCTCCCCAGCAACGAAAATACACCTATGTTCCGCCAATATGATCGGCAGAAGGAAAGCTACAAAGATTCCGTGCTTCTCTTCAGAATGGGTGATTTCTATGAGATGTTCAAGTCTGATGCCATAGAAATCAGCCGGCTGCTGAATTTAACTTTGACTCAACGGCAAGGTGTTCCGATGTGCGGTATACCTTACTATGCTGTCGATAATTACATTGCCCGCCTATTGGAACACGGAAAGAAAATTGCCATATGCGAGCAAGTTGAAATGCCTAAGGGGAAGGGACTGGCAAAGCGGGAAGTTGTTGAGGTTGTCACTCCGGGCACGATAATCAATGTTTCCCATTTGGATAATCGAACCAATAATTATCTTGCCGCACTAGTCGGAAATGGCAAGAACACCTCCCTGGCCTATGTCGATCTCTCCACAGGGGAGTTTCGCGCCACTGTGTTGGCGGAAAATTCAGAAAAGGAACTACTACGGAGAGAGATTGCGCGAACAAACCCTAGGGAGGTGATTATACAAGAGGTTTTGCTCGAGTCAGATAAATACTCATTTCTGGGTGATTTAGACGTAGTTCTGGACTGCCAGCCCGACTGGGTATTCGACTTAAGGCAGTCTCGGGAGCGGCTTCTCAAACAGTTTCAGACGGCTAATCTAAAAGCATTTGGAATCGATGATGAGGAACCGAGCATATTGGCAGCTGGCGCAATACTCAACTACCTGGATGACAAACATAAAGGAGTTTTACCTCATATTCGTTCGATTGAGATTTTCGACGAGAGCAGTGCCCTCGGATTGGATGAATCGACAATTAGAAACTTGGAAATAGTCAAGAATCTGCATGACGGGGGCAGTTCTTTCACACTGCTTGAGACTCTGGATCATACAAAAACGTCCCTGGGCGCGAGAAAACTCAGGAGAAGAATTCTACAACCCTTCCCAGAGCTTGCGAGTATAGTTCTGCATCATGAACGGGTGGAGAAACTGTACCGCAGTCAGACTACTCTCGCTAAATTGCGCGATTTGCTCTCTGGGATTTTGGATATTGAGAGACTATCGGCCAGAATTGCGATGGACAAAGCTCATGCCAAGGATCTTATCGCGGTGAGGGATTCGCTGACTGGGGCATTTGGAATTCGAGATATTGTAGAGGATTCTTTGCTGGATGATGGTCGAGGTGATCTTGAAGCGCTCTTCAGTCTTCTCTTCACTCTGGCGGAGATGTTTGATAAGTCGTTGATGGAGGAACCGTCAATTCTTTTAACGGAGGGCAGGTTAATAAAAGAAGGATGGGACAGCAAGCTTGATGAAATGAGGCGAAAAAATGACAGCGGAGAAAAAATACTGAAAGACTATGCAGCGGAAGAGAAGGCTGCAAGCGGAATCAACTCCATTAAATTGAAATACAACCGAATAATCGGATACTTCTTTGAAGTGAGGAAGGGGCAGGCAGACAGAGTTCCGGAGAGATTCAGAAGGAGACAATCACTGGCGCAGTGCGAAAGATTTACAACCGAGAAACTTGGGGAACTTGAAGCTGAAATCAACAGTATAAAAGAAAGAATAATTGAATATGAGCAGGAACTCTTTCTCAGTATCAGGGAAGAGGCAAAAAAACACGTTTCCGAACTACTTCGACTAGCGGGCATTATTTCAGATATTGATGTTGTTCAGGCCTTTTCCCATGCTGCAACCGAATATGGGTATGTTCGTCCCCGCATGATTGAAGATTCCAGAATTGAGATTGAGAGGGGACGTCATCCAATTGTAGAATGTCACATTCCGCATGGCTCATTTGTGCCCAACAGCATTTCCATAGATAGTGATGGGGTGTCCTTTGCTCTTATTACAGGCCCCAATATGGCCGGTAAGTCGACAATCCTGCGTCAGGTTGCATTAATCACGCTAATGGCGCACGCGGGGAGTTTCGTGCCGGCAGATTCCGCATTAATCGGGCTAGTTGATAGAATCTATTGCCGAGTTGGAGCCACTGACAATCTGGCTAGAGGAGAATCTACCTTCCTTGTTGAAATGAATGAGACGGCAAACATCCTTAGAAGTGCAAGCAAACAAAGCCTCGTAATAATGGATGAGATTGGGAGAGGCACTGGAACGGCCGATGGCCTGGCCATTGCGAAGGCCGTGTGCGAATATCTTCTCACTCAGACAACTCCAAAAACGCTATTCGCGACTCACTATCGAGAGTTGACGAAAATCGAGCATCCACATCTGATAAATCTGTCTATGGCTGTACATGAAAAAGATGGACTGCTGATATTTCCAAAGACTCTTGTGCCAGGTCCGGCGGAGGCTTCATATGGGATTCATGTTGGCTCTATGGCGGGACTTCCGGAGTCGGTGGTGAAAAGAGCACAAGAGTTATTGCTTTCGCAGGAAGCACATTCATCGACTGAAACCACACGCAAAGAGGTACAAATTTCACTTTTTGACAACAGAGAAATGATACTGGAGAAACTTCGAGATTTGGAACTGGATAATTTGACACCTATGGAATCGTTACAGATTTTGGCAAGATGGCAGAAAGAATTGAATTTGGTTAGCTAGTTTCAAGCAGAAAAGACAATTCCATGGTTATCGCAGCCAGTGTCCATTGTGAATTGTATTTGTCCGCTATGCGGCGCTGATACACCCGCGTATTTCACGCCCTGTACCGATTGCAGCAACAAGGTTTCCAGGTTTAATCCGGATACCTGTAAGTACTGTAGCGTTGATTTGGCGGGAAGCAGAAATCCATGCCTTGTGTGCCGAAGCAATCCACCCACTTTGGATATGCTGAGGACAGTGGGGAACTGGAGCGGTCCTTTACGTGAATGGCTTTCTGCCCTTAAATATGGTGGCGATACAAGGATGGCCTGTTGGCTCTCAGATAAGCTTCTTGAAATCTATAGCGAGAACTGGGCTGGAATACCTATTGTACCGGTTCCGCCTCGAAAGGCACGCATTTTTTACAGCGGAATAGATCCGGTGAATGAGATGGCATGCTGGATGGAGAAGAAAGGAATTCAGGTTTTAAGATTGCTGAAGCGCAAAGGCAACCAGACTCAGAAGTCTTTGAATCGCGACGAGCGTTTACAAGCGTTGGCACTTAAGTACGAACTCAAATCGAAGGCCAATAGCACTTATAACGAAACAGTTCTTCTGGACGACGTAAGTACAACCGGCGCAACCTTAAATGCATGCGCCCGAGTGCTTAAATCGGCGGGGGTACAAAGGGTTTATGCACTGGCAGTTTGTAAGGACTAGCCTCGAAATCACTTGACTATCATTGTCGGAACTGCTAGTCTGCCTCATAAGTATTCAGAGTTGCTTCTTTATGAGTAAAGGGCCCACATAGAGGTTTCTTTTTCCAGGTTGCTATGCGTGCAAATCCTACATTGGAGGAATCCATCACTGAAATCGTGGAACAAATGGCATTTGTACTTGTCGAAATGTCCATTGAACACCACAAGAGGGGTGAAAAAATAAATCTTGTGCTCCACAAGAACGAGGGGATCAATCTCGATGATCTCGTCCAGGCTCAGAAAGTACTCCGTCCGAGGCTTGAAATAGAATTTAACAGGGAAAATCTTATAGTGGAAATCACATCACCTGGTTTAACGCGTGCCATAAAGCATCCACGCGAATACAAAATTTTCCGTGGAAAACAAATGAAGTTATTGCATGAGGGAAGATGGATTCATGGAATGCTCAAGGAAGCTAACAACTTGAGTGTTATGATTGCAACGGAAACTGGTGAACTCGCAATTCCAATAAAACAAATCAAAAAGGCTAAGCTAAGTAACTGGCAGTAAGTTGAAGGTGTGGAAATGAATTCCGATTTTGCTGACTTGGTAAAAATGATACAAGCCGAAAGGGGAATCACCGAAGATTTGGTTTTGGCCACGATTGAGGAATTCCTGATTGCTGCATATAAAAAAACCTTTGGGACGTCTGAAAATGCCGTTGTCAAGTTTTTGGGCCCTGAAGGCGGTGTTTCAATTTTTGCTAAAAAGGTCATAGTTGAGGATGATGATTTATACAATCCAGTAACAGAAATAGAGCTTTCAAACGCTTTGGACCTTAATGAGGACTGTGAAGTGGGTGATGAGCTGTTGATTGAGATAGATCCCAAGGATTTCGATCGGGGGGCGGTTCAGAGTGCCAAGCAGAAGGCCCGTCAGAGTCTTAGAGTAATCCAAAAAGATACGCTCTATTCTGAATTCAAAGACAAAGTCGGAGAAATGATAATCGGCTATTTCCAACGCGAAAAGAATGGGACAATTTTTGTTGATCTAGGAAAGACTGAAGGGATACTGCCGCGTCGGTTTCAATCACCAAGGGAAGAATATCATCATGGTGATAGAATCAAGGCAATGATCGCCGAGGTGAAAAAAGGCCTCACGGGATTGGAAATAATACTGTCTCGTTCTCATGGTGAATTCGTCAAAAGAATATTCGAACTGGAAGTGCCAGAAATATACGATGGAACGGTCGAGATATTCAAGATTGTAAGGGAACCAGGCTTCAGAACCAAAGTGGCGGTATATTCAACCCGCGAGGATGTCGATCCAGTCGGCGCCTGCGTTGGGCTTAAGGGTGTCAGAATACAGTCCATTGTTCGGGAGCTTGAAGGTGAGAAGATAGATATTCTGAAGTACGATAGCGATCCGGTCGTGTTTATTAAAAATGCGCTTAGTTCTGCGGAGGTTCAAGGTGTCATCATTCTTGACGGCAGAAAGAGACAGGCACTCGTGATTGTACCCGAACAACAGCTTTCACTGGCAATCGGCAAACAGGGGCTGAATGTTAGATTGGCCAATAGGCTGGTCGATTGGAATATCGATGTCAAAACCGAAGCACAATTTTCCGAAATGGATATCTCAAAAGAGGCTTCCCGAGTTGCTTCAGACCTGTTTAGTGGAATTGATTCTGGGGATGAAGAAATAACGAAAATCAGCGAACTGCCGGATATTTCCGACCGTCTTGTTTCGGTACTGAAAGAAAATGGCATAGAATTGATAGAAACACTTGTTAATTTAACAGCCGAAGAACTTGAAGGCCTTACAGGTTTGACTCTCTCTGATGTTGAACAGATTCGGAAAATCATTGATGATAACGTAGAAATAATAGAAGAAGGCGAGAATGAGGTTACGCAAACAAAAGAGGTAGTTGATAAGACTGGAGGAGAGGAGGCAGATACTTACGAATGTCCCGATTGCAAGCAGGCGATCACTGCAGATATGTCAACCTGCCCAAACTGTGGCGTTGGCCTGAGTTTTGTGGTTGAAGAAGTCGAAGAGCAGGAAAATAGTTGATGGTGGAAAAATCCGACAAAAAAAAACCAAAAGCCACTCTGATAAAGCATAGGAAAGCAGAGGTTCTAAAACCTCCGATACAGGAGAATTTGACCGACACCGAGAAGAAAAAGGTGTTGGTAGTGAAGAAGAAAAAAGTTGTTGTCAAATCCAAAATTACTTCTGCTTCGAGGACTGGGGGCGTAGGTTTGAACCGCATTGAGAAAGCCGAATTTTCAGATACTCAGAAAATCACGGTGAGAGAGGGCGAATTAGACAAAAAAGCCCCCCCCATTGTCGAGCAAGATTCGCAAAAATCGAGGTTGTCCGTATCGGGTGCCACCAGAAACAGCGGACGTTCTGCGGCGTCGAATGATACCGGTATCACAGGCGATAGAAAATTGGACAGAACCGCAGACAAAACAGAACAGACTAGAGTTGCTATTGAAAAGAGCCCGAGGAATGCAAGTTATGGTGCTGAAGCTGCTGGAATAAGCTCCGAAAAAATCGGATCCGGTAAGGATACAGTGGCATCTCCCCCTCGTGGAATGAAGAACATCAACGGAATACAAACTTACGAGTCTAAAAGAATTGGAGGCAGGGCCGGTATAGTATCCGGGCGGCGTGTAGATGGAGACTACAGTAGGCGTCCAGCCGTGCGAACTGAGAATAGGCAGAGAAATGGCTCTTTCA
>Ga0209150_1000073_pt1 | contig 41563 bp, 32 predicted proteins | sample WorMetTyACAVOLI3_FD_187424 | JGI IMG/M metagenome (GOLD analysis project Ga0209150, IMG submission 187424) | Marine gutless worms symbiont microbial communities from Max Planck institute for Marine Microbiology, Germany - Olavius algarvensis... ... | reverse complement strand
AGTTACCAGGCTCACTGCATCCAGTTTGAATTCTTTCGTATATTTCTTTCTCGTTGTCATCTATCGTTACCTCAGTTAAGTTTCATTATCTCTTAACTGGGTGGTATCAATCTATTGGACCATGTCAACTTGACCAGGGATAGGCCCGGGGATGTCTCACTATTCCGGCGACAACCGGGTTAAGCTCGACGTAGCGACAGCATCGCAGAAAATAATTTTCCTGCTGTATCGGACTGCCCTTGTAGCGACCCTCCCACAGCGAACCGGTCACGCCCTTCGAATTTATTTACATAGGCGCTTTGTCGCCCATTTACCCGTTTCATGAGTTGCGCGATCGTCATCGCATCGCTACCGGGCTCAGCTATCAGGTGGATATGGTTGGTCATTAAGCACCAGGTGTATATTTTTACTTCCAGTTTCTGTTTCCATTCTTTCAAATTGTCCAAGTAATGACGGTAATCCCGCGCTTGGTCAGCGCGGGTAATAAGAGCGAATGATAGTTGGTAAACGATGCCAGCGCGGTGACATCGCGTCTCGAGCCAAATGGAGTGTAGGCTAGTTGCTCCACGATGGCGCCGACTGCGCTGGTGATGACGCTGACCGAGCCGAGCGCATCCTTGTGCAGATAGTTGCTCGCGGCGGTTTCCGTCGGCACTCCGCCTGAATCGGTTTTGACCGAGTGCACGGCAATCATCGCGCCGCCGGCGCTGACATGGTACTTGTGTTCGATGTCGCCGTTGGCGGCGGTGATTTTCTGGTAGGCGCCGAAATAGGCGGTGGTCTTGGTCACCGAGCCGTTGGCAAGGTTGACCTTGTTGATGCGCGCGCGATCGGCGCCATAGGTGAAGCGTACGCTCGCGCTAGCATCGCTGAGGCTCGAGGGCTTGTTGAAAGTGGTCCAGGTATAGTTGCGGCCACCGCTGGTTTCGACATTGCCGTTGTCATCGTAAACGAATAAACCCGGCTGGTTTGGCGTGCTGACCAGCTTTTTCGCTAGATTTGGGTCCAGCGCATTGGCTTCATAGTTGTACGCCTGCCCGTCGATTGCGTCGATATTGCCGGTTTTATCATAGGCCCACGAGCGCTGGGCATTGACGCCGCCGGCGGAAATCGTGGCCGTCTGCAAGCGGTCAAGCTTGTCGTAAAGATAGTTTTCTTCATAGTTGAGAACATCATCGACCCGGCGCTTCACATTGTTCATGTGATCGTATTCGTATCTCAGGTTTTGAATCGTATTGACGCCGTCGCTGGTTTCGATGCTGAGCAAGTGCCCATTGTTCGGATCGTAAACTCGATTGGTGGTTGTTCCATTGCCGTAAACGCTGCGGGTAATGCGACCTTCGGAATCGGCTTCGGCGGCTCGCCACCAGACGGTTTGCGTCGTGTTGCCAATATCCGTATCGATGCCCTGCGCTAGTCGATAATAGCGGTCGGCCAGGGCTTGCTGGTGCTGATAGCCGCTAAGGCTATCGGCGGCCTGGCCCAGGTTAACTTCGACCTGGGTCAGCAAGCCTTCCACCCCGGCATTGCTTGTCACCTGGCTTACGCTCGGCAAAATCGACCTGGCCTTGTCGAGATAATTGATCGCGAGACCGGATTCTTGCAATGCCAGGAAGCGATGCCGGTTATGGATCGGGCTGGCTATGCCGGAGTTGCTGTTTGCCTCCGCGGCCGCGGCAAACGCTTTGATCATGCTAGCTTCGGATTTCTTTATTAGAACGTACGAAATGTCACGCAGGCATGCGGCGGCGGCATTGAGTTCGGCCGCATCGTCACTGGAGGCAGCATTGGCATCTAGCTCCAGCAGCGAGGCTGCGTGAGTCTCAAACCTGCTGGCTTCCGCCTGTAACCGTATCGCCTGTGACATGAAATCGTTGGCCTCGGTCTTTGCGGTGTCTGCCATTGCCTGGAATTCATCCCGCTTGTTTGCGAGCTTTTGCCCGGCCGCGGCCTCCAGCGGTTGCGCCGGAGATTTGACGGCGATCATATGGCCGTAGCGGTTATACTCGTTTTGCACCCGGAAGTTTTCGGGGTAAACCGTTTCCACGATTCGGCCATAGCCGTCATAGACGAAATTCGAGGTCAGCGTTTCGACCCGGTTCATCAAACCGCCCGGATCGATGGTCTGAGTAAGCGTGGTCGAGGAAAGTTGCAGCTTATCGTTGTAGTCGTGCGACTGGTTGAATCCGTCAGGCCCGGTCACGGATTTCAATTTTCCGATTTCATTGCTGTCGCCGAGCGTACCGTAACTCCAGATCCAGTCCCAACCGGGACTGCCGAGATAGTTGTCGTCGCGCCGAACCATGCGTCCGAGCCGGTCATATTCCATGCGGATGACCTGGCCCTTGGCGTCGGTTTGTTGTTCCAATTCGCCGAAGCTGTTGTATTCGTAACTCCAGGCCCCCATCGCCGGGTCCTGCATCGATTTTTTGCGACCGCTGACGTCGTAGGTCAGATGCGTCTCCTTGCCGAGCGCATCTTTCACCATGATGAGCTGCTGCATCGGGTCGTAGCTATAGTTGAGCCAGCTGTGCTCAGCGGTGCCCAGAGCCTCCGGGGTCTCGTCGATTTGTTTGACTTTATCCATGACGTTACGGATTTCCCGTTTGACCCTGCCCAGTGCATCCAACCGTGACACCGTCAATCCGTCGACTCCGTAGGTAGTCATCGATACAGCGCGGTTGCCGCCGCCGCAGTTCGGGCCGCCGTTAGCCCCGGGGAAATCCTCGGTTTTAATGCGGCCTATTTCGTCGTAGGTAAAGCAATGCCAGACGGGCGTCGTAAATGCGAGGTAAGGCCGATTGGCTTTTGCGATTAATCCCCGGCTATCGTAAAACGTTTCCTTGATGACATGGCGCCCGTCCAGGGTTCGCGTTTCGGTCCTGATTTCGCGGTTGAGGGCATCGTAATAAACCGTGTTATCGTCTTCGAGCCCGACCGGATCGGTCGCTAGTGCCCGGGTTTGCTTGGTGATACTGTATACCGTATTCAAAGGATTCTGATTGGTCCAGCGATAAGCCGTCTCTTGCGTAACGCCGAGGTGACTCGTGGTGCTGATCAATCTGCCCAAACCATCGTACTTAGAAACCGTTTCCTTGCCGTTCGGACCGATATGGCGAATAACCTCGCCGTGCGCGAGGCTGGTCCAGGTGGTCTCGGTTTCGCCGAGCGCGTTGGATAACTGCGTTCGCATGGTCGGATGTGTCAGATAAAATTCGCTGAAAACTCGGGCGGCATCACCGAGATTGACGAAATCTATCGTCGACTCGGCGGTACGGTCTTCGAGGGCAGCCGCGATGGAACTGACGCCGGATTCGGTCACTTTGTTGCGCAAGCCGTTACCATCGTAAGTGTAAGTCGTTACCTTGCTGTTGACGGTTCCAAGGTGATTGGCCCCGATGGTTTCGCTTTTTAATTGACCCGGATAGCCCCCTGCTTCGCCCTGGTTGTAGTAGCTGAACAAGGACTTGCGCGTTATGGGCGCGCCGTCGGGTCCCGTGTGTTCCACCTCCGCTTCGGTCAACCGCCCCAAAATCCAGCGAGCCGGCACGTCCTGGTCATATCGGCTGGTCGTGGTTTTGGTGTAAGTCTCGCCGCCCCCGATCGTGGTAACCCGGACCCAGGTTACATTGCCATAGGCGTCCATTTTGAGACTGGCGCCGTCATGACCGGTTTCGGAAATAACGATTTTAAAGGGTGTTTCCTCTGACTTGTTGTATTCGAACGATTCTTCGGTCGATTTGGCGAGATAGGGATGATACAGACCGTTATCGCTCGCCAGGTCCTGATGCAGGTCGCGATAATCATTGGTAACTCGCACCACCAGCTTGCCGTCGACGCGCCGCTCGACCCGTTGAGGCATGCCGGCATAGGGAAAGTCCTGCCGATAGGTGGTCGTAGTTATCGAATTTGTTATCGAATCGGTCGCTTCAACCGTTTTGAATCCCTTCGGGCCACGGCCCTCGAGATCGAGCTTGAATTCGCTGTACTTGTACGACGTCGTATATTCGCCGCCGAGGCCGTCACCCTTGCGCACCCGCTTGACGATGTGCATCGGAAACATCCGGCTGTCATCTTCGTTCTGACTGTAAATTGCGTCGCTATCTTGTGATGTCGACTGGTACTCAATTGTCGTTTTCGGACTCGAGCCGTTGGTAATACCGATTAGCTGATCCGGGACACCGGCGTTGGGACCGAATCCGCGCCAGGTAGTGGCATCGGGGCTCAGGACGATTTCCGACATCCCGTCGCCGTTGATATCGGCGACGTGAATACGGTGTTCGTCGTTATGCCATTCTCCAAACTCCGACGGCATGCTGCCCATGTTCTCGAATCCCGTGCCGGTCGAACGCATCCAATACCAGAGGCCCGGCTTGTTCGGCCCGATCAACACATCGGTGAACCCGTCGGCATCGATATCCATGGGAAACACCCGGTCCTGATTATCGCTAAAATTGTGGTATCCACTACCCCACTGTTCCACGGGTAGAAACCCCTGCCCGTGAATCCCGCTGCCGGTATTGAGTGCCACGTACCATTTATTATCGGCGCGTGGCCCCGATACCAGATCGGCTAATCCATCGGCGTTGACATCGAACAAGCGGATGCCTCTCGCCATGTCTGCGTCATAACTCCACACCGTATTGTAAGAAGGGCAATCGTCACCTTTAGTGGCAGGAGCACATTGGCTGGAAGTCGCAATCCCGGTATCAAAAAAGTTGGTGAATGCCGTGGTTGTGACCGGTTCGTATCCATTGCAGATCCGATCGCCGCCCTTGTTGGTTCGCCAGGAAGTGCAGACCTGGGTTGTAGTAGATTGAACCTGTCCTTGCCGGTCGATGAAGTTATTGTCTTTGACGAAACCGGCTCCGGTATTTTTGAGCAAGCCCCAGTAGCCATCGGTCCCCGGCCCAATCAGGATATCCTGCAGACCATCGTTGTCGACATCGACAAAGCTGATATGGTCCGGGCCGATATCTTTCTGAATCCACGCTGGATCGGCGAAACCGTCGGATATGTAATTCGTGATTGCCGAAAAACTGCTGCCGTTGGAACGCAAAACATTCCATTGACCACTGCTTGTCGGGCCAAACATCAAATCCTGCTTGCCGTCGCCGTTAAAATCCATTGGCCGGATCCGATCCTGAGCGTCCTTCCAGGAGCCATAAAGATCGTCGGCAACCTTACCGAGGTTCAACAAACCGCTGCCGTCCGCATTGCGTTCTTTTGCCCAGATGTCGCCGTTGCCATTCGGGCCAGCAACAATATCCAAGTGGCCATCACCGGTCATATCCATGGTTCGGATGCGATCGAGATTATGGGACCAGCTACCACCCAACCAGTTATATTCGATGTACCTGTTAGGGCTCAATCCCCGATTATCACCCTCATCTTCCAAGTCCTTACCCGCGATCAGATGCCAGTTGCTATTGGAAACCGGGCCGATAATAAAGTCTGTTTGGCCATCTCCGGTGAAATCGAATATCTTGAACATCTCCGGATCACGCTCATGGCTGCTTTCTTCATGTTTTATTACTCCTTTACTGACGAACCCCGTCGGTCCCTGGGTCCAGTCGAATTTCACGGGTGGCAGACAATCGCCATTGGCGACGCATTCTTGAATCGCGTGCATACGGCTCTTACGGGTGGTGCTGGTTTCGTCGTAGGTGAAATTGTACTCACGCACCAGATTGGTGCCGACGTTAACCTGGATACTGTTCATACGGTCATGCGAGGACAGCTTATACCCGTGCATGTAACCTTCGCTGGCGTCAAAACGTCGTATCTCGTCGTAAACGAATTTGACCGTTACTTCGAAACCGCTCTCACCGTAGGTGATTTTCTCGGGGCGATAACCGGTCGTATTGTCGGCATTGGTCAAATAGTCGAAATGTACAGAATTACCCGCTACATCGAAAATGTTTTCCACCGCCCAAGTCATCGTCTTGATGTTGTCCTGCGATGCACCGCCGACATGACCGCGCAGCTTTATCCTCGAGTTTGCGGTTTTACCATACTCGAAGGTTTGCGCCGACTTGGTTTCAACCCTGAACCAGACGTCGCTACCGCCGTCACCGGCGACTATGGTAATCCTCGAAAAACTGTCGACCTCAGTTCGATACTCGGCTCCGGGCTGACCATTTGCACCCGAGCCTTCGACTAGCACCAGGCGTTGACCATCGAGGCAAAACGCGTCGTCATCGGTGTAGGTCGGCGCTATGGCAACACGCGCTATCCCGTCTTGTGCACGAGTTCTCGGACAGCGGCTGATTGTGGACAGGCCGCTGACCGCAAATCCAACGCCGAGCAACCCGTTGCCGGCTTGCGCATTGAATGCTATCTCCAGGGTTGGCTGCAAATCGCCAACACCGGGTGGCGTGTAGATCGGAATACTGTAACGGGCTGCACCGGTCGGATCGACTTCGAAGCTGGCGTTGGTCGAACCCACCTCGTATTCGGAGTAATCTCCGAAATAGTCTTCCAGGTCTACCGGTTCGTGGATCGGTTCCAGGATCAGGTTTTCATTCGCGGTGGTAATCTGCGAGTCAGGGTCTGCTGCAATCTCGCTGCGTTTCTGCGAGCCGACCAGTCGACCGAATTCGTCATAATAAAATACGACTTCGCCGACCCCGGGGATATCCACGATCCTGTAATAAACCGCGCCGAGTTGGATCGCGTAAACGGTGCAGTTGCTGCTGGTCAGGCAGACTTCCGCCTCTAACAATTCCTCCGAGGTTAAAAGGGCTGGCTGATCGTAGGTGACCGGATTGCCATCTGCATCATTTTTCGGCCAGATGATTAGCGTATTGTCGGGAGTTACTACAATGTTATATTCGAGATTGTTAAAGGCTGCTATACCGGAAGACTGGACGGCCATGCCGGCAAAAAAACGCTGAGCGTAAAAATGCAAACTTTTCTAATGGTTTTCTTCAGCCCGCGGCTGAATATTTCAAAGCCCATAACTATCCTGTCGTCCTGCCATTGGCACCCCATTTTTTATTTTTCGGGCCAAATCATGCACCCGGCCCGGCGTGGTTATTATTGGTCGAGTTGTTTTCTCAGCTCGTTTATTTTTCGTTCAATGTTTGCCACCCGTTCGCCGACAGCCCGTTTTTCTTCATCCGTTAAATCGATCTCGCCAAGATTGTTTTTTGCGACAATCGCATTTGCGTTGGCGATGATCTGATCGGCTTCGCTGATCAATTCATCGGTGGTTTTGCTACTGGACTGTTTCGCCGGCTGCTCGGGATCGATGACTTCAAACGCCTTGCCGGTCTGATAGGCAGGCTTTGCGGAACGCTCGGAATGCTGGGTTTGCTGGTTGCTGACTTGCTGTTTTTGGAGCTGGTACAGGCCGAATAAGCCCGCTGTGAATAGTATCAAGACCAGCGTCGCAATCAGTCCCTTATTGTGTTGGATGCTGGCCAAAATACACCTTTGTCCCAATTCATATTTCTATATCCGAGCGCCTAGCCTCGCACATGTCGGAAACGACTGTCAACTTTTTGTCACTCGGAGCCTAAACGACCGGACCCTTGGCGACCCTATAGAAAGGACAATATTTTGTAACGGCGGCTATGTTTTATCCGGCCGTAGAAAAAGCAAAGCGGATAGAGCATCACCAGCGTTAATATCCACAACAGATATACGCCCGGTAAGCTTAAACCCTGTACCGGATGGTACCGCCAAATGTCAGCGAAATAGGCGCCAATCAGTGCCACCAATCCATGCGCCAGGTACAAGTGGCTAAGGTAAAAAAACAGAGGCACTCTACCAAAATGGATTAGCGGTTTTAACAGTTTGCTATTGATTCGCTCCAGCACCGCCAGCACAAGTGCCGGGCCCAGTGTCATCAACACGTAAATGATAGAGGGCGGGTATTTTTCCGCGTTTAGAAAAGACATCAGTCCTCTTACGGGCTCCATCTGCAGCGACCAGGGATCTGGGTCGCCGTAGCCGTTAAATACTCGTAATAACAAGAAACCTAATATCAGCAGGAAACCAATAACGAATAGCCATGTACTGCGTCGCGTAGCATCGAGCCTATATAGATCGCCCGCAAGAAATCCCAGTAACATCACGGCGAACCACGGAAGAATCGGATATTCAACGTACAACTCACTAGCGAACCAGTCGATCGGGCCTGTTCCTCGCAAAACATTATAAAGGGCCAATCCCGAATCAAAGAAATTCACGGGTAACATATCGGACAGGTTATGACCTAGCAAAATCAATAATGCGAAAAACCAGATTAACGATTTCGGTAGATACACGAATGCCGACATAATTATCATCCCGGCGCCTATGACCCATATAATTTGCAAGTATATTAAATCGCCAAACTCGAAGGTCCAGGCAAAATTAATCAGCAGGATTTCTAACAAAACCAGCCAAATCCCCCCGACACAACAATATAAAGGCAATGTTCCTTGTCGACTTTCCGGACTTTATGACAAGCGCCGTAGACAAGCCCGCCAGGGCTACAAAAACTGGTGCACCAAAATGTCCGAACCAGCGCGTAAAAAATAATGCCGGCGAAGCGATTTCGATATCTTCCGGCCGATACGGCAGGTTCATCCCAAAGAGCCGAATATGGCCCAGGAGCATGATAATCATAACCAGGCCGCGCAATACATCGATACTGGGCAGTCGTTGAGATTTAATGGCGACTGGTGACATGGATATCAGTCATTTTTAAGTAAACGTCGCGCTCAGGCAAGCCCATGCCATTTATTTACAATAAGCATTTGCAGGGGTAAAGAATCTGTCGGTTTGGTTCGATGCATATTTTGGACATGTATTGACCGATCGTTCCAAGCTCAATTAAACTTCCCTGATAGTCGGAGATTTAACATGCCCTGGCAAAAGAATTACGACGAAACCAAAGTACTCGAGCAAGCGATGCGCGCTTTCTGGGCGCGGGGCTACGAAGCCACGTCGATGAGCGATCTGGTCAAGGCGACCGGCATCAATCGCGGCAGTATTTATGCCGCCTTCCCCAACAAGCACGAATTATTCATGCGTACGCTCGACCACTACGACCGGATTTACCGTGACGAGCATCTAGCAAGCATCGCGGAGCGCGAAACCCCGCTCGATGCGATCATCGGCGTGTTCGAGAGCGCGGCCTGCAAACCGAAACATGACAAGATCCCCTGGGGGTGCCTGATCGTGAACAGCGCGCTCGAGCTGTCGCCGCACGACCCCGAGGTTGCGAAATTTGTCGAACGCAGCCTGCAGTCGGTCGAGCAATTTTTCTTCGCGCGCATCGAAGCGGCCAAACGGGAGAAGTCGATCAAGCGGCAACTCGACTCGGATGCCACCGCCAAGGCGTTACTCAGCCTATTTCTCGGATTGCGCGTTTTGACACGCGCGAAAGCCCGTAAACCCACGATAGACGCCATCATCTCCCAGGCCAGGATGATGCTCGTTTAAAAAAATTTGATCTATTTTGGAACGATCGTTCTGTAAAACTGGAGGAGAATATCATGAGTGTATCTTATGTAGAAAGAGAACAGGCGAATGCCGAAACCATCGCCTTTTACGACAAAGCCGAGGATCGTTTCCAGGCCTTGCTAAATATTTTCAAGGTCTTCGGACATCAACCCGAATACGGTACCGTCTTCACCGACATGATCATGGCGATCCTGAAGGATGGGGTAATCGACTGGCAAACCAAGGAGTTGCTGATCTTGAAGGCAACCCAGCGTAACCAATGCCAGTATTGCGTGGTCCAGCATGAGCGCGTCTCCGACATGCTTGGCATTGCGCCGGAAAAGGTCGCCGATATCGATGGCGATAAATATCAATCCAGCCCGCATTTTACCGAGGGCGAAAAAGCCTTGCTCGATCTGACCGTGCAAATTGGCGACGATGCCAACCGGGTGTCTAGCGAACTCTGGGAGCGCCTACATGCCAACTGGAGCGAGCCGCAGATTGTCGACGCGGTTTTTGTCATCACGATTTACATCGCGGTTTCGAAATTCGGCGACGCCCTCGGGGTCGAGCTGGAATCGATGTTCGACGGGATCGAGCCGCAGCTCAAGGTAGGGGGACAGATTTAAATCTGTCCCCTAATACTTACGCAAAATAGTCAGGCCGTCACCGATCGGCACCAGCGACAAGTCGAAGCGGCCCTGCGCTCTCCCACGCAGCCAACTGCTGACATCACGCAGCGCGACGGTATCGTCGCTGCTGTCTTCGGGATCCGCGACCGAGCCGTTCCACAGCATGTTATCGAGGGTTATCAAACCGCCGCTACGCACCAACGACAAGCAAGACTCGACATAAGCCTTGTAGCCGGTTTTATCGGCATCGATGTAGGCAAAATCGAAGGCGCCCTCGAAGCCTTCGTCGATCAATCGATCCAGGGTTTGCTGCGCCGGGGCCAGCTGCAGATCGATCCGGCCGCGTACATTCGCCGCCCGCCAGTGCTGGTTGGCGACGTCGGTGAATTCCTTGCTCAGATCGCAACAAGTCATTTTCAGTGCGGGCATGGCAATGGTCAGCCGCAGGCTAGTATAGCCGGTAAAGGTCCCGATTTCGAGGCCGTTGCGCGCATCCAACAGCTTGAACAGCAGCACCAGCAGCTGCACCTGCTCCGGTGAACTGATCATGTTGGCGTCCGGCATGGCGAGCGTCTGCTCACGCAAACGCGCGCAAGCCTCGGGTTCGTGCAGCGATACATCGAGTAGATACTCTTGCAGCCTGTCATCCAGGCCTATTGACGATGCCGACATATCAAAATCCTCCTGAATTCATATCGATGTTCAATAACCCCGAACTAATTGGGGTTGAGTTTCTTTTTTGAGACCCATACCTTGCTCCGGTAGGCATTTCATTCTGACTTAAGCCGGGAGACAACACAATGTCGCTTCATTTGATTAGTTTCAAAACCTGTCCCTTTGTGCAACGCGCGGTCATCACGTTGAAACACAAAAAAATCGATTTCGACATCACCTATATCGATCTAGCCGATCCCCCGGATTGGTTCCTCGAGCTGTCGCCGCTGGCCAAGGTGCCGGTACTCAAGGTGGACGACGAAGTTTTGTTCGAATCGGCGGTCATCAATGAATGCCTCGATGAAATCACCGGCGGCGAACTGCAGCCGAAAGATGCGCTGGCGCGCGCCAAGAACCGCGCCTGGATCGAGTTTGCCTCCGACATGCTCGGCAATCTCTATATGATGAAGATGAGCAAAGATGCCGAACGCTACCAAAAGTACCGCGACCTGCTGACCAGCCAGCTGGCGCGCGTGGAAAATCGCTTAGGCGACGGCCCCTGGTTTAACGGTGAGCAGTTCACCCTGGCCGATACCGCGTTTGCGCCCCTGTTTCGCCAGAACTCGGTCGCCGATGGTAAGCTGTCGATATTGGATCCGGCAGCCACCCCCAAGTTAAACGCCTGGGCCGAGCGGCTGTTGGCACTGCCGGAGGTACGGGATTCGGTAGTCGACGAATTCGAAGACCTGTACCTCGCGGTGATGGAAAAGAACGGCTCTTACAGCCTGCAACAGCTGGCGGCTTGATACCAATCAAAGCAGGTCGAGCAATTAAACCCGCAGATGATAAGATCAACACAAACAGCATGAGATAATCCTATGGCAAACTGGCTTGACGGCAAGGTAGTCGACAACAAACGGCTCAACGACTACTTGACGGCCTTGATCATCGATGTCGATCTCGGTAATTACGAGGCGGGTCAGTTCGTGCGGGTCGGATTACGCGACGGCGACGAGGTGCTGGCCCGTCCCTACTCGCTGGTGAATACGCCGCAAGAAAACCATCTCGAGGTTTATTTCAATATCGTCGAGGAAGGTCCCCTCTCGCCTCGCCTGTTCGACCTGCAGGCGGGCGACGACGTGCTGGTCTCCGACAATCCTTCCGGTTTTCTGACGGTTAGCGAAATCCCGCCCTGCAAGCATCTGTGGATGATTGCGACCGGCACCGGCATCGGTCCGTTTCTCGCCATATTAAAAAGTGCGGCCGCGTGGCAACGCTTCGAAACAATCGTGCTTTGTTACTCCGTCAGCTATGCCGAGGAACTGGCCTACCAAAATGTGATCGCGGGGATCGCGGCCGAACACGGCGAGCAATTTCGATTCGTGCCGGTGGTTACGCGCGAGACGCATCCGGGCGCATTGGGTAAACGCGTGCCGCTACTGCTACAGGACGGCAGTCTGGAGCAACAGGTGGGAATCGGTATCAACGCGCAGGATTCGCATGTCATGATGTGCGGCAGCTCCAACATGATTACCGACGTCAGCGCCGAGCTCAGTTCGCGCGATATGAAGAAACACCGGCGCCGCGACCCCGGACACCTCACCACCGAAAAATATCATTAACTGTCCACCCGACATTTCAGGAACACCACCTGGAAACATGGATCTTGTTGAGCGGCTCGAGTATTTTGATAGCTTCGCACAAGCGCAATTTAATTCGATCGTCGAATGGATCACGCCCCAGCAAACGCATAAATAATCTAGACGAGTCGTTGTGATCACCCGCGGCGGGATGTACAAACTCAAGCAGGGGTTTATCAAGCGTATTTAATCCGGTGTCGGCGGGGATCTTGCGCGGACTCCTGAACAACAAGGTTCTGACAAACTGATCCAAACCGCCCGACCAGTTCTTACTTTCTAAAATTCGAGATATCACTGGTGAACGGTCCGCCTGCAATAGCGAAACCGGCCTGAGTTTATTTTTGCTGCAAACAAACGATTGATATCCCGAATTCAGATACAGATAAAGGCAGTTTGGAAAAACACTATTAAGTGTGTTTTGCAGGATAGCCAGACCTTTTTTACCAAGCCTGCTATCAACCCATCCAACAAAAACTCCACCTGCTTTCATGCGCTTTTTAATCGCCATGAAAACATTCGAGGTCCACAGTTTGTTAGCAGAGAAAAATCGAGGTGTCGGCACGGTATTAATTATTGTGTCAAATTCTTGATCATGCTCCAGTAAAGTAATCAATCCATCCTGGAGTTGAATACTGACATTGTTCTTCCCGATCAAATCATCGTTTTCTTCCTCGAAACGCGCCGCGGTTTCGAACATGGCAGGATTAATTTCTGCCACAGTCGCATCTCGATATAAATTTGCAGCGGCCCCCGCGGTGATACCGGAACCCAGGCCGAATACCAGGACCCTGTCGTGGCGATCGGTAAACATCGTAGCAACTACACCTAACAGAGCTTCACGCAATACAGTCAAATCGTCTTTGCCGAAAATCAGCGACTTGAGACCGTTGTAATGAAGTTCTATATCCCCATTTTCAAGTGACACAAGAGTAGTGTGGTTGCCGAATTTTCTTACCATATCTACGGCAATCGGTTTGTTGCTTGACAAGGCGTTTGCAGAATTTAACTTGTCACTATAATCGCTGTGATAAAGATGTTCCGGCCATGCCATTGAACTGGTATAGACCAACAAGGACAGGACAAACCCACACCCCAGAGCGCGCTGTAACCTGTGTCGATTTACATGCCATAGGTAGGTCAACGCGGCGAGTATCGAACAGACCACGAAAACTGGATAATGCAATAAATAGTCAAACACAAAAAAGAGATATAAAAGATAGCCTACTGCATTCCCCGCAGCAGAAACTGCCAGCGCAAAGCCGGCATGATATATACCTTTGCTTTTTACGATTGCAGGAATAGTCGTACTAAATGCGAATAACATCGGTAGCGCAAGGAACAACATCATCAGGAACTTGGCGAGGACGTTCCCGGCAACCGAGACATTCGCCGCCACATAAAATGTTACGTAGAAGTTCAGTATTTCAGGCAAAAAGACAAAAGACAGCAATGTCAGCGTCATCACAAGCAACAAGCTGTGCTCAAAGGTTAGTTTCGAAAATTTAACAACAATTGCCGCAATGGAAATCGATAACAGGGTAACGCCAATCAATAACGCGAAGTTTTCGTTATGCGGCCCGACGATGTTGTATGACAGGTTGAACAGGTTTAGTTGCGCGATGCCGCTTATCAGGCTTACCGCGCCGAGGGCGACAAAAGTTCGTCTGTCTGCCCGGCTCAATGTTTTAAGAATTTCGATCGATGAATTAGCTTCGATCCTGGGAGGCGGAGCAACAAAAAATAACACTATGCCGATGGCGACATTTATCGAGGCGATGCAGAAAATGCTTTGCGAAATACCCAGATTCCATACCAGCAGGTACTCGATCGAAATAACCGATGCGGCAGCACCGATATTGTAGATTGCGTAGGTGCTGTTAAAGGTTTGTTTTTTACTGCGGTAGTTTTCGATAAATAGCGCAAACAGCGGCAGGCTGAAACCGATGGCGGTAGCCGGGATTGCCAGCACGACAAACACAAACAGCGGCAAAACCAGCACATCGGGGCCCGGCAACGTGGCCACCCACTGGGTGATCGACAATCCGAGGGTATCAAATAACAAAGCCAGTGCGATTGCGTAGGCGCCGATGCCCAGCTCGATCTGCTTCAGGTATCCTACGAAACGATTGGCAACAAACGAACCAACTGCAATACCTAAAAAAAATATTGCCAGCAAAGCGGCGCTAACATAAAAGATATTGCCGATATAAGCGCTAATCAGCCTTACATAAAGAACTTCGTAAGCGATACCGCTGACACCGGAAAGCAAAGCCAGTGTTGGTAGAAATTTATGCATATTCCCCTTTATTATTTTTCCTTTGTCTAAGCCAATCCGGATGCAAACAAAAACTAACCCGGGGTGTTATCCAGATATCCAGGGGTAAATCCAAACTAAAAACAAACGACCATCCTTCCCTGGTTTGCGGATGTGTAAGCGCTTAAATATGACCTCCATAACAACCCGTTTAATAAGTTCAGTCCCGGTTAAGCACATCGATCAGCGACAGCGTCATGCGTGCGGTCGCGCCCCATAGCATCTCGCCATCGTACAAATCGTAGTAAACCACCGGCCAGGGCCGCTGCGACTCGGGGTGCCGGCGTTCCTCGATACGATAATTGGACGCCTGCGCCAGCCAGTTCAAGGGCATGGTGAAGGCGCGCGCGACTTCGACCTCGTCGAGACTCAATTCATAGGGCCAGGGCATCACCCCGACATAGGGGCGCACCTGAAACTCGCTGATGGTGTGATGGTGATTGATATGGCCGAGCACGTCGATATCCCGCGCGGCGACGCCGACTTCTTCCTCGGCTTCGCGCAGCGCGGTGGCGAGCAATGAATCGTCGACCACGTCGCGTTTTCCGCCGGCAAAGGCGACCTGGCCGCTATGGCGATCGCCCTCGAAATGGGCGCGGCGGATATAGAGGATATGCCAGGCCTCGTCGATGCGCAGGAACGGTACCAGCACCGCGGCCTCGCGCACCGCATCACCGAGCATTTCTGGTGGCAGGTCATAGGTCGTGCCGCTTTGGGTTTGCAGCCGCGCACGGATTTCATCGGCGCTGAGTCGATCGAGGTCAGGCACGCCGGGTTTTGCTTGTGCGCCGCGCCGCGGCCTGTTGCAGAATTTCGCGGCGTTGCTCGTTGCCGGCCGCGCCCCAGGTGCAGATTTCGTCGATGCTGCGAAAACAGCCGATGCAGATATCGTCGTCATCGAGCGTACATTTGCGCACGCAAGGCGACTCGACGCGCAGCCTGCTGTCAGTATCCGAGCTGGCCATGATCAAATTCCGGATGCTTGCGAAAATGCTCGATCGCCTGCTCGATCTCGGACAGCAAGCGATTTTTATCCTTGCCGAGCTCTCCTTTCAGCACCAGGTGATTGGAAACGTGGTCGCTGCGGAAAATCGTGTTTTCGAGCTCCAGCGCGCCGATAAAGATTTGCATTTCCTCGCATAGGGCCACGCTATCGAGCTCTTCGAAGCGCTGGCCGAATGAGGTTTCGAATCTCTCGCGTCCTTGGTAAAGCGTCAACACCAGGGTCGCCAGATAATCGGGCTGGGTTGCGTTGATCAGTTGCGCCGAGGCCAGCGCGTGTTGCCGGCTCAGCGCCTTGCCGCCGAGCCCGTTCAAGATCATCACCGAGGTCTTGATGCCGGCAGCTCGGGCGCGTTGCAAGGCTGCTACCGTGCTGGCGCGGGACTCGCCCTTATCGACCTTTTGCAACACTTCGTCGTCGCCGATTTCGGCGCCGACGTAAATGACCCGCAATCCCAATCCCTTGAGCTCGGCCAGATCGTCGTCGCTTTTGTTTTTCAGATTGGACGGCAGGCAATAAGAAGACACCCGGCTCACCGACGGCAAGGCGGACTTGATTTCAGCGAGGATATTGCGCAAGCGCCGCATCGAAAGCACCAGCGCATCGCCGTCGGCCAGGAATACCCGGCGCGGCGTCAACCCCTGCTGCGCGCAGCGGCGAATCTCGGCCAGCACTTCCGCCTCGGGCCGCGGGCGAAACTTTTTCTGCGGCGCGGTATACATTTCGCAATAGCTGCAGCGGTTCCAACTGCAACCGTTGGTCACTTGAATAATCAACGAACGCGCTTCGCTCGGCGGCCGAAACAGGGGTTCGATATATTGCACGGGAGGTTGCTGATACATGATTGCGGTAGACTAAGTTAAACTGGGCGTAGCTGACAAGCGTAGCGCGCGTCTCGTGGCGCTAAAAGTGCAATAATTCTAGCCCGAATCGGCGCTCAATCAAAAATCGGTGCATCCGATTTATTTATTTGTAAGACAAATAAATACGGGCTAGCATTGCAGCGCTTTGACAATAACGGCGATTACCGCATACCCGGGTAGATTCCTGCTTTGACCGACAAGATTCTGAGTATATCGCGGCGCACCCGCGCGACCCCGTTCACGCGCCGCGTCGAGGCCGCCGGCGTCAAGGGTTACACCGTATACAACCATATGTTGTTACCCACCTTTTTCGAAAGCAACGAAGCCGATTACTGGAGCCTGTGCCGCGACGTCCAGGTCTGGGACGTTTCCTGCGAACGCCAAATCGAGGTAACGGGCCCCGATAGCGAACGCTTGATTCAGTTGATGACACCACGCGATATTTCCAAAGCGGTCGTCGGCCAAGGCTTGTACGCACCCCTGTGCGATGAAACCGGCGGTATGATCAACGATCCGGTGCTGATCAAGTTCGCCGCCAACCACTGGTGGGTATCGATTGCCGACAGCGATGTGCGCCTGTGGGCGCGCGGCCTGGCGCTGGGTTTCAAATTAGATGTCGCGATCCGCGAAGCGCCGATCTGGCCGCTCGCGGTACAGGGCCCGAAAGCCGAAATTCTGGTAACTCGGGTATTTGGAGACGAAGCTCCCGGCATTCGCTTCTTTCGTTCCAAAATGCTCGAATTTCACGGCCGCGCGATGATGGTGATGCGCTCGGGCTACAGCAAACAGGGCGGCTTCGAAATTTACCTCAACGACCCCGAGCTGGCCGAGCCCTTATGGGGCGAATTGTTCGCGCAAGGTAAGGATTTGCAGGTACGACCCGGCGGGCCTAACCTGATCGAACGCATCGAGAGCAGCCTGCTGTCTTACGGCAACGACATGAATTACAACAATAATCCGTTCGAATGCGGGCTCGACGCCTTCATCGACCTCGATGCCGGCATCGAGGCGATGAGCCTGCCGGCGCTGCGCGCGCTTAAGGGCAAGCATGTGCATCAATTGATGGGGCTGGTATTCGACCAAGTCGTCGCCATTCCCGACTGCGCAATTCTCGACTCTGGCCAAGTGGTCGGCGATGTACGCTCGCAGGTCTGGTCGCCGCGTTACGGTAAGTATCTGGCGCTGGCGATGATGCGGCGCGACTACCTCGAACACAACCAAAGCGTAACCGTCGACGGAAAAATTGGTACCATCGTCGACCTACCCTTTGATTTTGACGCAATTCGCTAATCCCGGGAGACAGCTATGAGTCGATCCTCGTACCTCAAACCAGACACGGTGGCGCTGCATGCCGGTTACGTTCCGGAGAGCGACCACGGTTCGCGCGCGGTACCGGTATACCAGACTACGTCCTACGTATTCGAAAGCGTCGGCGCGGGTTCTTCGCTGTTCAACGTCGAACAAGGCGGGCATATCTACAGCCGCATCACGAATCCCACGGTGGCGGTGCTGGAACAGCGCATCGCGGCGCTGGAAGGCGGGAGCGGCGCGATTTGCACCGCGTCGGGGATGAGTGCCCTATTTACCGCCTTCATCACGCTATGTTCGGCCGGCGATCACTTGATTTCGGCGACCCAGATTTACGGCTCGACCGCAACCTTGCTCAAGCATACGATCAAACGCCTCGGCATCGACTGTACATTTGTCTCGATCAACGACGAACAGGCGCTGCGCGATGCCATCCGACCCAACACCAAGCTGGTATTTTGCGAATCGATCGGTAACCCCGGGCTTGAAATCGCCAACCTACCGGCGATCGGCGCGATCGCGCACGAAACCGGAATTCCGCTGGTCGTCGACGCGACCTTTGCGACGCCGAGCCTGTGCCGCCCGATCGATCACGGCGCCGATGTGGTGGTACATTCGGTGACCAAATGGATGGGCGGGCACGGCGTCGCCATCGGCGGCGCCATCGTCGACGGCGGCCGCTTCGACTGGGCCCAAAGCGGACGTTTTCCGGAATTGACCGAGCCCTATGCACCCTTCCACGGCATTCGCTTCTGGGAAGAATTCGGACCCTCGGCGCTGGCGATGAAAATGCGCGCCGAGTCGATGCGCGACATCGGTGCGGCGATGAGCCCGCACAATGCCTTCCTAATCCTGCAAGGCCTCGAAACCCTGAGCCTGCGCATGAAACAGCATGTCGCAAACACCGCCGAATTGCTGGCCTGGCTGCAGCAGCAGGAGGCGGTCACCTGGACCAATTATCCCGCGCTGGAATCGAATCCCAGCCACGAGCTCGCGGCGACGCTGTTTCCCGACGGCGCCGGATCGATGCTGTGTTTCGGCGTGGTCGGCGGCCGTGCCGGCGGCGCGGCATTTATCGACTCGCTGCAGCTGGCGTCGAACCTCGCCAATGTCGGCGACGCGCGCACCCTGGTGCTGCACCCGGCAAGCACGACCCACTCGCGCTTAACCGTCGAGGACATGCAGGCCGCCGGCATTAGCGAGGATATGATCCGGGTTTCGGTCGGGATCGAGGATATCGCCGATATCAAAGCGGATTTCCTACGCGGTTTCAAAGCGGCACAGCGCAGCGCGGGAGCAGCCTGATGCATCTCGTCGTACGCGGAATCAAAACCTACGCGGCCACCGGCGGCAAGGACTTCGATCCCGCGCTGCCGACCGTCATGTTCGTGCACGGCAGCGGGCTCGATCATCGCAGCTGGGCCTTGCAGACCCGCTGGTTCGCCTACAACGGTTACTCGGTGCTGGCGCCGGACCTGCCCGGACACAGCCTGTCGGCGGGCGAGGCGCTGGAGAGTATCGAGGAGATGGGGGTCTGGCTGGCGGAGTTCATCGCGGCCGCCGGTGCCGAGCGGGTGCACGCGATCGGCCACTCACAGGGGTTCCTCGACCTGCTCGAACTGGCGGGCCGGGCGCCAAAGTTGCTCAAATCGATTACCGGCGTCGGCACCGCGGGCGCGATTCCGGTTAACCCGGCCTTGATCGACGCCGCCCGCGACAATCCCGGCGCAGCCGCGGAAATGCTGTTGATGTGGGGCTTCGGCAACGATGCGCAATACGGCATTAGCGCGGTACCGGGGATGCAGCCGATTGCGATCGGACGCCAGATCATGGCGCGCAATCCGCTCTACCAGGATTTGGTGGCTTGCAGCAATTACGACAACGGCGGCGCGCTTGCGAAGGCGATCGATTTGCCGGCGCAATTGGTGCTGGCGCGTAACGACCGGCTCACCCCGGTCAAGGCCGGCATGGCTTTCGCCGGCGAATTGAACGCCAAGGTAAGCGTGATCGAGCGTTACGGGCATATGTTGCCGATCGAAGCGCCGCGTCAAACCCTGCAACACTTGCGCGACTTGATCGGCGCGCTGGAAGCTGGCAGCCCGGAGAATTAAATGAGTATAAAAAAAGTAGCGGTAATCGGCGCCGGCACCATGGGTGCGGGGATTGCCGGCCAGGTGGCCAATGCCGGCATCGATGTCTGGCTGCTCGATTTGCCGAAGGAAGACGAAGCCAACGCACTGGCTCAGCGAGGACTCGAGCGTTTGCGCAATCCGAATCAACCGGGCTTGATCAGTAAAGCGGCGGAAGAGCATATTCACCTCGGCAACACGCGCGACGATTTCGATCGCCTGACCGACTGCGACTGGATCGCCGAAGCGGTGGTCGAACGGCTCGATATCAAGCAAGACCTCTACCGTCGCCTCGACGCGGTTTGCAAACCGGACGCCATAATCACTTCTAACACCTCGACCATTCCGATTCGGCTATTGGTCGAAGATATGCCCCCGGCATTCCGCCGCCGCTTCGCGATTACCCATTTTTTCAACCCGGTACGTTTCATGCGCCTGCTCGAGCTGGTGCGCGGCGAGGATACCGATCCCGCGGTCATCGATCTGCTGGCGGATTTTTGCGAACAACAGTTGGGCAAAGGCGTGGTGCCCTGCCTCGACACCCCCGGATTCCTCGGCAATCGCGTCGGTGTGTTCGCGATTCAGTGCGCGCTGCACGCCGCCTTCGAACTCGGCCTGACGCCGCTCGAGGCGGACGCCCTATTCGGGCGCCCGATGGGGATTCCCAAGACCGGGGTATTCGGCCTCTACGATTTAATCGGCATCGACCTGATGTCCGACGTGGTGCAAAGCCTGGTTAGTATCCTGCCCGAGGGCGATGCCTTCCACGCCGAGGCCGCAAAAATCCCGCTGATGACGCAGATGATTGCCGCCGGTCGGACCGGCAACAAACAGGGACAGGGTTTTTATCGCGACGCCGATTCCGGGCGCCAGGTGCTAAACCTCGAGTCCGGGGAGCACCAACCTGCGCCGCGACTTAATCTGCCGCTTGCCGAACACGCCGAACAGGAAGGGGTCAAGCTTTTACTGGACGACGATAGCACCCACGGCCGGTTCGCCTGGCGCGTTCTGTCGCGCACGCTGAGCTACGCGGCCTCGTTGATACCGGAGGTGGGGGAAGACCCTGTGGCAATCGATGACGCGATGAAGCTCGGTTATAACTGGATCAAGGGCCCGTTCGAGCTGATCGATGAAATTGGCGTTGACTATATTATCGATCGCCTCGAAGCCGACAATATGACGATACCGCCGTTGCTGGCCGAAGCTGCCGGTAGCGGTTTTTACCGGGTGCGCAACGGCGCCTTGCAGGCACGCCACAACGGCGGAACCTGGCTTGCGATCGAGCGCCCCACAGGCGTAATCCGTTTCACCGAGAAGCGCCAGACGATGGTCCCTGTCAGCAGCAATGCCAGCGCCAGCTACTACGACCTCGACGGCATCGCGTTGGTCGAGTTTCACAGCAAGGCGAATGCGCTCGACGCCGAGTCGATGCAGCTACTCGCCGCCGCGTTGGATCAGGTCGAGAGCGACGGCATGCGCGGTCTGATTCTGCACAACGATGCGCAGCATTTCTCCTGCGGCGTTAACCTGCAAACGGTGCGGAATTTCTTTCGTCGCGAAGACATGACTGGCCTCGATCGCTTTCTCAAAGATTTCCAGGACACGGTGCAGCGCATGCAACACGCCCGCTTCCCGGTGGTGGCGGCCCCGGTCGGCATGTCGATCGGCGGCGGCTTCGAAGTGGTATTGCACGCCAGGCAAGTCGTCTGCCACGCCAACTCGGTTACCGGGCTGGTCGAATCGCTGGTTGGCCTGGTGCCCGGCGGCGGCGGCTGCAAGGAAACCCTGTATCGCTGGATCGAACTGCTGCAATGCGGCGACGACATCAGCGAGGCTTGCTGGAAGGCCTTCATGAACCTGGGATTCGGCAAGACCGCGAGCTCGCCGATCATCGCCAAACAGCAGGCCATGCTGCGGACCAACGATCGCTTCGTGATCAATCGCGACCGGATACTCGGCGAGGCAATCAAAGCGATAGACGATCCGGCCGGCCAGGTCGAGTTTGTCCGGCCCGACCTAGCCTTACCCGGCCGACCGCTATTCGAAGCCATGGTGGAATGGCTCGAAGCGGCGCACAGCAAGGGACAGATTATGCCGCACGACGTCAAGGTCGGTACCGAGCTGGCCCGCATCGTCAGCGGCGGCGACACCGACCCGGGCAGCGTCTGCAGCGAACAGGGTTTCTACGACGCCGAGCGCCGCTCGTTTCTCGACCTGGTGACCACCAAGGCGACGCGCGCACGCATCGACGGCATGCTCGACGCGGGTGCGCCGGTAAGAAACTGACAATGCCGGGCCAGGCGCGTCATAAAATCCCCGCCCCTATAAAGTCATCCCCGCGCAAGCGGGGATCTTTCAATGGTGGCGCGTTTTTGAGATCCCCGCTTGCGCGGGGATGACTAAATAATGCGCGGGGATGACTGAATAATGCGCGGGGACGACAAAATAAATGGTGTAAAATTCCTGCTTGCGCCAAGATGAAAACTGATTGCAATCGAGGTGTGTTATGACAATTGAATACGATCGCCTGCCGGCCAACGCCGCCAATTTCGTGCCGCTGACACCGCTATCGTTTCTGCATCGGACCGCCGATATTTATCCGCAGCGCGAATCCCTGATTTATAACCAGCGGCGCTATACCTGGGCGCAAACCCGCAATCGCTGCGTACGCATCGCTTCCAGCCTGGCGGCGCGCGGTATCGGTAAGAACGACACGGTTTCGGTATTTGCCTTCAATACACCTGAAATGTTCGAGAGCCATTTTGCGATTCCGATGGCGGGCGCGGTATTGAATACAATCAATACCCGGCTCGACGCGGAAACCGTGGGATATATCATCGACCACGGCGAAGCGCGCATGTTCATCTGCGATCGTCAGCTGTGGCCGGTACTCGCAGAGGCGCTGCAGCATTGCGAGCTGCGCCCCGAAATCGTCATCATTGACGATAGCGACGCCAGCGAAAAACCGGAGTTACCGAGCGATATCCCGTTCAGTTATTACCAAGATCTGGTCGATCGCGGTGACGACAGCTTTGAATGGCTTCCGCCCGAAGATGAGTGGCAAGCCTTGACGCTGAATTACACCTCGGGCACTACCGGCCGGCCCAAGGGCGTGGTTTATCATCATCGCGGCTCATACCTGATGACCATGGGCACCGTCATTTCCTGGGCGCTGCCGCCACACCCGCGTTATCTGTATACCGTGCCGATGTTTCACTGCAACGGCTGGGGCCATGCCTGGACCATGACCGCGCTGGCGGCGACCGTTGTCTGCCTGCGCGCCTTCCAGCCGAAGCTGTTTTTCGATCTCGCCGCAGAACACAAAATAACGCATTTCGGCGGCGCTCCGATCGTGCTCAACATGCTCGCCAACGCACCGGCCGACGAGCAGAAACAATTCACCGACACGATTTACGCCATGACCGCGGGCGCGCCGCCTCCCGCCCAGGTACTGGCGAGCATGGCGCAATTCAATTTCGAAGTCATGCATGTTTACGGGCTGACCGAAACCTACGGCCATATCCTGCACTCGGCCCCCCAGGATGACTGGTACCGGCAATCGATCGAACAACAGGCGGAATTGAAGGCGCGCCAGGGCGTGCGCTTTGCGATGACCGAGGCGGTCGATGTCGTCGATCCGGAGAGCGGCGAGCCGGTGCCCTGGGATGCGGAAACCATGGGTGAAATAGTAATTCGCGGCAATACCGTGATGAAAGGTTACCTCAAGGATGGCGACGCAACCGCGGCTGCTTTCAAAAACGGCTGGTTTCTGAGCGGCGATATCGCGGTGGTACACCCGGACGGTTACATCCAGGTGCGGGACCGCGCCAAGGATGTCATTATCTCCGGCGGGGAAAACATATCCTCGGTCGAAGTCGAAGGGGTGTTATACAAGCATCCGGCGGTGGGCGAAGCCGCGGTCGTGGCGCTGGCCGATGGCAAATGGGGCGAGGTCCCCTGCGCCTTCGTCGAACTCAAATCGCAGGCGACCGCCAGCGAACAGGAATTAATCGATTACTGCGCTGCGAACATGGCGCGTTTCAAACGACCGAAAAAGGTCGTTTTCGGGGAGTTGCCAAAGACCGCGACCGGCAAGATTCAAAAAAATATATTGCGCGAACGCGCCAAAGGGTTGTAAAACCCGGTTATAGACTCCATTAACGATCCAAATGAATAAAGACATATCTCCTCTCGAGCTTCGGCATAAAATTCGCAACGGTGAATTTACCACCAATACTTCCGGTTACTCGCGCGGCTTCGTGCAGGGCAATCTGTGTATCCTGCCGGCCGATTATGCCGGCGAATTCCTGCAGTTTTGTCAGTCCAACCCAAAACCCTGCCCGCTGATCGGCATGGCATCGACCCCGGGCGATTACAACATTCCGAAACTCGGGGTAGACCTCGATATCCGCACCGACATTCCGAGCTACCGGGTATTCGAAAACGGCGAACTGGCGCGCGAAGTAACCGATATCCGCGACCTCTGGCGCGACGATCTGGTGTCCTTCGTGCTCGGCTGTTCGTTTTCGTTCGAAGAAGCGCTGATCGACGACGGGCTCGAAATTCGTAACGTCAGCGAAGGAGTTAACGTGCCGATGTACCGTACCGATATCGATTGCAATAGAGCCGGCCGCTTTGCCAGCAAGATGGTCGTCAGCATGCGTCCGATGATCCCGTCGGACGCGATTCGCGCCATCCAGATCTGCACCCGTTTCCCGGCGGTCCACGGTGCGCCGGTTCATTTCGGCGATCCGGCGAAAATTGGCATACGGGATATTGATCAGCCCGAATTCGGCGATGCGGTTACCATCCGCGCCGACGAAGTCCCGATTTTCTGGGCCTGCGGTGTAACTCCCCAGGTCGCGGTCGAGCAGGCGCAGCCACCGTTTTGCATTACCCACTCACCGGGTTGTATGCTGGTATCGGACTTACCTAATAGCCACCTCGCGGTGGTGTAAGCGGAGAAAACCATGTTAATGCTCAATTGCGATCTCGGCGAAAGCTACGGCTCCTGGAAGATGGGGCGCGACGATGAAGTCATGCCGCATATCGATCAAGCCAATATCGCCTGCGGATTTCACGGTGGCGATCCGCTGGTGATGGAGCGCACGCTAGCGATGGCGAAACAGAACGACGTCATGGTCGGGGCGCATCCCGCCTACCCCGACCTGGTCGGTTTCGGTCGCCGCCCGATGCACTGCTCGGCGGAAGAAATATCCGCCTTCATGCATTACCAGATAGCCGCGCTAGAGGGCATGGCCAAAATCCAGGGGCTGGAATTGACCTACGTCAAACCCCATGGCGCGCTCTACAACGACATGATGGCGCGGGAAGCGGTACGGGCGCCGATTCTGAAGGCGATTGCCGACTTTCATAAGCCAGTGCGCTTGATGCTGCAGGCAACGCCCGAAGCGGAGCAGCACCGCGCCGAGGCCGCCAGACACGGCATCGATCTGTGGTTCGAAGCCTTTGCCGACCGCTGTTACGACGATGACGGCAAATTGCTGTCGCGCGCCAAACCGGGCGCCGTGCACCCGCGCGCTAAAATGCTGGTGCAGGTCGAACAGATTTGCCGCGAAGGCACGGTGACTTCGGTCAGCGGCCATACCCTGGAATTAAATCCCGACACGCTTTGCGTGCACGGTGACAACGAAGAGGGTATCGCCGCGATCAAAGAAATCCGCAAAATCATCCATTCCTGATCGCCGCATGAATATCGAAGTTGCCGGGCAAAACGCCTTCATCGTGTATTTTGCCGAACAAGCCAGCGCGGCGGTGTCGGCTCAAATTCAGGCGGCGGTGCGTAACATTCGCGCCGGCATGCAGGACTGCCTCGTCGATTTGGTACCGTCCTATGCCTCGTTACTGGTCATTTTCGATCTCGACCGCTGCGATAGCTACAGCGTCAGGCGGCAGCTACGCGACGCGCTGCAACAGCTTGACGCGGCAGACGCCGCCGCCGGTGAACTGGTGACGCTACCGGTTTACTACAGCAGCGAATCGGGACCCGATCTCGAAATCGTTGCCGAGCGCGGCGGCCTGAGCGTCGATCAGGTAATAGAAATACACCAGCAGCAAGAGTATCGCGTTTACGCCATCGGTTTTGCGCCGGGTTTCGCCTACCTCGGCGAAGTCGACGAACGCATTGCGGCACCGCGGCTGGCGACGCCGCGGCAAAAAGTACCGCGCGGGGCGGTGGCGATTGCCGATCGCCAAACCGCGGTCTATCCGGCCATGTCCCCCGGCGGCTGGAATTTGATCGGCTTATGCCCGACCCGCATGTTCAATCCCGAGCGCAATTTCAGCATGCCGGTCAAGGTCGGCGATCGGGTTCGCTTCGAGGCGATCGGCCGCGACGATTTCATCGCAGCGGGCGGCGAATTATGAACGGCTTCCTGGTGCAACAGCCCGGTCTGCTGAGCCTGCTGCAGGACCGCGGCCGCTATGGTGCGCATAATCTCGGATTGACCACCGGCGGGCCGCTCGATTTTGTCGCCTTCGACTGGGCCAACCGTCTGCTCGAAAACGAGTTCAATGCCACCGCGCTCGAAATCGGCTTCGGCGGACTGACGCTAGAAGCCGAGGTCGAAACCAGTTTCGCCATTACCGGTGCCCAGGCTCCCTGTGCACTCAACGGTGAATCCCTGGCGCAGTGGCAAACCCACGACATCGGGGTCGGCGATAAGCTGGAAATCGGCTTTGTCAGCCAGGGCACGCGGGTTTATCTCGCCGTCGGCGGTGGTTTCGATATCAGTCCGAGTCTCGGCAGCAGCGCGACCGTGGTACGCGAAAAAATCGGCGGCATCCGCGGCGACAAGTTGCAAGCCGGCGACCGCCTGCCCTGCCGCAGTAGCAAGACGGCGCGGCCTTGCCGGCTGCCCGCAGCGGTACGCCCCGAATACGGTCAATCCGCCAGTTTGCGGGTCGTGCTCGGTTATCAGCATGCGGCTTTCGGCCCCGCGCAACAGTGGCGTTTTTTTAATTCCGAATATCGCCTGACCGAACGCTGCGATCGGATGGGTTTTCGTCTCGAAGGCGAAACCGTGCATTGCGACCTGGTCGGCATGCTGTCGGAGGGCATTTGTCACGGCGCGATTCAGATTCCGGCCGACGGGCAACCGATCGTGTTGATGAACGACCGACAGACGATCGGCGGGTATCCTAAAATCGGGTCGGTGATTGGGCACGATACCGCGCGACTGGCGCAATTGACACCGGGCTCGAGCGTGCGCTTCGAGGCGATTGGCATCGAGCAGGCGCACAGTATCCACTGTCTTGAACGGGCGCGCTTCGAACGCAGCAGCCTGCGTCTGGAGCCTATATAAGAATGAATGAAACCGAAGAATTGGGATTGAGCCGCCGGATCGAGGACATTCTGGTAGCGCGCAATCTACGCGGCATGAAGACGGTACAACCCCATTTGCAGCCCGGTTACTGCCTGCGCGCGGCGCGCATACTGCACGGCTGTCGGGGTAATATTCTGATCGGGACCGGGTTTCCGGTAGTCAAGACCTTCGAAACCGACGGGCCGGTAGGCGCGATCGCCATGTACGAAGCCTTCGAAAAACTCGGCGCCACCCCGACCATCGTATGCGGTCGCCCGATTTCCCAAGCGCTGGCGGCGAAGTACCGCGTACACGAAATCAGGGTCGGCGATCACGACCAACGCGAACACGAAGCCCAGGAGGCGCTGGAGCGATTTCAGCCCGAGGCAATCATTTCGATCGAGCGCCCCGGCCAGGCGGCCGACGGCGGCTATTACAATATGCGCGGCGAAAGCATCAGTGAAAACACGGCCTGCTTCGATACCTTCATGACCCAGAGTCACTGCCCGACCATCGCCATCGGCGACGGCGGCAACGAAATCGGCATGGGCAAGGTCGCGCAGGCTTTAAAGGATCTGAATATCGTGCCCGCGACTACCGGCTGCGATGAGTTAATCGTCGCCGATGTGTCCAACTGGGGGGCCTACGGCATTATTTCGTTCCTATCGGTCTGGAACCGGCGCGATCTACTCGGCGAAATCGTGCCGCTCGATATATTCGAGTATATTTCGGAGCTTGGCAGCGTCGATGGCGTCACCCGCGTCAATCAATTAACCGAAGACGGGCTCGATATCGGCGAAGGCGAAAAGGTCATGCTGGAATTGCGCCAGGTTTGCGGATTCATCTAATCCAACACCCCCCCAAACCCAACACTCCCAAAGATTTACTCAGAGTAAAATCTGTTAATTTCGTAGGACATTTCTAAGACTTACTCAGAGTAAAATCTGTTTATTGTCGAGTATTCTTCGGCACTCGGAAAATTTTACTCTGAGTAAAACCTCCGTCACCTGGAAAAATTTACTCTGAGTAAATTCTGTTTCGGGAGGTTGCGGTCTGGTACTGTTATTTTCAACTTTTGGCTCTATTTGCCAAAGCCGCGTTTCTGCTTAACTTGCGGGCCATTTTGACGCGCATCGAACCTCCAGAGGCACTGATATGACGATTGCATATTTGAACGGCGAATACCTACCGCTTGAAGAAGCCCGGATCTCACCAATGGACCGTGGCTTCCTGTTCGGCGACGGTATTTATGAAGTAATTCCCTCATACGGCGGCAAGATGGTCGGTTTCGGTCCGCATATTTCGCGCATGCGGGATGGTCTCGACGCAACCGAAATCGATCTCGGTTGGGATCAGGACCAGTGGCGCGAGCTCTGCTCCACACTGCTGGAAAAAAATGGCAATGGCAATCTCGGTATTTACCTGCATGTCACCCGCGGGGCGGATAGCAAACGCCACCATGCCTATCCCGACGGGATCGAACCGACGGTATTCGGCTACGCCTTCGAAATTCCCGCACCGCCGACCCCGGATCGCGCTGAGATCAAACCGTACACCTGCGCAACCGGGGCCGACATGCGCTGGGATCGCTGCAATATCAAGTCGATTTCTCTGCTTGGCAACGTCATGCATTTTCAACAGGGACACAGCCAGGGCGATGGTGAAATCCTGCTCTATAACGAAAACAGTGAATTAACCGAATGCGGCGCCTGCAATGCCTACGTGGTCAAAAACGGGGTGGCCGCCACGCCGCCGCTGGACCACCAGATCCTTCCCGGCATTACGCGCCAGCTGCTGCTGGGCGTGTTGCGGGCCGACGGCAGCATCCCGGTCGAGGAACGCGTGGTTACCATGGATGAAGTCTGGGACGCCGACGAAGTCTGGATATCAAGCTCGAGTAAAGAAGTCGTTCCGGTAATTCAGCTCGACGGCAAGCCGGTGGGCGATGGCAAACCGGGACCGGTCTGGGAAAAAGCCGCGAAACTCTATTCCGCCGGTAAGTACGACTTTTAACTAACCTGGCGGCCAGCTCGGCGATAAATGGCTCGATCGGTAACCACCATATCGAGCCTGACGTCCCAGTCCTCGGGAACGATCCGTTCGACCCGCTGCAACTCGTGTGCCACCCCGATCAAAACCGGCTTATCGGCAGCGCGGTTCTTCCTAAAACTAAAACTGCGATCGTAAAAACCGCCCCCCATGCCGATGCGATTGCAAGCGGCGTCGAAAACCACCAGCGGCGCCAGCACCAGGTCGAGCGCCGCGGGCGCCAGCATTTCGCTTTCGTCGACATCCGGCTCCGGCAGCCGGTAGCGGTTGACCCGCATTTTTTGGGAGGGAAAATAAGGTGAAAAACGCAACGACTGCCGCTCCAGATTGGGTAGATATACCTCTTTGCCCGCGCTTAACGCCTGCTCGATCAACGGCTCCAAGCCAATCTCGCCATTAACCGCGAAATAGGCGGCAATACGTCCGGCCTGTTGGTATTCGGGCAAGGCGGTGAGCCGCTCCGACAGAGCGGCGGCGGCATTCGCCAGCGCCGCGCGGTCGAGTTCGGCGCGACGCTTGCGATGTCTTTGTCTCAACTCATCGTTAGACAATACGCCACCTCAGCCGGTATCCGCCGTCGCGTGAAACCGTCATTCGACCAGGCTCAGCAGCCATTCCTTGAACGCCAGCACCGCCGGATTTTGCAGATGCGATTGCGGGCATACGATGTAGTAACTGAAGTCGTTTTCCAGCGCCAGCTCGAACGGCTTGATCAGCTTGCCCGACTCGAGGTGATCCTCGACGAAGGTGGTCGACCCCAGCGCAATCCCCTGCCCGTCGATCGCGGCCTGGATCAATACATTGGTATCGTCGATAATGGTGCCTTTGTTGGCGGGGATTCCGGTCGCGCCGGCGAGTTCCAGCCAGTCGCGCCAGCATTCGTTATCGCCGTCGTGCAGCAACGCGTAGTAGCGCAGGTTATCAATACAGGTTAACGGCTTGTCGGTATGCAGGAAGGTCGGCGAACAAACCGGGAAGAAATCGAGGCTTAGCAAGCGGTCGGCGACCACCCCCGGCCAGTTGCCCTTGCCATAGGTAACCGCGACATCGATCTCTTCGCGTTCGAAGTCGACCGCGGCGTGGGCATGAAACAGGCATAAATCGATTTCCGGATATTGCAGCCAAAAATACTTCAGGCGGGGCGACAGCCATTTGGCCGCAAACGATGGTGCGAGACGCACGCTAATCGTGTTGGAATACTGCTCTTTATTGAGCGCACCGATGGCGACCGAGACCCGATCGAAGGCCTCGATGACTTCGGGCAGCAGCGCCTTACCCTGCTCGGTCAAGGCCAGGCGTCGCGGATAACGCACGAACAAAGACAGACCCAGAAATTCTTCGATCACCTTGATTTGGTGACTAATTGCCGCCTGGGTAACGTTGAGTTCCCTGGCGGCGCCGGTAAAGCTGAGTAACCGGCCCGCGGCTTCAAAACACTTGAGGCTGTTGAGCGAAGGCAGTCGGCGGCCCATAGGTCTGATCTATGATTATAAAAACTAATGCATACTATAAAAAATAATCGTTTGAATCCAATGAATTCTGATTCGAAAATGCCAGGCTGTTGTTCATAACCCAAATACTCCGGCTACGAGGAAACTCGCCATGGCACGACGTTCCAATGCCCGCCAGGCAAAAATTGCGCTGCGTAAAGCGGCGCTGGCCGAAGATCTGAAGCCGGTACACGCGGGTGAATCCGGCGGTCAATACAAGCCGCTGTCCGATTCGGATATCGCCCAGATCGACGCTACCGTATATCGCATTCTGGAAGAAATCGGATTTGCCGACGCCAACGAGTACTGCATCGAAACCTGCCTTGCCGTGGGCGCCACCTATGGCGACGACCAACGCCTGCGTTTTCCGCGAGCGGTGGTCGAAGATGCGCTCGACAAATGCCAGCGGGAAATCACTCTGCACGGCCAGGATCCCAAACACGATTTGCAGCTGAGCGGATCGCGGGTACATTTTTCCACCGCCGGCGCCGCGGTCATGATAGCCGATCCGGAAAACAACGAATACCGTGAATCGCAGGCACAGGATTTGTACGACATGGCGCGGATTGCCGATCAGTGCGAACACATCCACATGTTTCAGCGCACCTGCGTGTTGCGCGATATCGCCGACAACAGGGCGATGGATATCAATACCGCCTATAACGCGCTGATGGGCACCACCAAACATATCGGTTCGAGCTGGACCGAAGCCGAGCACCTCGAGGAAACGCTGAAATTACTGCACCTGGTCGCCGGCGGTGAAGACCGCTGGCGCGAACGTCCCTTCATGAGCATTTCCTGCTGCCACGTCGTACCGCCGATGAAATTCACCGACGAGGCGCTAAGCTGTATAAAGGTCGCGGTCGAGGGCGGCATGCCGGTATTACTGCTGTCCGCCGGCCAGTCCGGCGCGACCGCGCCGGCTTGTCTCGCGGGCGCGGTCGCGCAGGCCTGGGCCGAATGCCTGGGCGGGCTGGTGTATGTCAACGCCATTAAAGCGGGCGCACCGGCGATCATCGGTACCTGGCCCTTCGTCTCGGATCTGCGCACCGGCGCCATGAGCGGCGGTTCGCCCGAACAAGCCATTCTGTCGTCGGCCTGCGCGCAAATGGGTCTTTACTACAACCTGCCTACCGGTACCGCCTGCGGTATGACCGATTCCAAGTTTCCCGATTTTCAAGGCGGCGCCGAACGCGCCTATACCCTTGCCTGCGCGGCGGCCTCCGGCGCCAATATCGTTTACGAGTCGGCCGGCATGTACGCCAGCCTGCTCGGCGTCTGCCCCGAATCCTTGCTAACCGACAACGATGTGCTGGGCGCGGCAATGCGGATTACCCGCGGCATCGAGGTGAATCAGACAACCTTGAGTTTCGATGTGTTGAAAGATGTCTGTCTCGGCAATAAGGGACATTATCTCGGCGCAGGGCAGACGCTGGAAGTCATGCAAACCGAGTATATTTACCCTGAACTCGGCGATCGCCTGAGCCCGAACGAATGGGTAGAACAGGACAAGCCGGTACTGCTGGACAAGGCGATAGCCCGCAAAGACGAGATACTCGGTGGCTATTTCCCGGACCACATCAGCGACGAACTAGATCACCGGATTCGCGCGCAATTTGATATATTTCTACCCCGCGAGGCTTTTGGCCGTAGCGCCTGAGCCCATAACAAATACAAAACCCAGGATAACAAGATGAAAAGTCACGCCAGAGTCGTAATTATAGGAGGCGGTTCACTTGGGGTGAATCTGCTCTATCACCTCACCAAAGAGGGCTGGACCGACGTCGTCCTGGTCGAAAAAGGCGAACTCACCAGCGGCTCCACCTGGCACGCGGCAGGTCTTTGCTCGCACTTCATCGGCAATCACACGGTCGCCAAGATCCACAACTACACGATCAAGTTGTATGACGAAATTCTGCCGCAGGAAACCGGTGAAAAATCCGTATTTCGCAAATCCGGCAGTATCCGCATGGGTTTCACCCAGGTCGAAGAGGAATGGTTCCGCAACCTCGAAAGCCGCTCCAAAAACATCGGCTGCGAATTCAACATCATATCCAAGGAAGAGGCGCGCGAGTTGAATCCGTTCATGAACTTCGACCAAGCACGCATCATTGCCAGCACGCCCAATGACGGTCATGTCGATCCGACATCGGTCGTCATGCCGCTGTCGAAGCTGGCGCGTAAAAACGGCGCCGAAATATACCGCTTCACCCAGGTTACCGAAATCAACGAGCAGCGTAACGGCGAGTGGGAAGTCGTCACCGATAAAGGCACGATCATGGCCGAGCATGTGGTCAACGCCGGCGGTTGCTTCGCGCGCGAAGTCGGCGCCATGGTGGGCGCCAACGTGCCGCTGGTCAATCTCGAACACCAGTACCTGGTCACCGAAAAGCATCCCGATATCGAAGCACTGGGGCGGGAGATTCCGGTTTGCCGCGATTCCTATAGCTCATCCTATATCCGCCAGGAAGGCCTCGGTTTCCTGGTCGGGCCCTATGAAACCTTCGGTTCGCGCCCCTGGGCGCTCGACGGCATGGACTGGGGCTTTGACAGAGAACTGTTCGAACCCAATCTCGAAGTCATCATGCCCTTCCTCGAGCGCTGTTTCGAACTGACGCCGAAAATCGAAGAAGTCGGCGTCAAATCGATAGTCAACGGTCCGATTACCCATACCCCGGACGACAATATCCTGGCCGGACCGGTCGCCGGCCTGCGCAATTTCTGGAATCTCTGCGGCGCCAGTATTGGTATCGCTCAAGGCGGTATCGGCAAATTCATGGCGCAGTGGATGATTTACGGCCAGACCGAAATCAACATGGCGCCGCTCGATACCCGCCGCTTCGGCGATTGGGCCGACAAGAAGTTCTGCACTATCAAGGCGATAGAATCCTACGAGGAAATGTACGGTTACGGCGCACCCAATGTTAGCCGCCCGCACGGCCGCCCGATACGCGTCAGCCCGTTGTATGCGCGCCTGCTCGAGCACGGTGCGGTGCACGGTGTGGTGCAGGGTTACGAGAAACCGCACTGGTTCCAAACCGATGCGGTACGCACCGATAGCTTGAGTTGGTCGCACAACGAGACGCATGCGGTGGTGGCCGAAGAGTGCGAAGCAGTGCAGCAATCGGCCGGCGTGATCGACATCTCCGGCGCCGCCAAGTTCGAGGTCAGCGGACCCGATGCGGAAAAATTTCTCGACCGGCTTTCCTGTAACAAACTACCCCGCGTCGGCCGCATCGGCCTGTCGCTGTTTCACGCGACAAACGGCGGCATCATGTGCGAAATGTCGATTTCGCGCTTCGCCGACGATTGCTTTTACCTGATTTCGGCGATCGGATCGGAGAATAAGGATTTGCACTGGATGCAAATGAACGCCGACGGATACGACGTCAACATCGTGAATTTGACGGAAGAAGTGTCTTCGATGTTGATCACCGGACCCAATTCGCGCGAAATTCTGCAGACGATGACCGAGGATGACTTGTCCCATGCGGCCTTCCCCTGGCTGGCCGCGCGTGAAATTCAACTCGACGCCGCCAAGGTTCGTGCGCTCAGGGTCTCCTACGCCGGCGAACTCGGTTACGAACTGCATATGCCGACCTACCAGTTATTGTCGATCTACGATTCGATGTGGCGCAGAGCGGAGCCTTTCGGTATTCGCGACTTTGGCGCCTACGCCTTCAATTCGATGCGCATGGAGAAAATGTACCGTGCCTACGGCCATGAATTTACCGAGGAAATCAGCGGTTTCGAGGCCGGCATGGGCCGCTTTATCGATACCAGCCGTGATTTCATCGGTTGCGAAAACCTGAAGCAGCGACAACAGGACGGTTACCAGATCGAACTGGCATATCTGGTGTTCGACGACGACCTGCCCTGCGAGTGTTTCGGTAACGAAGCGGTTTATCACAACGGTGAATTGGTCGGGTTGACCACCGGCGGCGCCTACGGTCATCGGATTGGCAAGAGCACCGCCTTCGCCTATCTGAAGCCGGCGTTGATCAGTGGCGGGCTCGAAGTCACAATCGACACTTCGATCGGCAGCCGCAGCGCGCATATCGCAATGGACGCGGTCTACGACCCGAACAACGAATTGCTGCGCAGCTAGCCCGGAGGCTAAGATGCAAACTGTCGAATTTACCCGCATGGAAGACGGTAGCCGAGAAGAGTACGAATTTCTCGACCGCCTCGAAGGTGGATACACGGCGCGCTTGCCCGGACGGATTATGGAAGCCATGCAAAAGTTGGCAACCAGCCTGTCCGGCTATCGCATCAACCGGCTCGAACATTGCCTGCAGGGAGCGACGCGCGCCCAGCGTGCCGGCGAGTCCGATGAAATGATTGTCGCGGTGTTACTGCACGATATCGGCGACGAACTGGCGCCGCATTCACATAGTGAAATGGCGGCGGCGATTCTGCGCCCTTTCGTGTCGGAAAAACTCTACTGGATCGTCAAACACCACGGCGTTTTTCAGATGTACTACTATGCGCATCACTGCGGCGGTGATCGCAATTGCCGCGAAATGTACCGGGATAACCCCTGGTACCAGGACGCCATCGACTTTTGCCATAACTACGACCAGAACTGCTTCGATCCCGATTACGATTGGGAGCCGCTGGAATTTTTCGAACCGATACTGCGGCGGGTAATGGCCACGCCCAAACTGGAAGACCCGGAGCAGATCGCGCGCTACGGCAAGGCTGAATAATTATCGCCGGTTTGCGCTCTGCGTCTTCCCCGGCCGACCCGTATTACCCCGGTGACAGCGAATTTCAGGGGTCGATCGGCCTGGGCTTGGCAATACTGAATCCCTGCGCGTAATCGACACCGGTTTCCCGCAAGGCGTCGAGGGTGGCATCGTTCTCGACAAACTCCGCGATGGTGCGTTTGCCCATGACGTGGCTCACGTCATTGATCGATTTAACCAGTTCGAAATTGATTCGATCTTCGACCATGTCACGCACGAAGAAGCCGTCAATTTTAAGGAAGTCGACGGGTAGGGTTTTCAGGTAGGCAAAGGATGACAGACCGCTACCGAAATCGTCGAGCGCAAAGTAACAGCCGCAATCCCGTAATTGCTGGATAAAATAATTGGCCTTGCTCATGTTCTGTATGGCCGCGGTTTCGGTAATCTCCAGGCATATGCGGCTCGCGTCGACTTCTTTTTCATCGATCACTGCGAGCATGTATCGCAAGAACGATTCATCGGCGACCGACATCCCGGATAGATTGATGCTACAGCGTTCCTGCGGCTCCGACACCAACCAGTCCAGCGCTCGATTGACGACCCAGGTATCGAGTTGCGTTGCCAGATTATAACGCTCGGCGGTCGGCAGAAAATTGATCGGCAGCACAGGAAAACCGTCTTCATCGATCATGCGAACCAGCACTTCGCTGAAGTGCCTATGGCCGTTCCTTTCGGGATTCAGCGATTCAATCGGCTGCTGGTAAAGCACGAAACGTCCTTCGTCGAAGGCGTGATTGAGTTCGACGATACGCTGCATTTCCTGGTGGCGTTGCGCGACTTCAATATTGTCTTCGCTATAAACGTGAATACGATTACGGCCCGCGTCCTTGGCCGCATAACAGGCCGCGTCCGCCGAGCGCATCACGTTGGCGATATTCCCGCTGCTGAAGTCTATCGGAATCACGCCGATACTTGCGCCGAGACGGAAATTTCGACCCGCCCACATAAAGCGAAACTGATCGATGGCTTCGCGCACGGTCTCGGCTACGCGATTCGCCTGATTCATCGTGCAGCGCTCGAGTAACAAGCCAAACTCGTCGCCGCCCAACCTGGCGATGGTATCGCGCTTGCGTACCTTGTCTTCCAGCAAAGCGGCAATCTGGCGCAACAGTTCGTCGCCGGCGTCGTGCCCGCTGGTATCGTTGACCACTTTGAACTGATCGAGATCGATGTAACACAGGGCGTGCTCGCTGCCATCCTCGCTACTACTCTTGACCACGCGCACCAGACGCTGTTCGAATTCGCGCCGATTCACCAGCCCGGTCAGGGGGTCATGGGAAGCCTGATAATTGAGTTGCTGTGACAGCAAATAAGACTCGGTGATGTCGATCCCGGTGCCGCGATAACCGATGAACACATCTTCATCATCGAATTTGGGCTTGCCGCTGATGCGCAGCACGATCTCCTCGCCGTCGAGGCGTTGATAGTTGTAATCGAAATCGTAAAAGGATTCACGCTGGTTAAGTTTTTGTGTCAGCCGAGTCCAGTTTTCAGATTTAAAATTATTGTTGGGTGCGATTTCTTCCCGGGTTTTACCGATGATCTGCTCGACATCCAAACGATCAAATTCCGGATAATTGCCGGATAAATAGGTGAATCGCAGATCGGCATCCTGCTCCCAGAACCAATCGGCCCCCATTTCAGCGAAATCGCGCAAGCGATCTTCGCTATGCATAAGCGCCTGCTCAACTTGGTATTGGCTGGTAATATCCCGCGCGTGAGCCATAATTCTCGGCTCCGCAGCGGAATCGAAATGCAGGATTTGTTTACGCGTCACATCCAGCACCTTGATCGAACCATCTTTATGTCGATAGTGATAAATCCCGGAAACCACTCGATCGGGGTCTTGCAACACTTCGGCGAACTGGCGTTGTATGCGCTCACGTTCTTCGGGTATCGCATGGGTGCCGGCCAGGCAGGACTCCAGTTCGTCGACTCGATAGCCGAGTACGGCTTCGGCCGCTTTATTGAGAAATTTGATTTTACCATTGGCGTCGACGACGCAGACAATATCGGTAACGTGCTCGACGATGTTTCTAAAGCGACTTTCACTTTCAACCAGCTGTTGTTGAGCACTTACCACTTCCGAGATATCGCTACTGACGCCTCGATACCCCGTAAAACTGCCCGACTCGTCGAAAATCGGTTTGCCGCGGGTTCGCAGCAGGCGAACTTCCCCATCGGGACGCCGCAGCGACCATACCGTCGAGAATTCGCTGCGGTGCCGTAACGCGTCATCCACCTTGCGCCACTGGCCGACATCCTCGACCCGGCCGGAAAACGCCTGTTCCCGAGTCTGGCCGACAACATCTGCCGTGGCAATACCGGTTATTTCCTCGAAACGGCTGGAATGATAGGTAAATCGCAACTCGGCATCCATCTCCCAGAACCAGTCCGCGGCCAGCAGTGCGAGGTCGCTGAAACGACCCAATAAATGTTCCGGCTTCTGATTGGCTTGCCCTAAAGGCAAGCCGACAGTCTCTCGACTGGTTTCGATCGTTACTGAGTCCTGCCTTTCTAACGACTGGCTCTTCATGGTTATAATTGGCTAATGCCTGTTATAATATTACATTTATCCAAGTCTAGGTTTTCTGACGCATATGTCCAGCCTGATGTGGCGAATGAACGATATTCAGGCGTATTTCCTGTACCCTTCCACTCTTTAGCGAAGCCTATACACTTTTTCCGTTTGTGGTGCCACTTTGACCCTATTCCCTAAAACTGTAAACTTGAGCCACCTGAGCAACAAGGCGGCAACTAAAACTGCAAGCTACCCTAGCGAATTGCAGGAAATCGCAAGCCTGGAAAAATCCCGGGAAGCGTTTGACGAAATATCGCGTTGGCCAGGCTACCAGGCAACCCCGCTACTGCGTCTCGATACAATCGCCGCCGAGATCGGTGTCAGCGGAATTTACTATAAAGATGAATCACGGCGCTTTCACCTGAAGAGCTTCAAGGCGCTGGGCGGTGCATTTGCCGTTGCGCGGCAGCTAACAAAGCAGATTGTATCTGAGACCGGCGAGTCACCCTCCATCGATGACCTGCTCGGCAAACGTTACCATGCGATTGTTGAAAAAGTCGTTATCAGTTGCGCCACCGACGGCAACCATGGCCGTTCGGTGGCCTGGGGCTGCCAGTTATTCGGCTGCGGCTGTGTTATCTGCATCCACCGCGACGTTTCCGCCGGCCGCAAACAGGCGATGGAAGCGCTGGGCGCGGAAGTTATCCGCGTCGACGGCAACTACGACGCTTCGGTCAAGCGGGCCGACTCCGATGCCGACGTCCATGGACGCATTATTGTCTCCGACACCAGCTATCCCGGCTATATGGACATACCGCGCGACGTCGCCATCGGTTATACCGTGATGCTGATCGAGGCCGTCGAACAGATGCAGGGTTCGATACCGACTCATGTATTCATACAGGCCGGTGTCGGCGGGCTGGCGGCCTCGGTCTGTGCCTTTTTCTGGGAGCTTTGGGGCGAGCGCCGGCCGCGTTTTATCGTGGTCGAGCCGGAACAGGCCAACTGTCTGCAGCAATCGGCGGCGAGCGGCAAACCGGTCGCCGTCGGCGGCGACCTCGAAACTCTGATGGCCGGGCTTTCCTGCGGTGAAGTATCGCTGTTGGCCTGGCAGATTCTGGAGCCGGGCGCGGACGATTTCATGACCGTGAGCGAAGACTCGGTCGCGCCTTGTATGCAACTGCTGGCCGCCAACAATCCGGCCATTGAAGCTGGCGAATCGGCGGTGGCCGGAATTGCGGCGGCGATTGCCGGCCGTGAAGATTCGGCAATGGCGGCTACCCTGGGACTCGATCAATCCAGTCTGATTTTTGTTATCGGCACCGAGGGTGCGACCGACCCTGAGCTTTACCAGCAATTATTGGCCGAGTAATGTCGCAAGCACAGCCGCAGCGCGGATTTTCGCAAGTCGAGTTCGAATCCCGCACCGAAACCGCGCAGCGCCTGATGCGCGCGTCCGAACTCGACGCCATGTTGTTGACCACCGAACCGCATGTGCGCTATTTCAGCGGTTTTCTAAGCCAGTTCTGGCACAGCCCGACGCGGCCCTGGTTCCTGCTGATACCCGCGACGGGCAAACCGATCGCGGTGATACCGACGATCGGTGTGGCCGGCATGCAGCAAACCTGGATCGACGACATCCGCAGCTGGTCGTCGCCGCAACCCGAGGACGATGGGATCTCTTTGTTGCTGACCAGCATAAGAGAACTGCCCTTGCGTTTTGGCAGGCTCGGAATGACGCTCGGCGCCGAGAGCCATTTACGCATGCCGGCAGCTGACTATCGACTGCTCGAGCAACAGCTATCGCCACTGGCACTCGTCGATTGCGCCGATTTGATGCTCCGACTCTGCAGCATCAAATCGGCGGCCGAAATCGAGAAGATAGCTTATGTCTGCGGACTTGCCTCGGATAGCTTCAACGCGCTGCCGGGGTTTGCCCGACCGGGGCAGAGTGAACGTGAGATCGTGCGCGCGATGCGCATCGATTTGCTGCAACGCGGGGCCGACCATACCCCGTATATCGTTTCGGCATCGGGCAGTGAAGGTTACAGCGATATCATCATGGGCCCGCGCGATCGCAAGTTGCACGACGGCGACATCTTGATCATCGACACCGGCACCGTATTCGATGGCTATTTTTGCGATTTCGATCGCAACTTTGCCTGCGGTCACGCGTCTGATGAGGCAAGGCGGGTGTACGATATTCTGTATCAGAGTACCGACGCCGGGCTGGCCGCGGCCAGGCCGGGGGCTACTACCACCGACGTCTGGCAGGCGATGTGGTCGGTGCTCGAGGCTGGCGGCGCTACCAGCAACGATGTCGGACGCATGGGCCATGGCCTCGGGGCGCAGTTAACCGAATGGCCTTCGCTCACGGCGAGCGATAGCAATCGACTCGAACCGGGCATGGTGATTACCCTGGAACCGGGAATGGATTACGCCGGCGATAAGTTGATGGTGCACGAGGAAAATATCGTTATTACCGAAACCGGGGCGCAGCTGTTGAGCAAGCGGGCCGCGGCCGAATTGCCAGTGATTAAATAGGAAGTATAAGAACTATGATTCAATTTCTGATCCGAATGAGTCAACACCGACTTTACTGGGCCAGCCTCGTGTTGTCCGGGCTCGCGCTGGAAGCGGCTGCGCTTTATTATCAATATGCCCTCGACGAGTGGCCTTGCGTACTCTGCATACATGTTCGCATCTGGGTCATGGCCTTTGTTCTGCTGGGCATCCTGGCCCTGTTTTTTACCGCATCGCGCGGACTCATGCGCGGGTTCCACGGCGCCAGTGTAATCATCATGCTCGGCCTGGTGGAACGCAGCTGGCGCCTGCTGGCGATAGAGCGCGGCTGGATCTTCGGCGATTGTGAAATGGACCTCGGCATGCCGCCGTGGTTCGCCCTGGATCAATGGTTCCCCTGGATGTTTGAAGTGCAGACTTCTTGCGGCTATACCCCGCTTATCGCTTTTAACGTCAGCATGGCCGAGGTATTGCTTGTTATATCTGCGGCACTGTTGGTATCATGTTTATCGCTTTTTATAGCAAGCTGGCTGAAGCGGTAATAAGCTGAATAAGCAAAAAAAGATTTAAGGAAGCTCTGCATAAGTCATCCTGACTTAGCAGAGCACGACAAACACAAAATGCGATTTTGTGTTTGTCTTCGTTTTTCAATCACTTACGTGATTAAAAAATGGCGGCACATCCTTGTGCCGCAGGAACCCCTGCATTTTGCAGAGGTTCCTTAAGTAAAAATAGAGTCCGGCCGATCCAAGTACGAACATTTACTCACCGTCAAACTAAGGAATCTCTGCAAAAGTCATACTAGCGGGATAAAATACGTCGAACAAGTTTTCAGAGATTGAATGATGAAACAACCGAGCTTTTCCGATCTTGAATATGCCAATAAGAAAAAGACGACTCGACGCGAGCGCTTTCTTCAGGAAATGGAC
>Ga0209150_1000066_pt1 | contig 44507 bp, 58 predicted proteins | sample WorMetTyACAVOLI3_FD_187424 | JGI IMG/M metagenome (GOLD analysis project Ga0209150, IMG submission 187424) | Marine gutless worms symbiont microbial communities from Max Planck institute for Marine Microbiology, Germany - Olavius algarvensis... ... | reverse complement strand
TCCGATCAAAAGCAACTAAACCAGAACAAAATCCACGAAAAATGTGGATTACCGAAGTGATCCAATCATCGCCGTGATTTGGTGCGCGGAAATCGGCCATTTAATAACCGAGTTTTTCAACAGAATCTGCCGTATGCGGTTTCGCGCTGGTGTTACTCGGTAACTACATAGTCCTCACCAAAGGCAGAATGCACTCGGAGTAAAATTTTACTCCGAGTGCATTTTATCCGCGCGACAGCGGATCTCCGAGTAGATTGGAGACATTCGGCACCTGTTCCAGGGCCCAGCTCAATTGATCGCGGCTGGCGGAGCTGAGACTGGCCGGCGCGACCCGGTTCGACACCGGGATACCCGCCTCGAGATCGAGCAACTGTTGCTCGAGGATGATATTGAAGATAATTCGATGCGCCTGACGCAGGTTTTTAATCGTTTTCTTCATTTTGCCGAGCTTGGAGCGCAGTTCGGCAAAACGTTCCGAGGTCGACTGCGCGCGAATGCCATGTTTGATCGCGAGCGTGCGCGCGGTCGAAAACAGCGGCATGATGCCACCCATTTTTAAGTCCATGCGCCCGTTATCGAGCTTGAAGCGACCGAACAGGCCTAGCGGCGAAGAAAATCGACAGGCGTTAATCGACATCAACTTGATAAAAAGATTGGAATCGCCGCCGATTTTGAAGGCATAGTCGAGTATCTTGTTGGCGAGCTCCATGTCGCCATGCACGCCCACGGCGTCAAAAAAAATATCGCAATTCAAAATATCCCCCGGAGACTTGCGCTTGATCCAGGTTTTGATCGATTTTTTCCAGCCTTTAACCGACAGGCGCCACTCCGGATTACTGGCCATGATCTTGCCTTTGCAGTAAGGCACGCCGGCGGCATCGAGTATATCGGATACCTTGCGGCCGAGCTCGGCGAACCATTCGTCTTCGGACCCACCGGGATCGCCTTCGGCAAACACGATTGCATTGTCCTGGTCCATGGCGAGCAGGCTTTCGCCACGCCCGCCGGAGCCGAGCACCAGCATCGCATAGGAACAGGGCGGTGGACCCTGCATGTCCCTCTCGGCCAGCTTGCAAGCCTGGCGGGTAAGGGCGCAGAGTTCGCGGGAAATCACCGCCGCCACGTCTAGCGCGTCCACTTCCTCGACCACCAGGCTCTTGGCCGCCAATACGATACTGCCCCATACCGCCGCCATCTGGCCGATCGTGTCGGCCGCATCGATATCGTCCCCCAGTAAAACCGCATCGTCGGCGCGCTGGCGTAACAGATCGCGCGCCGACAATGCGCCTACGATTTCACCGTCGCTGTCATGCACCCCGAGGTGACGGATATGTATCCGCCGCATGCGTGCGATGGCACGGTAAACAAAAGCGTCGGCGGACAGGCTTTCGATTGGAAATACGGCTATCTTGCTTACCGGCTGCTTGAAAGCGCCATCGCCTTTGCGGCGGAACTGTCGCAGCAGGTCGCGCTCGGTGATGATGCCCGTCGGACCTTCCGGATCGACGGGATTAACGTAAAGCGAACTGACTTCGCTGTCTATCATTAAACTCAGGGCGTCGCGCAGCTTGACGTCGGCGTCGACCATTAACGGGGGGCTGCTCATCAAATCACGTAAACGGTGTCGATAGGGAAAGCTGTCGATACGCTCTAGTACGGCGCGCGATTTTCTGGCCTGATGCACGTCCTCCCAACCGATTTGCACTTCGCGCATACTGGATTCGCGAAATCGTTCGCAGGCGCGTTCGAGTTCGGCCAGGGTACGAATTCCGGCTTCGCGCAGGCGTGGAATCAGCGCCACGAAAATGGCGGCGGTGGCAATCGCATCGCCGCGCGCGCTGTGGCGGCCCTGAATTTTTACATTGGACCAGCTGGCGATGGTATCGAGCGAAAAGTCGGGCAGATTAGGCGCCAACAGATTCACCATAAAACGCACATCGAGACAGCGTGGCGGAGTCCAGCCCATGCCGGCCAGTTCGCGTTCGCGTTTCAACATCGCCAGATCGAAACCGCTGGCACAACCGATCAGTACCGAATCCCGGCGCCAGGCGTCGAAGCGCTTGACGACTTTGCGAAAATCGCGGGCCTTGGCGACGTCGGTATCGCTAATGCCGTGAATGACTTGATTCGCGGCGGGTATCGGCACCCCCGGATTGATCAATTCCTGAAAACTTTGAGACTCATCGACGGCGCCGTCCACGATGCGCACCGCGCCGAGTTGAATCATGCGCGCCTGGCTGGTGTCGAGTCCGGTGGTTTCGCTGTCAAACGCAACCGCGTCCAGCGATAGCAGCGGCACCGATGCCGGGTTGTATTGCACCGCCATGGGCTGGCCCGTCAATTGCGCCGGCGTGGCGTTCGGGTGGTTAACAAATTTGGCTTGCGACATGGGCGATAAAAATTTCACTCGTAGTTGAATTTCGATGAGTTATATCAAGCACCGGCGACAGTTGGCGTTAAGTATGGTTAACGCCCTCCGGATACGTCGATGAAACCGCCGGTGGTGTAGGCCGAGGCGTCGGAAAGCAGCCACAGAATGGCTTCAGCCACTTCGACCGGCAAACCGCCGCGTTGCATTGGCACCCCGGATTTGAGGCGCTCGACGCGCCCGGCTTCGCCGCCGGCCGCGTGAATATCGGTATAAATCAATCCGGGTTTAACCGCGTTGACGCGAATACCCTGATCGCCGACCTCCTTGGCCAAGCCGATCGTCATCGCGTCGACCGCCCCTTTGGCCGCGGCATAGTCGACGTATTCATGCGCAGCACCGATATCCGCCGCGCGCGACGAAACGTTGACGATGGCGCCACCTTCGCCACCGGTTTTGGTCGACATGCGCTTAACCGCTTCCCGCGCGCACAGAAAACTGCCGATAACGTTGATATCGAGAACACGCCGCCAGCGTTGCGGCGTCATATCGACGAGATCGCTTTGCTGTTCGAGAATGCCGGCATTGTTGACCAGGCCGTCGAGACGGCCGAACTCGCGGTCGATAGCCCGGTACATCGCGTCCACCTCGGGCTCCTGTCCGACGTCGGCCTGGTACAATATCGCCTGGTGACCCCCGGCAATGAGAGAGTCGAGTAGCTCATTGGCGGCGTCGTCGCTATGCAGATAGTTGAGGCAGAGCGAGTAGCCTCGAGCCGCCGCCAGGCGGGCCGTTTCGGCGCCGATACCGCGGCTAGCCCCGGTGATGAGTAGTACTTTGGACATAATCCTGGTTTCCTCGTGACGCGGGCTCTGGTCTGCGCCGGATTACTCGTGAAACAATTCCAGCGCTTCGGGTGCGTGATCTTTTTTGTGGTAAGCCTGCAACCCCAAAACGCCTTTGGTATCTTGCCGAATTTCGATGAAAATCTGCGCCGGGGAAACTTTCAACGCCTCGACCAACGCGATCGCTTCGGCTTGCTGATTGTAAACGATCATCGCCCTCGGATCGGCATCGAGCCGGGCCTGCAAGCCTTCCCTGCTACCACAGATTTCACAATCCTCTGCGTTTGGCAACAGAATCGCGGTCATGGGTTTGTCTTCGTAATCGAGCGCGCGCGTAATGATTTTGTTGCTACAGGTGCGTTTGATTGTCAGCATAATCAGCCTGCATATTGTATCAAGGGAGCGAAACTCAGGGATGCGCTGTTTCGGCGCACCGCGAGCATTTCGTTCAGGTACAAACTGTACCCGACGATTTTGTGGAAATATCTTCTTAAGCTTCTGGTTCTGATGGTATTTTCCATAAGTTTGTACCGCCTGCGTGCAATATGCGGGCTAAGTTTTCAGTTTTTCGCGCAGCATGGCATTAACCTGTCCGGGATTGGCCTTGCCCTGCGATTGTTTCATAACCTGCCCTACGAAAAACCCCAGCACCTTGTCCTTGCCGGCGCGGAATTGCTCCACTTGGTCAGCATTAGCGGCGATGACTTCATCGATTAACGATTCGATCGCGCCGCTGTCGGTGATCTGTTTCAACCCGCGGCGCTCGATAATCGCGTCGGCATCGCCCTCGCCCTGCCACATGGATTCGAAGACTTCTTTTGCCATCTTGCCGGAAATCGTGTTGTCGGTAATGCGCGAGATCAATTGCGCCAGCATTTCAGGCGAGATCGGCGACTCGGAAGTTTCAAGGCTCGCCTTGTTCAAGGCACCGGTTAAATCGCCGAGAATCCAGTTGGCGAGTTGCGCGCTTTGCCCGGGCGCCGAGACCAGTGCGGTCTCGAAAAAAGCCGCGGTTTCGCGGTTGGCGGTCAACAGCTCGGCGTTGTAGTCGGAAAGTTCGAGTTGGTCGATATAGCGCTGTTTTTTCTGTTCCGGCAGTTCCGGCAGGGCGGCGCGAATAGCCGCAATATCTTCATCGGTAATCGCCACCGGTAACAGGTCGGGATCGGGGAAATAGCGGTAGTCGTTGGCTTCTTCCTTGCTGCGCATCGAGCGGGTCTCGTCGCGCTCGGAGTCATACAGGCGGGTTTCCTGGACGACCTCTTCGCGATTCTCGATCAGGTTGATCTGGCGGTCGATTTCGAAGTTGATTGCGCGCTCGAGGAAGCGGAAGGAATTGATATTTTTGATCTCGGCGCGGGTGCCGAGTTCTTCCTGACCTTTGGGGCGCACCGAGACATTGGCGTCGCAGCGGAAGGACCCTTCTTGCATGTTGCCGTCGCAGATTTCGAGATAGCGCACTAGCGAGTGTATTTTGCGCGCGTAAGCCACGGCTTCTTTAGCCGAACGCATGTCGGGCTCGGAAACTATTTCGAGCAGCGGAGTACCGGCTCGATTGAGGTCGATAGCGCTTTGTTCGGGAAACTTGTCGTGAATCGATTTGCCGGCGTCTTCCTCGAGGTGCGCCCGCGTAATGCCGATCTCCCGGCGCTCTCCCTCGGCCGGGCTGATGAAGATACGACCCTTGCCGACGATGGGTAATTCATACTGCGAAATCTGATAACCCTTGGGTAAGTCGGGGTAGAAATAATTCTTGCGCGCAAACACCGAGTGATGATCGATTTCGGCATCGATAGCGACCCCGAAGCGGATCGCCATGGTCACGGCTTCACGGTTCAGTACCGGCAATACCCCCGGCATGCCGAGATCGACCGCGCAGGCCTGGGTGTTGGGCTCTGCTCCGAATGCGGTTGCCGCACCCGAAAATATTTTACTCCTGGTGGCCAGTTGCGCATGAATTTCTAGCCCGATCACGCTTTCCCATTCGCTCATCGGAAAGCCTCCGGGATTTGTTGGTGCCAGTCGCTAACCTGTTGATAGCAATGCGCCGCATTGAGCAGCCCGGATTCGTTGAAATAGTTGCCGATCAACTGCATGCCGACCGGCAAGCCGTCGCAGAAGCCCACCGGCAGCGACATCCCCGGCAACCCGGCCAGGTTTAGCGAAATGGTGTAAATATCTTGCAGGTACATACTGACGGGGTCATCGGTTTTGGCGCCGATCTTGAACGCGGTCTCGGGCGTGGTCGGTCCCAGGATCAGGTCGACGCTGTCGAAGGCCTGCTGAAAATCCTGCTTGATCAAGCGTCGCAGTTGCTGCGCCTTGAGATAATAGGCGTCGTAATACCCTTTCGACAGCGCGTAGCTGCCAATCATGATGCGGCGTTTCACCTCTGCGCCGAAACCTTCTCCGCGCGAGCGCTTGTACAAATCTTCGAGGTCGGTCGGATTGTCACAGCGATGACCAAAGCGCACGCCGTCGAAGCGTGACAGGTTGGATGAGCACTCCGCCATCGCGACCACGTAATAAGTGGGAATCGACAAACCGGTGTTGGGTAGTGAAATATCCACGATCACAGCGCCCAGCTTCTGCAGCTCCTCGATCGCGCTCTCAATTACGGCGCCGATCCCCGCGTCCAGGCCGTCGGCGAAATATTCTTGCGGCAAGCCGATTTTCAAACCCTCGATTCCCTGTCCGAGCGCGGCGCCGTAATCCGGTACCGCCTGTTCCGCGGAGGTCGAATCGCGCGGGTCGAAACCCGACATGGTTTGCAGCAGCAGCGCGCAATCCTCGGCGCTGCGGGCGAAGGGTCCGCCCTGATCGAGGCTGGAACCGAAGGCGATCATGCCGTAGCGCGAGACCCGCCCATAGGTAGGCTTGATGCCGGTGATGCCGCACAGCGCCGCCGGTTGCCGGATCGAGCCGCCGGTATCGGTGCCGCTTGCACCCAGGGCCAGTCCGGCGGCGACCGCGGCGGCGGAGCCGCCCGATGAGCCGCCCGGCACATACTCGGTGTTCCATGGATTTGCGACGCAGCCGTAGTAGGAGTTTTCGTTGGACGATCCCATCGCAAACTCGTCCATGTTGGTTTTACCGAGCATCACCGCGCCGTCGCGTTTGAAATTTTCAATGACGGTGGCGTCATAAGGCGCGATGAAGTTGTCCAGGATGCGAGAGGCGCAGGAAGTTTTCACGCCATCGGTGCAAAACAGATCCTTATGCGCCAGCGGCACGCCGGTCAATGCCGCAGACTCGCCGCGCGCGAGCGCCGCATCCGCCTGGCGCGCCTGTGCTAGCGCGATCTCGTCGGTAACGCTGATAAAACAGTTGAGTGCGGGATTGTGCAGCGCAATGCGCGCCAGGTAGTCCTGCGTGATCTCGACGCTGGAAAACTTCCCCGCTTTGAGCCCGCGGCGAATTTCGGCGACCCCGTTTGCCATTATTCGATCACCTTCGGCACCCGGTAAAAGCCCTGTTCGACGTCCGGCGCGATACCCTGGAACTTGTCGCGCTGATCGCTCTCGGTGACTTCGTCGGCACGCAGGCGCTGGGTCGCGTCGAGCGGATTGGCGAGCGGCGTCACGCCCTGGCTGTCGACCTGGTTCATTTGGTCGACGAGGTCTAAAATACTCGATAGGTCCGCGGCATACTTGTCGACGCCGGCCTCATCGATATGCAGTCGCGCGAGGTGAGCGATGTTGCGTACGTCGTCGGTTTTCAGGCTCATTTCGGCAAATATTTTAAGCGCATTGGAAAAGCCAGCAAACTTACCACAATTTCACCGCTTGTATAAGCAAAAGACTGATTTTTAAGGTATTTCACCTTGTGAAATTTACTTGCCATTGCTAGAGTACGCTCGATCTGTGCTATAAGTAGCGTGGCCCCTGCGAATTCTTTGCGCAGGTCCTTCAAAAAACACATTACGGGTTAAAAAACACAGCATGTTTGGAGCCATTCGCGGCCTGTTATCAAACGATTTGTCGATCGATCTGGGTACAGCCAATACGCTTATATATTCCCGAGGTCAGGGGATGGTCCTGAATGAACCATCGGTTGTCGCGATTCGCCAGGATCGCGGACCCGGAGGGCCGAAATCGATCGAAGCGGTCGGCACTGACGCCAAAAAAATGCTGGGTCGGACGCCGGAAAACATTACCGCCAAGCGGCCGATGAAAGACGGCGTTATCGCCGATTTCACCTATACCGAAAAAATGCTGCAACATTTCATCCGCAAGGTACATGAAAACCAGTTCATGCGCCCCAGCCCGCGCGTGCTGATTTGCGTTCCCTGCGGCGCCACCCAGGTCGAGCGGCGCGCGATTCGTGAATCGGCACTCGGCGCCGGCGCCCGCAAGGTATACCTCATCGAAGAGCCGATGGCGGCGGCTATTGGCGCCGGCATGCCGGTGGACGAGGCGCAGGGTTCGATGGTTTTGGATATCGGCGGCGGAACTTCCGAAGTGGCGGTCATGTCGCTCAACGGTATCGTCTACTCGGCGTCGGTCAGAATTGGCGGCGATCGCTTTGACGACTCCATCATCAACTATGTGCGCCGCAACTACGGCATTCTGATCGGCGAAGCCACCGCGGAGCGGATCAAGGTCGAAATCGCGGCCGCCTATCCGGGTAAAGATTTACTCGAGATGGAGGTCAAGGGCCGCAACCTGTCCGAGGGTGTGCCGCGTAGTTTTACTCTTAACAGCAATGAAATTCTCGAAGCCCTGCAGGATCCGCTATACGGCATTATCTCGGCGGTCAAGAATGCGCTCGAGCAAACGCCCCCGGAACTGGGTTCGGACATCGCCGAACGCGGAATCGTATTAACCGGCGGTGGCGCCCTGCTGCGCGACCTGGACCGGCTGATCATGGAAGAAACCGGGTTGCCGGTAATTATCGCAGAAGATCCGTTAACCTGCGTCGCGCGCGGCGGAGGGCGGGTGCTCGAAATGATCGACGAACATGGACTGGATTTTCTGGCGGTAGAGTAAGTTTCAGCAGCCACCGCCGAAATGAAAACTCTACTCCAGGCCCGTGGCGCATCTCTGCAGGCGCTGTTTTTCGTCGTGATTTGCATCGCGCTCATGATCGTGGATCATCGTTTCCACCATCTGGAAGTCGTGCGCGCCAATATATCGTTGGCGCTAACCCCGTTGAGATATCTGGTCAGCCTGCCGGCCACCGGCGGCAACTGGCTCAACGACTGGTATACCTCGCATACCGAATTACTCAACGAAAACGAAAAGCTCAGAGCCGAGGGCCGGATTCTGAACGCGCGCCTGCAAAAACTCGAAATCCTGTCCGAAGAAAACGCGCGTCTGCGTAGTCTGCTGGGTTCGGCGCGCAAGCTGTCCGACGACGTCATTGTGGCGGAGCTGATGTCGGTCGATCAGAATCCGTATCGCCAATTGATCGAAATCAACCGGGGCAGCAGCGATGGCGTCGAAATCGGACATGCCGTCATCGACGACTTCGGCATTATGGGCCAGGTTATCCACGTCAACGCCCAGTCGGCAACCACCATCCTGATATCCGATCCGGAACATGCGATTCCGGTGCAATTTGTGCGCAGCGGCACGCGCTCGGTCGCGTTTGGGAGGGGCTCTACCTCGCAGCTCGAACTGCGCTATCTGCCGGCTACAGCCGACATCAAGATCGATGACGAACTGGTGACCTCGGGATTGGGCGGTCGTTTCCCGGCGGATTACCCGGTCGCCCGGGTGACCGCTATCAACGAAGACCTCGTGCGGGGTTTCGTCACGGTATTTGCCCAACCCAAGGCGCGTCTCGACTCCAGTCGCGAAGTGCTGGTCATCAAGCCCAGATAATAACCAATGTCGAAGTTACGTTATCTGGTAATTTATCTGAGCCTGGTTCTGGCATTGGTGCTGATGATTCTACCCCTGCCCGACTGGGTGCAGATTTACCGTCCGAACTGGGTGGCGCTGGTGCTGATTTACTGGAGTATGGCGTTGCCGAAACGGGTCGGTCTGTGGTTTGCTTTTTTTTCCGGGCTAATTCTCGACACTTCACAGGGTACGCTGCTCGGTCAGCATACGCTGGCGCTGGTCGTCATTATATTTATCAACATGAACTTTTATCAGCGTATTCGCGTGTTGGCGCTGGCCCAGCAAGCCATTTTCGTATTCGTACTGCTTTTGATTAATCAAGTTATCGTGGCCTGGGTCGAAGGTATGATGGGGCGTCCGACTCCGCTGTTGGCTTTTTTCGGCGCGCCTTTCATCGGCATGTTGATCTGGCCCTGGGTATTTGTGATGTTGCGAGATATCAGGCGTAAGGCGATATTGAAATGAATTCACCGGCGCAGCAACCGGATTATCGCTATATCGACGACGACGCGGGCCTGGCGCGGTTTTGTAGCGCGCTCGACGAGGCCTCCTACTGCGCCATCGATACCGAATTTGTTCGAGAAAGCACCTATTATCCCGAACTGGCATTGATTCAGATTGCCGGTGGCGACTTGTTGGGATGCGTCGATCCGCTGGCGATCACCGATTTCGCCCCACTGGCGGATCTCTTGGTCAGGCAAGACTTGATAAAAATATTTCATTCATCGCCCCAGGACCTGGAGATTCTGTACCAGAAGTTCGGCCAGGTGCCCGCACCGGTGTTCGATACCCAGCTTGCCGCTGCGGTGCTCGGATACAGTCACCAGATTTCTTACGCCGATCTGGTGTTGCAGATAACCGGGGTCCAGCTTGAGAAAAAATACACGCGCGCCAACTGGATTCGCCGACCGCTAAGCCAGGAAGAGCTCGATTATGCGATGGATGACGTGCGTTATTTGGTGGCGGTGTACCACGAGCTGGATTCCAGGCTCGAGTCCACCCGACGGCGCAGCTGGATCGAAAGGGATTTACAGGCGATGAGCAATGCCGACAACTATGAAGTCGATCAGGCGCGGTTGTGGCAACGGCTCAGGGGTGTACAAAAGCTGAAAGGCGAAAGACTGCAAATTGCGAGCGAATTGTGCCGTTGGCGGGAACAGTTGGCGCAACAGCAAAATCGGCCACGGCGCTGGATCGTCAAGGATGATGTCATTGTCGAACTCGCCCGGCATAAGCCGGCGAGCCTGGAGGCGTTGGCAAAAATACCGGAGCTGAGCGACAAGACTGTAAAACGCCACGGTGAAAAAATACTGAAAGTTATTGCCGAAGCATCGCGCGTCGATGCCGCGCAGTGGCCGCAGCACGACAGTATTAAAAATCTGAACTCGCGCCAGATGGCGCTGGGCGATTGCCTGATGGCTTTGTGCCGGATGATATCCGACAACAACAGTATCGCGCTGGCGACGCTGGCGACGCGCAAAGACATCGATAACCTGATTTTAAATCAGAAGAGCAGCCGCCTGGCCCAGGGTTGGCGTTTTGCCATGGCGGGTGAGCAATTACTCGAATTTATCCACGGCCAGTCCGCCATCAGCGTCGAGGATCAGGTTTTAAAACTGGATTCGAAGTAGGGTCGCTTCGAGGGGGACAGATCTTCAGATCTGTCCCCGGGAATCATTGTACTAGAATACTGGAAAATAAAATGTCGCTGACCTCTTCGCTGCCCGACAGGCCGGCGATCAGGTCTTTGACGCGAGCGGTGGCCTGTTGGCGAATTATCTCGCGTTTGCCCGGGGACTTGATATCTTTCGCATTCTGCTCGCTGAGCAACATGATCAGGCTGTGGCGAATCGCCGGCATGTGGGTTTTGATGGTGCTTTCGGCGTCCGCATCGCTGATCAGTACATCGGCGCTGAGTTGCAGAAACGTAAGGCGTTTGGTGCCGCTCAGGTTAAGCACCATCGGATCGCCAAGCGAGATATAGGCAGAGGATTTCGACACCACCTCCTCTGCTTCGTCGGCGGCATGGAGCTGGGTAAAGCCCAGTGCCCAGATCATCGAACATAGTATTAGTTTTTGCATGGTTTTTCCTGAGACCTCTTGTAATATAGTTTTATCAATCATTTTATTTCCGGAATTATCCTCATGACGCCTGAACAAATTCAGCAATTAATCGCCGTGCATATGCCCGATGCGGCAGTGGAAGTCAGCGGCGGTGAAGGTAAGTTTATCGCCAACGTCACCAGCGATGCATTCGAGGGCCTAACTCCGATCAAGCGCCACAAGCTGGTATATGCCTGTGTTAACGATGAAATCACTTCGGGTGAGTTGCATGCTTTAACCATTGTCGCCAAGACGCCCTCCGAACTCGCTTAATCCGCAATAAACTGGCAATCACGTCCCGCATTCTTGGCCTTGTACAGGGCCTTGTCGGCACGCTCGTAAATGGACTCGACATCGTCGCCGCTGCGAGTCTCGGTAATTCCTGCCGACAGGGTCAAGCTTATCGGCGCTCCCTTGAAGTGAAAGCAACTGTCCTTGATGGCGCGGCGCATTTTTTCGACCATCGAGGCGGCGGCGCTAGCTTCGGTGCTGCAGAGCAACAGGACGAATTCTTCGCCGCCGATGCGAAATACGTAGTCGGACTGGCGCACGTAATTCTGCATCATCTGAGCCACGATCTTAAGCGCCTTATCGCCAGCGTTATGGCCGTAGGTATCGTTGATGCGTTTGAAATGGTCGATGTCGAGAATCGCGTAACTGAAATTTGTCTGGTAACGGCTCCAGCGTGACATTTCCTGCATGATACGCTCGTCGTAAGCCATGCGGCTGTAAACCCCGGTAAGGGCGTCGTACATCAACTTGGCGCGATTCTCCTTGAGCATGTCCTGCAACTCCTGGGTTTCCTGCTCCATTTGCGATAGCTGTTTCGTCAGCTTGATATTGCGCTCTTCGGTCGCTTCGTGGCGCAAGTTGAAGCGATCGACAAAATCGTCGACCCCGCCGCGAATTTCATCGATGTTTTTTGAGATTTCCGTCTTCAACTCGCGTAAATCGTTGTTCGAATGGAAGTTTTTCTGTATCAGGGACATGCCCTGTTGCACGAATTTGTGCAGCGACTGGGCATCTTCATGGTCGGACTGGTGATCCTGGTGACCCTCGGAGATCACCTGGGTAATTTCGCCGAGTTGTTCGGTGACATTGACTATGAACTCTTCAAGCTCGCGTTTTTCATGCTCCATCGTCCGCAGTGAATCCGAAATCGAATTGACGATCTCACTCAGTGTCGCGGGCCACTGTTCCGCTTCGACGCCTTGGTGTACCCGCGTCTGGATATCCTGCGCGGCGCCGTTAGCGCCCTGCACGATCGCGAGTCGCTCGAGCAGGGTTGTCATGACTTCGTCGATCGACGAACTACCGCTAGCCGAACCCAGCTGCGCGTTGATCAGCTTGGCGAGCGCTTGCAATTCCTGTTCCCGAAACTTTTTAATGTCGCCGATTTGGGCGCGTATTTTCGCGCTGCTGGAGTCATCCAGGGCCAACATGTCGAGCAGGCGAAACAGAATTTTCGCGGTTTTGGAATCGCTGTCGAGATTGTCGAAATTTTCATTGATCAGGGTAGAAAGCTTCTGGATATAGACGCTGATCGAAATACGATCATGGCCGTTGGCCACCGAGATTAGCAATTCCGAGCAGATTTGTTTTAACTGGCCGCGTTGCGCGCTGTCGAAATGAATGTTTTGCAATAACTCCAGCATCAACAGGATGGGGTCGGAACGACGCGATTTGCCGTTCAGCGGCGACTGCTCGAGGGCCGCCACGATATCGGCCAGTTTTTTATCGCGCTTTTCGCGCGACAGATCCTGAATCAGACGCAAATGCCGGTCGAGTCGGTCGTCGAAGCCGCGGCCGGCAATACTCAGGCGGCCGATCGTGTTACGCAGCAACGCCTCGATTTGCTCCCACTCGAGTTCGCGCGCTTCAAGATCTTTGAGCGTGTCTTGATATTTCGACTTCCAGTCGGTATTTTCTTCCATCTTGTGTAACATCAACTTAATATCCCTCGTCCCCTGCCCTGGCGGGTAAAGGCTGTGTTATGAGTTATACCCTGTGAGTGCTGCATGATAGTTATCGGCTATGAGTCGAAAATCATAAGTGAAAACATTGGAAAATTTGACCTTAATTTGCGCCGCTGACCGGCTCTCCGATCCCGGTTCTTTGGGGTTTTCGCTGGAATCGGCCGGTGAGCGGATAGACGGTTTCGTGGTGCGGCGCGACGGCGAGTTTTTTGCTTACCGCAACAGCTGTCCGCATACCGGATCGCCGCTCGAATGGGTCGATCACCAGTTTCTCGATATGGAAGGCGCATTGATCCAGTGTGCGACCCACGATGCGCGTTTTTTGATCGATCCGGGGAATGTATTTTCGGCCCTTGTTCGGGCCAAAGTCTCGAACCCTTGCCGATCAGGATCCGGGACGACAGTATTTACTTGCTGAGCCTGGCGTAAAGATCGTATTCGTCGGCGGCGGTAATCTCGACCCTGTAAAAATCGCCCACCGACAGGCGTTGATCGCCGTCGATATGCACTAGACCGTCGATTTCCGGCGCATCGGCATAAGAACGCGCCACGAAACCCTGTTCGGTGGCTGATTCCACCAATACGGTCAACTCTTGGCCGATGCGCGCGCTTAGCTTGCGCGCGCTTATGACTTGCTGGCGTTGCATGAACCGATGATAACGCTCCTGTTTAACGGCGGCGGGCACCGGGTCGGGCAAGGCGTTGGCGGCTGCTCCCTCGACCGCTGAATAGGTAAAGCATCCGACGCGATCCAGCTGGGCACAGTCGAGAAAATCGAGTAACTCTTCGAAGTCCGTCTCGGTTTCACCGGGGAATCCCACGATAAATGTGCTGCGAATAACCAATTCAGGGCAGATTTCACGCCATTTGGTGATGCGCTCCAACACGCGGTCGCGGCTGCCGGGGCGCCGCATCGCCTTAAGAATTGTTTTGCTGGCGTGCTGAAACGGAATATCGAGGTAGGGTAGGATTGCCCCGTCCGCCATCAGTGGAATCACGTCGCCCACGTGCGGATAGGGATAAACATAGTGCAGCCGTATCCACAGCCCGAATTGACCGAGTGCGCGCGCCAGGTCGAAAAATCGGGTTTGCAGCGGTTGCCCCTGCCAAAAACGCGTGGCGTATCTGCAATCGACACCGTATGCGCTGGTATCCTGTGAAATTACCAGAATCTCTCGAATTCCGGCGGCGGCCAGCACTTGCGCCTCGTCCAGCACCTGATCGATCGGCCGGCTGGTCAAGTCACCGCGAAGTGATGGAATTATGCAAAAACTGCAGCGGTGATTACAGCCCTCGGATATTTTGAGATAGGCATAGTGCCGTGGCGTCAGGCGCACACCCTGTTTCGGCACCAGCTCCAGAAACGGGTCGTGCGGTGCGGGCAGATGCTGGTGCACAGCCTGCATCACCTGGTCACGCGCCTGCGGGCCGGTTACCGCCAGCAAGGATGGAAAGCGAGATTCGATCATCTGCGCGCGGCTGCCGAGACAGCCGGTGACGATTACCCGTCCGTTTTGCTGCAGCGCCTCATCGATGGTCTGCAGCGATTCATCGACCGCGGACTCGATAAAACCGCAGGTATTGATGATCACCATATCGGCGTTGTCGTAATCGGGGACGATGGCGTAACCCTCGGCGCGCAGCCGTGTGATCACCTGTTCCGAATCGACCGTCGCCTTGGGGCAGCCGAGACTGACAAATCCTATCCTGGGAGTCGTCGGGCTCAATGCCGCAGTACTCCGGGTAAAAAGAACTCGCTAACCAGTAGTGACTTAGCCCCGATCCTGAACAATGAGCGGCGGCCCCAGATACATTCGCAATCGTGCCGGCTGCCGGACAAGGCGATATCGAACAAAGGGTCTTTGGGCAAAATTCTGGCGATTTGTTGATGATCGCGGATCAAATCGGGATGGGCGAACAGGTAGCCCCCCAGCGGCTTGTCACCCAGGTATTTCAGGTGTCGATGCCTGCCCCGCAAGGTTTGCAACGGGATGATGGAGCGCGCATATACCAATACCTGCGCTCCGCATAACAGCTGCACCTGGCGCAATAAAACCTTTTGGCGCGGCGGAATATTCAGTAACAATGCCTCCTCGATACGGGGTTTGATCCACTGCTGGCCCACCAGGCGTACCGAAAAATCCGGACCACAACGATTCACCAGGCGCCGCGTCAGCGAGCCCTGGTCACGCAACCAGGACATAATCGATGGATCCGTTTTTCGGGCGGTAACTGAATCCGGCCGGAACCAGAAAGAGGCTTGCGGATGTTTCAACGGGTTGGTACGAGCAAAAAGACGCAGCATTATCGTTGAATTCGTGATGCAGCGCAAAACAACAGCTATATCTATACTAGATGAAGTATTGGATCCATGATTAAATCTTGTTTATCAGCAGAATACGGTAAGCTTATGAAATCTCTAAAAATGCCGCTAGCGTTGTTTCTTTGCGCGACGCTGTCGCTGACGGCGCGCGCCGAAATGCTGGACCAGGGGTTGAACTCGATCATGGGGATCATCGACAAGGCGATCGCCGAACTTAACCAACAGACGCCGGCCGACGGTGGCGAAATCGATCAGACCGCGCTCGCAAATGCCACCGGCGCCATCGTCAGTCTGTCCCGCACCCTCGGCACCCTCAGTTATTCGCGGCTGCAGTGCGGAGAGGCCAGCGTGCTCGCCGAATTTACCCAACGGGCGCAGCTGATGCCCGATGAAAGCCGCGATTCGATGCGTGACGCTTTTCAGGAAGGTTTCGACAAGAGCAAGGCAGATACGCCGTTGCTGTCGCAGGACGAATGCGAGCGGCTGACACGCTCGCGTATTCGCAATGATACCGGGATCGAGGCGAATGTTGTCGAAGATGCAATCAAATCCGATAAGGAACCGGCGCCGGTGACGGAGGCAGTGGAAGAGTTGCCGCCCGAAGACCCGAAACTTCGCTATTTGCGTATCGCCGAACTCAGCGGTCAATTGGCTTTCCGGCGCAAGTTTTGCCAGGACGAAACGATTTTCAACCGCGATTACAATGAATACCTCGAGTCGATCCCGGAAGCATACCGGGACGAGGCTAAAACCGCATACTGGAAAGGCTACAAACACGGTAAACGCCTGAACCGGAATTTCACCCGCGATCGTTGCTAGTCCCGATTAAGGCTTAGTCGTCGCGATAACTGCGAATCAGCAAATATAGCCCCGGCATAAACAACACGGCGCTGACCAGCGGCACTATCAATTGACCCCTGCCCACCATGATCGGTGCGATCCCGTCGAGGGCGATGATAATACTCGCGCTGATGACGAAACTGCCGCCGATAATCGCGCGTATACTGCGCTGGTTGGCGCGTCTGATTTCGCGTTTCAACTCATTGATCTGGCGCGATTCTAAGGTCAGGCGTAAATCGTCGTTGGCAATGCGATCGAGCGCCTTGAATGCCAGCTGCGGCAAGTCCGGCAAGTGTTCGGCGATATACGGCAGGTTCTTTTTCATGCCCTTGACCAGCGCGCGCACCCCGAGCTGTTCGGATAACCAGCCTTCGATAAATGGTTTGGCGGTATCCCATAGATCCAGTTGGGGATATAGCTGGCGCCCGATACCTTCGATATGCAGGAAAGTCTTTTCCAGCAACAACAACTGCGGTTGGATCTCCATATTGAAATGGCGCGCGGTTTGAAACAAGCGCAGTAGCAACTGGCCGAAGGAAATTTCGGACAGGGGACGCTGAAACATCGGTTCGCAGACACTGCGAATCGAGGCTTCGAATTCATCGATGCGAGTATCGCGGTCGACCCAGCCCGAGTCGACATGCAGTTCGGCCACGCGCCGATAATCCCGATTGAAAAAGGCGGCGAAATTTTCCGCCAGATAACGCTGATCGCCGCTGGACAGAGACCCCATGATGCCGAAGTCCACGGCGATATATTTCGGGTCGTCGGGCGTTTCGCCGGCGACGAAAATATTACCCGGATGCATGTCGGCGTGAAAATAGTTGTGGCGGAATACCTGGGTGAAAAAAATTTCTACGCCCTTGCGGGAAAGTATTTCAAAATTGATTTCATGCGCCTGCAACTGCTTGATATCGGTAACCGGGATGCCGTTGATGCGTTCCATCACCATCACCCGCGGCCGACAATAATCCCAGTGCACGAACGGCACGTAGAGATCCGGCGAATCTTCGAAGTTACGCCGCAGTTCGCTGGCGTTAGCAGCCTCTCGCACCAGGTCGAGCTCGTTCATGATAGTGGCCTCGAATTCGCGCACGATCTGCAGCGGTTTGACGCGCCTGGCTTCGTCCCAGTAGCGATCGGCCATCTTCGCCAATAATTCAAGTACCTCGATGTCGCGGCGAATCGCCTGCTCGATGCCGGGGCGAACAATCTTGACCACGACGTCCTGGCCATCCGGCAATATTGCCGCATAAACTTGTGCGATCGAAGCCGAGGCGATTTCATTTTCGTCGAAGCGCTTGAACGCTTGCTCCAGCGGCATCCCCAGTTGTTGTTCGACGATATCGCGCGCCTGCGGCCACGGAAAGGGCGGTACTCGATCGAGCAATTTTTCGAGTTCATCGGCGATTTCGTCGCCAAACAGATCGCGTCGCGTCGCCAGCATTTGACCGAATTTGATGAAAATAGGCCCCAGCGATTCGATGCACAGCCGCAAGCGCTCGGCCTGACTCAAGTCATTGTCGCGAAACCAGTTGAACGGATTGATCAGCCCCAGCAGGTAAAGCGGGCGGAAAAAATGCATCGATAAAACGATTTCGTCGAGACCGAAACGCGCCAGCGTAAAATTAATTTGGATCAGGCGAATCAGGTTGCGCATTATCGGCTGTGCGCTTTCTCTATCAAGCGTTGTAACCTGGCTTCGCTGCGTGCGACGTCGTTTTTGAGCTCTGTCAGGCGGGATTGAAATGCCTGGAATTCGACCCGGGTCGGGCTGAGGCGCGCTTCTTCCCGTAGATATTCGCTACTGGTTTGCAGTAAGGAATCGGCGCTATGACCGATCCAGTCGGCGAATCGGCGCGCCCGTTGATTCACCTGAAACGCCAATATGTCTCCCGTATGCTGCGCCAACGCCTCTTCCCAGTCGATATCGAGGTTGGCGAAGATATGCTGCATATTTTGCGCGAGCGCCACGTTACCATGAAAACTGACAGCTTCCAGCATCGCGGTAGAAACCTTATCTTCGCGGGATGCCAGGTTTACCAGGGCCATCAAGCGGCCGCTAATGCGGGCATCGACTTCACCTACCGGCGGCGCGCCACTCAGCCGTATGCCCCAGTCGCCCGGATGGCAATAGAGTTGAAAATCGAGGTCGGTGATATCGATTGTAATGCATTGCCCCTGCATTGAGCGGCAACCGGCGAGCGCTACTTCGTCGTAGCCAAGTAAACGGTTAGCGCCGATTTCCGCCAGCGCGAGTAACGAACTCTGCATCGAATCGAACAGTGTGGCGCTGAGACTGTCGGCAGCTTGCACGGCTGATATCGGCCTAGTACTTGAAAGCGCGATGCAGGGCGACGATACCACCGCACAGATTGTGGACCTCGACCTCGTCGAAGCCTCCTTGTTGCAAAATGATCTGTTTGAGCGCCTCCTGGTCCGGATGCATCCGGATCGACTCCGCCAGGTATTGGTAGCTGGCGCGATCGTTGGCGATCAACTGGCCCATGCGCGGCAACAGTTTGAAAGAGTAAAAGTCGTAGAGATGCTCCAGCGGCTGGTATAAGGGCTTGGAAAACTCGAGCACGCACAAGCGGCCCCCGGGTTTTAAAACACGCTGCATCGAAGCCAGGGCTTTAGCCTTGTCGGTAACGTTGCGCAGGCCGAAGGCGATGGTGATGCAATCGAAATGGCTGTCGGCGAAAGGTAAAAACTCGGCGTTGCACTGGATTGTTTCGATACGGCCGAGCAGCGCGTTGTCGATGATCCGATCGCGCCCGCGGTGCAGCATATCGGCGTTGATATCGGCCAGCACCACCTGTCCCGAAGCACCCACCTTGCGTGCCTGCTTGAGCGCCAGATCGCCGGTGCCGCCGGCCAGATCGAGTACCCGGTGCCCGGGGCGCAGCCCGCATAGCTCTAGCGTAAAACGTTTCCACAGACGATGAATGCCCAGCGACATGATGTCGTTCATCAAATCGTAATTTTGCGCCACCGAAGTGAATACCTCGCCGACCCGATCTTGTTTTTCAGCGGCGGGGACCTCTTGGTAACCGAAGTCCGTGGAACTGTCTTTTTGCATGATTCGAACCATAGCAGATGCGGGCAGCGGCGCAAACCTGGATCGCTCGGGTCGCTTCGAGGGGGACAGACCTATAGGTCTGTCCCCGGGAGTTCAAGAATTCGCTTTACGCTTGTGTCCTGCCTCTTCCAAGCGCTGGAGGTAGTGTTGCCAGCGTTCGTTGTAGGTGACGCCCAACTCGTAAAGGTAATCCCAGCTGTAAATACCGGTATCGTGATTATCGTCGAAGGCGAGCTTGATCGCGTAGTGGCCGACCGGTTCGACGGTATCGATGTTGACGTCCTCCTTGCCGACTTGCAGCACTTCCTGTCCTGGGCCGTGCCCCTGGACCTCCGCCGACGGCGAGTAAACCCGCAGATACTCCACGGGCAGTTTGAAATTCGAGCCGTCGTCGAAGCTGAGCTCGAGGATGCGCGACAGCTGGTGCAGATTGATTTCGGTTGGTTTCATCAGAGAATGTATTGTGATAAATCTTCGTCGAGAGAAAGTTCGCCGAGATGCGCGTTAACATAGTCGGCGTCGATGGTAATGGTTTGATCCACCATGTCGGAGGCATCGAAGCTGACCGATTCCAACAGACGTTCCATCACGGTATGCAAACGGCGGGCGCCGATGTTTTCCTGCTTTTCGTTGACTTGCCAGGCAACTTCGGCAATACGCGCCAAGCCGTCGTCGGTATACGCCAGGCTGACACCTTCGGTCTCCATCAACGCAGTATACTGCTTGGTCAGGCTGGCGTTGGGTTCACGCAGGATACGCACGAAGTCGTCGACGGTCAGTGCCGCCAGTTCGACGCGAATCGGTAAGCGTCCCTGCAGCTCCGGGATCAGGTCGCTGGGCTTGGCCACGTGGAATGCGCCCGAGGCGATAAACAGAATATGATCGGTCTTGATCATGCCGGCCTTGGTCGAAACCGTGCAGCCTTCGACCAACGGCAACAGATCCCGTTGCACCCCTTCGCGCGATACGTCGGCGCCGCTGGTTTCCTGGCGCTTGGCGACCTTGTCGATTTCATCGATAAAAACAATGCCGTTTTGCTCGGCGTTGTCGAGCGCCGCCATTTTTGGCTCGTCCTCGTTAATCAGTTTACCCGCCTCTTCGTCGGTGAGCATTCTTAGCGCATCCTCAACGCGCAGTTTGCGGGCCTTGGTCTTTGGGTTGCCGAGATTCTGGAACAACCCCTGTAGCTGATTGGTCATGTCTTCCATGCCCGGCGGCGCCATGATTTCAACCCCCATGCTCGGCAGCTGCAAATCGATTTCGATTTCCTTGTCGTTGAGCTTGCCTTCACGCAGCATCTTGCGAAATTTCTGGCGCGTATTGTCGCCGGCACTGTCGGCCTCGTCGGAAAAGTCGCTGGGGCGGGGCAGCAGCGCATCGAGCACTTTTTCCTCGGCCGCGTCTTCCGCGCGATGACGCACGCGACCGACCTCGGCTTCGCGCGTTTGCTTGACCGAAACGTCTACCAGATCGCGGATTATCGATTCGACGTCGCGGCCGACGTAACCGACCTCGGTGAACTTGGTCGCCTCGACCTTGATGAAAGGGGCGTTTGCGAGCCGCGCCAGGCGCCGCGCGATCTCGGTCTTGCCGACCCCGGTCGGACCCATCATCAGGATGTTCTTGGGTGTAATTTCGTTACGCAGGCTTTCGTCGACCTGTTGCCGGCGCCAGCGGTTGCGTAGCGCAATCGCCACGGCGCGCTTGGCATTGTCCTGGCCAATTATATGGTTGTCGAGTTCCTGTGAAATTTCGCGCGGTGTCATCGGCGACTGGGTAAGGTGTAAGCTGTCCATCTTCGTTACTGGTAGTCGATTTGTTCGAAGCTATGATGGAGATTGGTGAAAACGCAGATTTGACCCGCGATTTGCAAACCCTTCTCGACAATTTCGCGCGCGCTCATTTCAGTGGTATCGAGCATTGCGCGCGCCGCCGCCTGGGCATAAGCGCCGCCGGAGCCGATCGCCATCAGGCTATCCTCCGGCTCGATCACGTCGCCGTTGCCGGAAATAATCAGCGAGGCCTCTTCATTGGCGACACAAAGCAGCGCTTCGAGGCGGCGCAGCGCGCGGTCCGAGCGCCACTCCTTGGCGAGTTCCACTGCGGCCCGGATCATTTGTCCGTTATGTTTTTCGAGCTTGCCCTCGAATAGTTCGAATAACAGAAACGCATCGGCGGTGCCGCCGGCAAAACCGGCGATGACCCGGTCCTTAAAGAGACGCCGCACCTTACGCGCGTTAGCTTTCATGATGGTGTTACCCAGGCTCACCTGGCCGTCACCGCCGATAGCGACGCTGTTATTGCGTCGCACCGAAAGCATTGTAGTGCCCTCGAATTGTTCCAAAACCCCGTCCCGGAAATATCACAGCAGACATTGTCATATATGGGCGTGTGAAAATAAACACAAGATTGACCTCGCTCGAAGCGACCAGGAATTATCCCAATCGTCAGGACTTCCGCCTGGCGCGCGGGTGCGCGGCGTCGTAAACCCGGGCCAGGTGCTGAAAATCGAGGTGGGTGTAAACCTGGGTGGTTGCGATATTGACGTGACCGAGCAATTCCTGCACGGCGCGTAAATCCGAGCTCGATTCGAGCATATGAGTGGCGAAGGAATGGCGCAGCACATGCGGCGACAGGTGCTGATCCAGCGCCTGGCGCCGAATCAAGGCCTTGAGCCGGTCCTGTACGTTGCGTCTGGAAATGCGTTTGCCCTGTTTGCTCAGAAACAGAGCCGTTTGATTCGTATCCCGACAGTAATCCCGGCGCATTTTAAGCCAGCGCCTCACCGCGGCCACCGCCTTGCTCCCAATGGGTAAATGTCGGGTCTTGTTACCCTTACCGGTGACGATCAAGTGTTGCTGCGACAGGTCAATATCGTCGAGGTCGATATTGACCAGTTCGGCTAGCCGCAAACCCGCGGAATAGACTAGTTCAAAAATCGCGACATCGCGCACTTGCAGGCCATCGCTATCGTCGGACAGTTGCAGCAGCCGATCGATGGTTTCCGCATCGCAGGTTTTTGGCAGCGGTTTATCGGTCTTGGGTGCGCGCACCTCGAGCGCGGGATTTTGCGCGACCCAGCCGCCGCGGATCAGGAACTGGTAAAAACTGCGGATCGAAGACAATTCCCGCTGAATGGTGCGGCTCTTACGGCCCTGGCGATGGCGTTGCGCCGCGTAGCCGCTGACCAGATTGTAGTTTACCGCTTCCCAGGAATCGATATTCCGCGCCGCCAGATAGCCCTGAAACAGGTCTAGATCGCGGCGGTAATTACTGCAGGTGTGCGGGGAATAGTATTTTTCGCTGCGTAGCATCTGGATGAAATGGTCCAGATATTCAGTCACCGCAGTCAGGCCGCCTGCAGCAGGTTCTTCAGACGATTGCTGACCAATTCACCTAACTGTTGCAGAAAGATAGTGCCCATGGACAGACCGAAGCGGTCGGGGCTGATGCTGCCCAGGCATAACAAGCCGAGGTCTCTGGTGTGATAGAGCGGAATCATGGCGCTGGAACCGATGCTGATGTCGGGTCCGAACAGCTCATGATTGACCTTTTCATCCTGGCGGCCACAAACCGGCTTACGTGCTTCGATCCAGGGTTTGACGCTGTTGACGATACCACTCTGGTGGTCGAGGTATAGTCCGTCGAGGATTTTGCTTTCGACGCTGATCTCCGGCAGGAATCGAAAACAGACAAAATCGGTATAGAAAAAAGTCTGCACCTGGTCCTGCACCATAGCGAGTACGTCATGCAGTTGGTCGGTGTTCATTAGCTCCAGCGCAAGCCGGTGAAAACGCTGGTTCAACTCCTCGTTTTCCCGCGCGATAGCCACCAGTTCTTCGGTTTTTGACTTGAGGGCCTGGTTTTCTTCGCGCAGCAGCTTGAGCTGGCGTTCCACCAGCGAGACCGCCGCGCCAGTCTGGTGCGGAATCACGAGCGCCGAGAAAATCCCGGGATTTTTCATTAGTACATCCGGGTGGTCCCGCAGGTACTGGATGACCCGCGTTTCGTCGACCGGCTCGGATTGCCGTTGTTCGGCTGACACTTCACTCATATTCGATTTCGCCCTGATAAACCATTGCAGTTGCGCCCGTCATCATAACGGGGTTTGCCGCGCCTTGCCATTCCAGATTGAGCTCGCCGCCGGTCAAAAATGCGCTCGCCTGCGCCGCCAGCAAACCGAGTTCCACCCCTGCCACCATCGCCGCGCAAGCTCCGCTGCCGCAGGCGCGGGTTTCACCGACGCCGCGCTCGTAGACGCGCAATTTGAAGCTTTGCCGATCGAGAATTTGCATGAAGCCGATATTGGCGCGCTCGGGAAACATCGTATGCGACTCGAAGTAGGCCCCCATTGCCGCGAGCGCGACGGTATCGACGTCATCGACCTGGATAACCATATGCGGATTACCGACCGAGACCGCGCTGAAACGGACTTCGCTGCCCTGATAGTCGCTTTGGTAAAGGGTTTGACGGGTTTCCGCAAGTAACGGAATAGCGCTTGGCTCGAACTCGGGAATTCCCATGTCGACGCGATACCGAGTGTTGTCGAGCGCCTCGATTTTCAATAGGCCGGTACTGGTTTCAACCGGAATAACGTCGAGTTCGGTCAAACCCCGCTCGCGCACGAAACGCGCGAAGCAGCGCGCGCCGTTGCCGCACTGTGCAACCTCGCCGCCATCGGCGTTGAAGATACGATACTTGAAAGCGGCTGCGTCGCTCTCCGGCCGCTCTACAATCAACAATTGATCGAAGCCGATGCCGTCGAAACGGTCGGCCCAGCGGCGCACCAGCGCTGGTCGCGGTACGAATTCCTGGTTGATCGCATCGATTACCGCAAAGTCGTTGCCGAGGCCGTGCATTTTGGCGAACTGCAATTTCATGGCAGCAAGGTTTCTCCGCGGATCATATCGTCGAAACGTTCGCGCTCGCGCACGCAGTAATGGCGCTTGCCGTCGACCATGACTTCGGCTGCGCGGGCGCGGGTATTGTAGTTCGACGCCATGCCGAAGGCATAGGCGCCGGAGGATCGGATCGCGAGTAAATCGCCCGGATTAAGCTTCAAGTTGCGGTCCTCGCCGAGAAAATCGCTCGATTCGCAAATTGCGCCGACCACGTCGTACAGCATTTCGGGCGCGTCGCTGGCCTGCTCGACGGGAATGATATCCTGCCAGGCGCCGTAAAGTGACGGCCGGATCAAGTCGTTCATCGCCGCGTCGATAACCGCAAAGTTCTTACCGGATCCTTGTTTGAGATAGTTGACGCGGCTTAGCAGGATACCGGCGTTGCCGGCAATGGCGCGCCCCGGTTCGACTACGATGGTGCCGCCGAAATCGGCGAGGCGCTGATGCAGAGCGCTAGCCCATTCGGCCGGTAGCGGCGGTTCTTCGTCGCGGTAGCGGATGCCGAGGCCGCCGCCGAGATCGAGATGATGAATGTCGATACCCTGGGCACGCAGTTTTTCGATCAGCGCCAGCAGACGATCGAGTGCGTCGATATAAGGCGACAGTTCGGTGAGTTGCGAGCCGATGTGACAATCCATGCCGATGATGTCGATATGTTCGAGACTGGCCGCTTTCAAGTAAACCGACTCGGCATCGGCAAAGGCAACGCCGAACTTGTTTTCCTTGAGTCCGGTGGATATATAGGGATGCGTTTTGGCATCCACATCCGGATTGACGCGAAAAGAAATGCGCGCGGTCTTGCCCATAGACCCGGCGATTTCATCGATGCGGTAAAGCTCCTGCTCGGATTCCACGTTAAAGCACAGGATATCGACCTCGAGCGCCGCCTCGATTTCGTTTGCCTGTTTGCCGACGCCTGAAAAAACAATGCTCGAAGCATCGCCGCCGGCTTGTAGTACGCGCTGCATTTCGCCGCCGGAAACGATATCGAAACCCGAACCGAGGCGCGCCAGCAGATTTAGCACGGCGAGGTTGGAATTGGCCTTGACCGCGTAACATACGAGGTGGTCGTGCCCGTCGAGTGCGTTATCGAAGGCATGCCAGTGGCGCTCCAAGGTGGCGCGCGAGTAGACGAACAGCGGTGTGCCGTATGCCGCAGCCAGCTCGGCGACGGCGACGTCCTCGCAATAGAGCGCGCCCTGTTTGTATTCGAAATGATCCACTTTATCCGTTCTCGTTCGTGGTCTTCTTCTCTTCTTCTTCTTCGGGCAGCACCAGCGGCCCCTTGTTGCCGCAGCCGGATAAAACCAGCAGCAGGCAGCCGCATAAAAGCCAGCAAGTCAGCTTGAACCGGTTCATGCCGCCGAAAACACGCGTTTGGCGCTGAGTGCCCAAATCCCGGCGCCGCATAACAGGCTGCCACCGGCATAACTATAGGCTTTTTGCGCGCGCGCCGAAGCCAAAAAGCGCCGAATCGAGGTCGCGAACAGGGCGTAACTGGTAGCACCGATCGTGGCTAACGCGACGAAGGTGGTTCCGAGAATCCAGAGCTGGGGCGCCGCCGGATGCGCCGCACTGACGAATTGCGGCAACAGCGCGATAAAAAACACGATGCCTTTGGGATTCAGTGCGGTGACGATAAAGGCATTGCCGAACAGCTTGCCCGGCGAGGATTCACGCTTGTCGCGGGCCTGCATCGGCAGCGCTTGGTCGGCGCCGCGCAGCAAGCGGTAGCCGAGATATATCAGATAGAGCCCACCGCCCCACTTGATGACGGTAAACCAGAAAGCGGATGCCGCCAGCAGCGTACCGAGGCCGATTAGCGACAGCGTGATGGCGACCGAGTCACCGAGCGCCACCCCGGCGACCAATGGCAACGTGGCCTGGCGGCCGTGCGCGATGGAATAGCTCAACACCAGCAAAATAGTCGGGCCGGGGATGGCCAGCACGACCGCGCTGGCGACGGCGCAGGCAAGCCAGAGTTCAAGCGGCATGGGGTTTATTCGCGGTTAGTCAATGAACGCGTGAGCTTGTCATATTCATTGAGGCGAGACAATGGCTCGCGGCATAATTCATCGCGGGCTCGGTTAATATATGCCAGCAGCTCGGCATCGATATCGGCGGGTAACTCATCCTCGTCCAGCACCCGGCAGCGCCCGTCGGGGGTAATAAATACATCCACCGTCAGGTCGCGCCATTCGACGACCCGCGGCGATATCCGGGTGTTATCGGCGATATTGAAGTAGAGCGCGAGCGTATTCCGCCGCAGATCGACCCAGTGATAGACGTTATAGGACCGATCTTGCCAAAAGTAACCGAAACTGACGCTAGCCTTAGGCAGCAGGACATCCTCGAGCTGCATGTCTCGCGGCATACGGTAGATAACGACGACTTCACCCGGATTGTGGTTTAACAGTTCGCAGTCGAATTCCTTGCGCTCGCCTGCGAGCGTGGTCTTGATTTCGGTGATGCGTTGAATGTTCAATCGAACCTATTTTTCAAACCGGATCGGTTTGGCGCCTTCCCATAGGGTGGCGACGCCGATCTGGCGCAACTGCTCGAGGTCCGAGCTAATGGTGGCGAAATGATTGCCGGCGAGGGTGCCGGCCTTGGAGGCAAAATGAACGCTGCCGTAGGCGATCAGGATTTCGGTTTCGCTTTTACCCCTGGGATAGAGCAGGACCTGCCCGGGAGCGGGGTAGGCGGTGGCGTCTTCGAAACCGACCGCGAAATCCCGGTCGCCGAGCGGTATCCAGACAGCCTCGCCGCTCCAGCGGACGTGTACGATCTGGCTTGCGAACGGCATGGCGCGCTCAAACGCGGCACAGGTCGCGGGTGATTTTTCGGTTTCGAATTTGGCTTCGAAAGAGTGCTCGCCGATGATGATCTTCATGCCGGCAATCAAGACAGCAGCACCAGCAGCAGGCCGAGCCCGGCCGGCGCGGCCTGCACCCAAAGTATGCGACGGCTTACGGTGGCGGCGCCATAGACCCCGGCCACGATAACGCAGCAAAGAAAGAATATTTTCACATCGCCGGCATGGGCCGCTGGAATCATCCCCCACAGCAGCCCGGCGGCGAGGAATCCGTTGTACAGCCCCTGGTTTGCCGCGAGTACTCGTGTTGCGGCCGCCTGTTCCGCCGTTTGCCGAAAGATCTTCAGGCCGAGCGGTTTTTCCCACAGGAACATTTCCAGCGCCAGGAAACCAAGGTGCGCCAACGCCACCAGTACAACGACGAAATCCGCTAGCAGCTCTATCATGCGGGCTGCTTCGATTCGATGCCGGCGACCGTCAGCGCCAGCATCGGGCACAACACCAATCCCATGAGCGTGCCGATTTTACGGATTCTGCCCTTGCCCTCGGGTCCAGACTTTTGCGTAAATAATGCCCCGGTTTTATTCATAAGCGGTCAATGAGTCGCCGATCGGATAACACGAGACTTATCCTCTCACAGTTTAATCGGCATTGTCGCTTCGAATTTGTCGAGGTCGGTTAACCGGATAAGACGGCCATTTGCTCCTGCCCGTAACCGAGTTTATCGGCGCGGCCGAATCCAGATCCAGCTAGCGACCACGAGCGCGCCGAAACAGGTGTAGAGCAAAACGAATACCCAGTCGGGGGCGCGATAGTACAGCAAGCGCTCGATCCAGTGGGCGATGAAGGAACCGGTGTAGGCCGCTTCGCCGGCCATGGCCCGTAAATCCATCTCCCAGATCGTCAGCGGGCAGATCAGACCGAGCCAGGACTGCAGCACGACGACCGCGATGGCGAGTAGATGTGCAATTCTGAACCAGAAAAAGGTAACCCAGTTCCAGCCACGCCATTTGCCGATAAAAATCAGCATCAAACCCAACACCACGAAACACACAAACAGGGCGTGGGTAAATAGAATGGCATCGGCCGCGATCAAATAGAGTATTTTGTCGCCCAAGGCCCGGCCTATCGTTTATATCCCTGTTCTTGCATACAGCTATCGATTTCCCGGTAAACCTGTCTTTTTATCTGCTCGTAGTCATCCTTGGCCAGCATTTTTGACTGGTTGGTTGACGAAGCACCCAGTTTTTTTGTCTCTTTCCTGTCGCGCCCGTTCCAACCCGCTCAATTTGATTTCGATACGGCAGGTTTTGCGCGCTTTTTCCAGCCCGGCTAGATCCGCGCTCCCGCCATCGAGCGGCGTCCAGTCGAGATTGTTCTGACAGCCGCCAATCAGGGCCAGCGTCACAAAAAAGCGGGGAAACGAAAATGCGTTCATGATTATATAGTCAGCCAAACGAGTCGTTATTTTAACCGTTTTTCGCGCTTCCGAGCCTCATTTCGTCATGGCTGAATTTTTGCCGCCGAGGCAATAATATGATTTCGAATCCGAATCCTGCGCGGACCATAACGCGAGCCTTCCCAAATTCGTTATGAGCACGATCCGGTCATCGCTGTGCGGCATCGAATTCGGGTAACCACCGCCGAGCTTGGGCTCGAACTATGCCACGGGCATGTTCTTTGAGCCCTGGTTTTACGGTTCCGCGCCTACTCGTCGCAGGCGCCGGGCACATGGTAAAACACCTTGGCGTCGGCGCAGGCGCTGCAGGCATTGGCGTAGGTTGCCGTTTCGATCGAGACGCAAGGCGCAGTGATACAGCGGACGCCGTTGTCGCGGGTTGCGCAGCGCGGCCGGTAATCCATAGTGCACACCTGTGGTCGCGGGTCGCTGCACCGCACCGCCTGTGTTGGCATCAGCCCGGTCTGTTTGGCTGCGCATGATGCCAGTAGCAACAGGCCCGGCAGCAGCCGGTATTTTGTGTTGGCGCCGGCCGCTCCCATCGATTATTGCTGATCCAGCCTGGCCGACATCAAGCGGTACTTTTCGCGGGCCTCGAATCCGGCTGCGGCATACAGCTTGCGCGCGCGCCGATTGTCGGCCGCGACCTCCAAATGAAGTGCGTTGATATCCATTTGCCTGGCTTGTTGTTTAACGGCTCGCAGTACCTCGCCGCCAATCCCCTGGCCGCGTAACTCGGGTACCAGGTAAAACTCGTCGACGAAGGCGTCGAATCCGTTGAACTCGATACTGAAACCGCGGCACAGTGCGATATAACCGGCTGGCGCGCCATCGGCATAAATGAGCCAGATGCCGCCCAGCGCGGGGTCGGCCAGCAGTCGGCGCAATGCCGCCGTGCGCTCGGCGGCGCTGCTTGGGATATTTTCGAAGGCGTGATAGGAGCGCACCAGCGGTTGCAGCAGATCTAGATCTGCGGGTTCGGCTAGCCGGAGTTTGGCAGGCACCGGTTTAGAGCTCGATACCGACATGATCGAGAACGGCGAGCATTAGCCGGTAACAGGCGACGGTTATCAGAATCGACAAACCCATGCTGAGGTAAAAATTCAAGCCTTGTTTGAGCATCAGCGGCAATGCGATAAACAGCGCCAGCGACGGCAGCACCAGCCAGAAAATACCGCCCGCGAGCGCCGCCACCTTGGCGGCATCCCGCGTATCGAAATACAGCCAGATCATTGCCAGTACCGATACCAACGGCACCGAGGCCAGCAGCGCGGCGACATACGAACTGCGTTTGGAAATTTCAGCTATCGCGACGATCAGCAATGCCGAGATCACGACCTTAACCACGTAATAAACCATTGGCTTACCTGTGCCTGGTTACTGTTCAGGAAGCTCCGATTTATTCAGAGCCTCATTAAATTGGGTGCGGTTGCCGCTACCAGCGGCGCGCAATCAAGCCTGGGCCGATTGCTGCTGCCATAGTCGTGCCAGGTCGGCTTCGTCATCCGGCTCTTGCGCAAAACAGGGCCCGGAGTCGGGGTCGATAACGAGCCAGGGTTGAGCGCTTTGTAGCCATATGTGAGCAACCGGCCGCAGCCAGCCGGTATCGTCCAGCGCTCCGGCTTTGATGCTTATCGACGCGTCGTCATCCGCGGATGCGTGATATATCCGGGTACCGCATTCCGGGCAAAAGGCGCAGCGCTTGAGCTGACCGTCGCCGCCGTGGGTATCCCAGATTTTCAGATACTCGGCGCCCTCGGTAAAGTCGACTGCGTCACGCTGCACGATCAGCGACATGCCGAAAGCGCTCGACGACTGTTTTTGACAATCGCTGCAGTGACAAACGTATAACATCTCCGGCGGAGCGGTTAGTTGGTAACGAACCGCGCCGCACTGGCAACCGCCGGTTTTCCCTATAGCCGAGTCCATATTGTCCCCTATACCTATTGTTGAGTCAGTGCGTCGAGCAGTTGCGCGGTATCGCGTACCCGGCAAAACTCACCGTCCAGGCTGACCAGGTTAACCCGGTGAATTTGATCCGCGCAATAGTGCCTGCCATCGAAACCGCGGCGCTCGAAAGCTGCGCTGGCGTCGGCCACCAGAGTAACTTCGAAGCCGAGATCCGAAGCCATGCGGGTCGAGGCCGAAACACAATGATCGCTGGTGAGGCCGACGATCACCAGCGCGGTTATACCGTGATCCCGCAGGTACTGTTCCAGCCCGGTGCCGATGAACGCGCTGTTGGCGCGCTTGGTAAATTCCTTTTCACCGGGCAGCGGCAGGACTTCATCTTTGTATGCGTTGCCGGGCAGTTCCGGCCGCAGCGTCGAATCGGGCTCGACCGAACAGTGGCGGATATGCACGATCGGCCAATGGCGCTCGCGCCAGACGGCGAGTAATCGTGCCATGTTGGCCTCCGCGTCTGGATTGTTGCGCTGACCGAGCGCGGCGTCGGCGAGGCCTTTTTGCACGTCGATTAGCATCAGCGCGGCGGCGTCGATCATGCAATAACCGCCTCCGACGTGAGCGCAGAGTCGAACGGTAATCGGGTGCCTATCTGAAGCGGCGGTCGATTCACGTCTCGAAACTCAGCGTATTTCCACGGGGATGTGTTTTAGCTTCCCGGAAAACTCCCGGATTTGCGCGCTGCTGTAGCGCGTATGCACGCGCCCGGGCGAGGCCGGATGAAACGCCAGGCCGACGCCGTCCCGGTAGGCGTTGCGCGGCCTGATCGGGCGCGCCGAAAAACCGCCGCCGCAGTTGGGGCAGACATTTTCCAGTCGCAGGTCCACGCATTCGCGGCAAAAGGTGCATTCGTAGGTACAGATGCAGGCTGCGGTGGAATCGGGCGGTAAATCCCGGTCGCAGAGTTCGCAGTTGGGGCGTAATTCCAGCATGTTCGGATGTCGCAAATGTTATGGCTTGTGTAGCCGACTATGCCTAAACTGCGCACGCTCTGCAAATCCTCGGCTTTAGCCGACTTGCGGCAGGCGTTGCGGGTCGAGTTCGAGAATTAAAGCGGCGTGATCGCTCAAGGCAGCGCGCCGCGCCGGCTGGCCGGCATCCTGCCCCCAGACGTGACGCAGTCGGACCAGTGCCGGCGTTAGCTGCGGGCAACTGAAGGCTTGATCGAGCCGGAACCCATTGTCGCGGTGCGAATACCAGGTGTATTCGCGGCGTTCGCCGTGTAAATGGCGAAAACCGTCCGCCCAGCCGCGCTTTTCAATTGCCACCAGCCAGTCATGCTCGCGCCGGAACTTGTTGCCCTGCGGGTTTTCCTCGTCGAGGTCGCGTTTGGTGCAATTGGTATCGCCGAGCAGCAGGGCGGGACTCGATTCCCAGGCTTTCAGCATGTTTAACACCGAGTTCAGAAACGGATACTTCAGGGAAGGAGTGGTGTAGTTGGGTACATGCATCATACCGAGCGTCAACGCGGGTTTCGATTGCTGCCGCGCCAGCAGCCAGCGCTCGCGATTTCTGGGCATGCGCGCTGCGCTAACGCTGCTTAAGGGGAAGCGGCTCGCCAGCAGCAAGGCGTTTTTGGCCGGTCGTTTACGGTCGACGCTAGTCAATTGGTGCGGGTAACCCGCGGCGGCCAGCTCGCTCGCCAGCCACTGGCTCGCGGCGGTGCCGCGAAATTCGCACAGGCCGATGGTGTGCGGGCGCCAGGCCAGCAGTTGCGCCAGAATCCCCGCTGCCCGCTTGCCGCCCCCGGCGCGGATATTCCAACTGACGATCCGCAGCATATCGGACACGGTTCAGGCCTGGTCCTGCGATAGCGGCATAAACAGCAGCTGAATCAGGCCCGCGACGACAACCAGTATTAAACCAAACAGCAGGATTTGCAGCGGCTCAAGCCCGTAAGCCTTCATTGCCAGCAGTGCCAGCGAATGCCGCCACCGCACGGAAATCCTTTTGCCGCAGGTCTGACAACTTACCGAGCTGGAGGGGCTGATGATTAGTTTTTGAAGCGAGGACATACAGGCCTGGCCGCAGTGCGGGCACTCATGTTTCATGCGGTAAGATACCCTGCGTTGTTTGACTTGCGAGGTTCAACCATTACGAGAAACCATGTATTTCATCTTCGATCAGGCGCTTGCCCAATACCACGACCGGATCGGTCCCGTAGCCCAGGCTTTGGTAGCAATCGATCACCGATTGATTGGTATTTCTAACCATCAGATTGATTTTGGGGCAGCCGCGGTCCAACAGTTCAGTTTCCGCATGCCGCACTAATTTGCGGCCGATGCCCTGGCGCCGCAGCGATTCGTCCACCGCCAGGTAATAAATCCAGCCCCGGTGGCCGTCGAAACCCGCCATACAACTCGCGACGATCCTGCTGCCCATACTGCCGACGAAGAGCAACTCCGGCGTATCGTCGCATTTGCGCGCGATATCGGCGTGCGGATTGTTCCAGGGGACAATCAACCCGCATTGTTGCCACAAGTGGATGACCGCGAGCTCGTCATCGACCCGATAATTTCTAATCTTCAACTTGCTCATTGCTAGTTATCCTGATTGTGCTGTCGCCGCGCGCCATCGCGCAGGCGGCGGTGAAACCGGCTGCCGCGCTACTCCCATTCCATTTCGGCAAACACTTGCTGGGCGTTGCGCCCGGCGAGCGTTTCATGGTTTAGCAGATAATGGAAACTGGACTGGTCGAGACTGCCGATGTCCGAAATATCGCCGCCGCGACCCATGAATTCGGCCACCGCCGAACGCAGGAAAACCAGGTAATCGAGCGTATCTTTGGTGGCCTGCGCCAGCGTGGTCGAATGGCCGTGCCCCGGCACCAGATGCAGTGGACGATAGGCCGCCATCGCGGCGAAGGCTTCGATCCAGCTTTTGCTATTCGGCTGGGGGCCGACGCCGAGCATACGTTCGACATAGACGATATCGCCGCTGAACATAATCTTATGCTGCGGCAACCAGACATAGCTGTCGCCGGGAGTATGCGCCGGCCCGGAATGGCGAATTTCGAAACGGGTCGCGCCCAGATCAAACAGGAATTCGTCGGCAAAGCTATGATCGGCGTAAACCGCGTCGGTTCCCGCAACGCCCGCGTTACCGACCAGATTGCTCAACAGGATAAACTGATCCCGACTGCGCCGGCGCTGATCGGCGACCGCTTGCTCGCTGGCGACGATGTCCGCGCCCCGTTGTTTGAAATAACCGTTACCCAGCCAGCGATGGTCTTGTCCTCCGGTGTTGATGACGCGCACCACCGGCTTGTCCGTGACCTGCCCGATCAATTGTTCGATTTGCTGCGCCCCGCGGTAAGTGCCGCCCGAATCGATCAGGACGACGCCGTCCGCAGTGACGACGAAGCCGAAAGTCGCGTTGTTGCCCAGGTTTTCCGGGCTGCGGTTGCCGAGCTCGCCAACGACGGCATAAACATTATCCGTGACCTGTTGCAAGACCAGCTCGCCGCCCGCGAACGACGGCCCGATGGGCAGTATCAACAAGCTTAACAACCAATAATATCTCGCTAACTTCACGGCTTATGTCCTGCTATGGGTGAATATGGTCGGCCAAGGATGATGCGGCGTCGCCGGTCAGCCAGGCGTCGACCCGGGATTAGCTATCGCGTTATGTTAATCGATGTGATTTCTGCATATCCGTTTAAGTTACAGACACCCGATACGAACACGCGCAAACGTATATCGGATTGGACGGCTTCCAGCAGGACTGCAAACATCTGCGCCGATCCCTGCGCGTCGTAATTCAGATAGAACCAGTCATCCTCGCTACAGCCGCTGGGATTCATCTTAACCGGTAGCCTGACTTCGTAGTAATGACGGGAGGTCGGCACCAGCTCGGCGACCCGGACGAAATCGGTCCAGCCCGCCCGCGCATGGGCCGGGTTGACACAGACGGCAGCCAGGGCGGCGATCAAAATCGTTATTTTCCTGCACATGTCCACGCTTGTCGTATTCTCGCTATCTATTTCCGTCGTCGGCTTTTGTCGCGAATCAGCCTACTGTTTTCGATTCATTTGAACCGTGTTGGGCGCAGCGCTAGGCCACTATTGCCAGCCGACGCGCGTAGCCCAGGCAAAAAAGCTTGCTGATGGCCGGTAAAGTCTTGCGACGGTTTGCCGCCCTCGTTTTCAATGGCTGCGATATTTTCCCGCAGCGCTTCCTGATATGGCGGTAAGCCGACTATTTTTCTACGTTCATCGACGGTTTCCGGGTCCTGGACGTTGCACCCGAGTACACCGTTTTCATCCCAGTCGAATACGGTGCCGTAGACCTGTGGGCGATTTTCGTTGAAGCAGATGCGATCGGTCAGCATGGCGACCTGTTTCATCGGCGCCTCCCCTTGTTGCGCGGCCACGGTCAGTAGACCGAGGAAATTACGTTGCAGTTCGGGGGTGCTTATCGAATGCTGGGCAATCAACCATGCCGCCTGGCCACCTGCTAGACCGACCAATGATATGCCGGGCCAGCCGTGTTGCTGCGTAATGTTGTCGAGCGCTCTGGCGTTTTCGACATGAACCGTTTGCATGGCCTGATGGTAGTTCCCGTAAAGTCGGTCATTTGCCTGAAGTCGCGCCCTGGTTTCCAGATCGCGCTGCTTGAGTCGCTCCAGTTGCGCTGCTAGTTGGTCGTTCATCCAGGATTCGAGCTCCGCTACGGGCCGCGTTGCAGCGACGCTAGTCTGATTTTTCAGATTGCAGGGCCTGTACCTGACGCGCGCGCTCTTCGTTGAGCCTTTTGCTGCGGTTTAAGCGAGCAACGCCCCATAAGACGGTTAACAGAATTGCACCCGCCAGCGAGCCGTAAAGCACCAATGCCGACTTTGCGGTTGCCCAAACCATCAGCAAACCGAGAAAGGCAAGCGCCCCCAGGTAGAGAAAAATACGATCGTCCAGGTAAGCGATATTCCACTTGTGATGTTGTTGCAGCGTCTCGCCCGAGTCTTGCCCGGCTTTGATCTGTGTTTCGGCTATTCCCTGTTCAGCATCGGGCATGCTGGACCTCATCGTACCAGTTGTACCTGAATTAAGCAACCCAGGTCGAGCGGCGTATCGGTTGTAATCTGACGGACATTTTAATGCAGTTGTCCAGCGCGGTAAAAACTAATATTTCCGCCGAGCCCGCGATGTCTACAATGGCCCGGCGCCGCAACGATTGAAGCGGCAAGTGTTTTACAGCTTAAGCTTGAAGCCTTCATGGGTTGCCTCGAAGCCCAGCGCCGCATAAAAACGTAGAGCGTCCGGGCGTTTTTTATCCGATGTTAACTGCACGATACCGCAGTTCCTTTCGCTGGCGCGCGCGATTGCCCAATCGATAAACCGGCTGCCCAGACCTTGGCCGCGATAGTCTTTTGCAATCCTCACGCCTTCGATCAGGCAACGCCACGAACCGGTATGAGTTAAATAGGGTATGAAGGTCAATTGCAACATTCCTACCAGGACTGCATTAGACTCGACCACGGTCAATTCATTGTTCGAGTCCCGTTGGATACTGCGAAAAGCATCCGGGTAACGCTGATTCAGCGGCAGCGACACATCTTCCCTGGCGGCGCCTAAATCGTCGTCCGCCAGCAGATTGACGAGCTCCGGGATGTCGCTCTCTCGGGCCTGGCGAAAATCTAACTTCATCTCGGATCCAAAACTCCCGTGCTTAAGCTTCGGCGAGGCCGCGCATTGTCTGGTTATCGACTGTAACCGAAAAACATCGGCGCTGCCGCATTCGAATCTAAATCGTTCCCAATATCCCGCTGCGGCGCCACATTACGATTAAGGTGGACGTATCCGGGATTTTGGATGCACGGCGCAGCGGCGGCTTTGTTATCGTCGCTGGATTGCCCGCGGCCCGGTTGCTTGACCCGATCGAATGCAGGCACTGGTATTTAACCTACAGAGTAATCACCTGGTCGGGCATATTTCCGGCTAGCGCTTCGTATAGATTGGGGAAGCAACCGATGGTTGCAGGCTCTACCAGCTTGCCGTCGATCTCACGTTCCCAGCAGCATTGGTCGCAACCCATCAACATGATGTTTTGTTCCCTGGCCACCTTCGCCAATCGCTCCCCGATAGGGTCTCCTTTTACCAATACGTAGTTATTGTCTTCAAAAAAGAACATGCCGACTACCTCGGGGCCATGAGATTGTTCTTCCAGTTGGGGCAGAATCATTTTAGCGAGCTTGTATGAGACCGTGTGCCCCTGGCTGGAAAAGATGTATGCAACTTTCATTTAAATCCTCGTTTCTTGGTGGTTGATATGATGTGCCGGTATGACGTCACGGGCTGGTGACCTGGCGCTAACGGGCTTTAGCGGTATAAATAGAAGTGGGTTGACTACCCGCTCAGCCACAGTGCTTGTAATCAGCCCAAACTTCCCTGGAACCCCATCAGGCGTCCGTGTTCAGGGTTTGTTGAGAGCCGTATCTTCTTCGAGAGATCGCTTGGTCTTTTTCTCAATCAACCATAACAATCCCGACCCCAGTAATATCAGGATAGCCGCCGTGATTAATCCTTCGCTGCCCGCAATAATAAACGGCATGGCAAAGCCGACGAAAAGAATTGCGCAGGGGATAGCGAGTAGAAATAGGCGAAGCATGATGCGGATATAATGCCTCATATCGATTGCCGGGTACAAGTGCGGCGGGCGGCTTACCTGACCGCCGCGACTCGTCAAGAATGCCGGCGCGCCATATAAACGCTGCGTTTGCCGCGGCTTCCCGTTACGATCGTCGAATGATGCCACATTCCGATTTTTGTCAGTACGGCAATGGAGGGTTTATTGTCAGGCGCCGCCAGGGCCAGCAGGCGCTCGCAGCCTGCGTTTTCGAAGCCGTATTCGATTTGTGCCCGGCCGATTTCCGTTGCATAGCCATTTCCCCAAAACTCCCGTCCCAGTACGAACCCGGTCTCGTAGTCGCGTTTACCGAGGACTTCGCAGCACAATAGTCCCGCGAAACCGATAATGGTTTCTTCCGCCCTTAGCCTGAGTACGCCTATTTGCTTGCCATTGCCATCGTGGTCGAAGGATTCAGCGAAGAATTCCGCCGATTCCTCGGCGGACAGGGATTTGCCCTCGAAAGCGAGGCGCATTACTTCCGGGGCGGAAAAAACGAGGTCTTGCAACGGCCTCAAATCCGAGGCGCGGGCCGATCGGAGTACCAGGCGTTGGGTGATAATGATGTCGCTCGCCATATGCGATTACAGCCGGGGTTGCGCATCGCCGAGAAAGCCTATTCCGGCGCTCATCGGTGTGCGTTTAGTTGAATATATGGCCATGGATTTCCGCCGGATGAGCGCATAAGCCGTCCGCGCCCGCACTAGTGAGTTCCGCTTCGGATCCATAGCCCCACAAAACGCCAAGCGCCTTAACCCCGTGGTTTTTTGCACCAACGATATCGTAGCGGCGGTCGCCAATCATGACCGTCTCCCCGGGTAGCAGCCCCCGGCGCTCGAGTACGTGACCGAGGAGTTCGGTTTTGCCGCTGAGCGTGCCATCGAGATTGCTTCCGAATACCTCGCCAAAATACCGCTCCATTTTAAAATGTTCGATAATTCGGGTGGAAAAAACCGTGGGCTTGGAAGTGACGACATGTATCGAGTCGGCCGAGGCGAGTATTTGACTCAGGCATGCGTGGATTCCATCGTAGGGTTTGTTTTCGAACAGTCCTGTCTTCGCATAGCGCGCTCGATAGAGTGAAATCGCCTGCTCGGCAATACGGTCGGTTTTGCACAATTTTCTAAACGTGTCGTGCAGCGGCGGCCCGATGCAGGATTCAAGGCTGGTTGCCGCATCGAGCTCGATACCCAGCTCTGCGAGGGCATATCGAACGCATTTCACGAAACCCTCTTTGGGATCGGTTAAAGTGCCATCTAAATCGAATAAGACGTGCATCTGGTTTATGACTTCATCTACCGCTCAAGGCGTCGGCCCGCAAGGCCGGTAGCGGTCTGATAGCTGGAGCGCCTGCGGTTTCCGGGTCATTCTTCTTCAATCTTGCGAAGTTCTTCGATGACATCGTGCGCGGCGAAGAATAGGTTTGACAGCCTGCCGCGCCGATTGACCAGATCTTTTTCCAGGGTGGTATATTCCTTAACGCCATCGAAGCTGAGCAAGTGAAATTTCACTTCACCTTTAGCCGGTAGCGGAAAGCGGGTCGCGGGTATCGCATCCTGGTAGAAGTACTGCGCTCCTGAAAGCAAGTAACCCGAGGCATTTCGAACGTTCTGGTGTTCGCCCCCGCCGATAATACCGCCGCCGTTGCTAAATGCGAGGCTGGTGGTTCCGTCGGCGAGCGCAATTAACGAAAAGGCGCCGTCGGTAAACCCGGTTTCCATCAGGATACCCCATACCGGGTGTTTCAATTTCTCCCTGGTTATCCCGAGGTTCCGCGGATCCATCTTGAGCACCTTTTCTCTGGGCTCCATGGAGAGCGCTTCATTTTCAGCGGCAAACGCAGCGCCGAAAAACGAGGCGGACAGAAGGAGCAGGGCAACTGTAATTAATTTTAGGTTTTTCATATGACCTCAGACTGGCAGTATTATCGCCATCCGATTTATTAACGTTATCGTTCGGATCGTGAGCATTGCTTAGGCGCCGAGCGCTGGTTCCAAATCGACTTTGAGTGCAAACTGGTGCAGACCTATGTTTTACCTGAAATGAAGCGCGTTAATCCGCAGACTCCGGTCTACCTCCAAAATCGGTATCGTATACTGTTAGTCGGGTTTCGTCTAAACACACCCAGTTTGCTTTAGATGCGAAATTTTCATGACACTCCGGGCTCAGGGGTAAATCGCTGTCAAGCGAGCCGGCCGGTACCACCGCGGCCTCGCCATCGCGGGTAAGGCGGGGTAACGGACTGCCGCACTCGGGGCAGAATGATGTGGCGAAGCTGCTGGCCGCGGGAAGATCCCATCGCTTAATCTTGGATGCGCCCCTGATCCATCGTAATTGACTCGAAGGCGCAATCAAGACGGAGGACCGCCCCGCCCCGGTCGCCTTGCGGCAGCGTTTGCAATAACAGTGAGTGAATTCGCTAAACGGGGCCGAGATTTCAAACTCGATTTCACCGCAGAGGCAGCCGCCGCTAAATTTCATCTTCGCTACTCGGTACAGTTTGGATCATAAAAGACTGCGCTCAGCCGCAGGCGTCTGTCGCTGCGGCTGTAGACGTTGTTTTTATCGCATCTGAATCGTCATACTCGCCGATAAAGTAATCCCGCACAATGGGTGCCTGCGGGGTCAGTTGAAAAGATCGAATTCCAAACCCAGGAGCTTGGCCTTGGCTTCAGTGCCGCCGGCATAACCGACCAGCTTGCCGTTGCTGCCGATAATGCGATGGCAGGGAACAATTATGGAATGTGCGTTTGCGCCGTTCGCGCTGGCCACTGCTCTGACGGCTTTTGTATTTCCTATGGCCCGGGCCAGTTCCAGATAGCTGGCGGTTTGTCCAAACGGGATTTTCAATAAACGTTTCCAGACACTTTTTTGAAACGGGGTGCCTACCATGAGCAAGGGTATCTCGAAAACTTTGCGTTCATGGTTGAAGTATTCGTTTAATTGTTGCTGCGTTTTTTCCAGGGCCACGTCTTCGTGTTCGAGGTATTCGGCTTTTAGCCCTTGCTGTATTCTCGCATCGACGGCATCCCGATTTTTCCGGTAACGCCAGTCACACAAGCATAGCTTGCTATTGTAGGCTCCCAGAATCAGTTCCCCGTAGGGTGAGGCGAAGTATTTTATCTTTATGGGCCCATCGGTTTCTTTGCCTTATCGATGCCACCGAATACGTTATGAGACGGCGCAGTCACGACCGGCCGAACAATATATCAATTTGACAGCGCTATTTCGAGCCTGGGTAAAACATGCCCCGCTATGCTTTCCGATGCTCGTTTCCCGGTAACTTTTCCGCCCGCCGCCTGGTAAAAACTTGCGGCATGTGGGTCGCTCTGGATGATGATTTTGGAAACGCCGAGCTTGGCAGCGCTTGTTTTTGCGTGGTCCATCAAGACTTTGCCGACGCCGCTGCCGATGAAGTCAGGCTCGACAAACATGGCGCCTAGTTCGACCGTAGTCACGGACTGCTCTTCCAGCGAGTAAAAGCCGACCACGACGGTTTTAATCGATGCGACAAAATAATGAAATTTATCGTTGCGGATGTCGCCGGGTGTGACAGTAAGTTCATGGGTCGCCGCATGCATGAATTCCGGTGAATATCCCCAATGTTTCTTCGAGCGGTAGGCCAGGCCGCTCAGGTAATCCGCCTCGTTTGTCATGGCGTTTCGAATTTGAATCGAGTGGGTCATATAGGATTAACCCGTGGCCCTGTTGAGTTGTTCCACAATTGCTTGTCAGGAGTGGCTCAGGGCCAGATACAACAAACCCAGAACGATCAGGTAAACAAGTATTTTGAATACATGAAATGCGCGCAAGCCGACGATCAAAGCGCTTTCCTGCGGCTTATTCGGATGATAGTAAACCTTCAAATCGGGCGCATTCTCAAGCGATTTTACGAATTGTCTGCCGAAAAAATCCGAATCGATAGTTAGCGGAAAGCCGAAGCCGATTCGTCTCGACTGATAATCTCGGCCCGAAACCGAGTAGGTATACTCAAATTTATCGACCACCAGATCCGTGCCGCCTTCACTTGCCGCATAGCGCATGTCCCAATTCTTTAACTTTCCGACCGTCGTGTTCCACTTCAACGCCATAAGGCTTCTAACTAGTCCTGACAATTCCATTAAAAACAAAACTATGGCCAGGCCGCTTAAAATATTAAGTAATATAATCATTCGGTATGAATTCTAGTGCCGTAACCGGTGGGAAAACGCGCGCAGGACACGCGATTTGGTCGGGTGCATGGATTGTCGGCGGTTTGCGTTAATCACTTATTGAAAGGCTCCCATAGTTCTATCGGATTTCCCTCCGGATCGTGAATACGGGCAAACCGGCCATTGGGGTAATCTTCCGGATCGAGCGCGACTTCGATACCGGATTCTCGCAGCTGCGCGATCATGAGCTCGAGATGGTTAACGCGAAAATTAACCATCCACATTTGATTTCTATTACCGAAATAATCCGTGTCCGCATCGAACGGAGCGAACACCGTCGGCCCGGCCGTTTGGGTCCAGGGCGTATCGTCAAAACCCTGCGGCACCAGGTCGATACCGAGATGCTCCAGGTACCAATTGGCCAGGCCGGCGGGGTCGTTTGATCTGAAAAACAGCCCGCCAATTCCCGTTACTTTCTCCATTGCTGTGCTCCGTTTAACGGACGCCGCGCGCCATCGGCTCGGTTTGGCCGATTCCCGCACCGGTTACGCGTTGCGCCATGGTTTTTTGGAATCATCTTGCGGGGCTGTGACATTAACAGGAAAAGCGTGAAATTAAACCAGGTCCTAGATGTTCCAAACACAAAAACTTTCCCGAAATCGCAGGATGGCCTCGAGACTCCGATTCTTGAAAGCCCACGCCGTAACCGTCGGGCTTCGACGCTGGAAGTCTTTTAGGCTCGACTCGGGGTGGTTCGGAATGCGCTGGGCGAGAGCCGGCACAACGATAAGCCGGTTTGAATGTCTGCTCACAAATGCAGGTTAAATTGAATCTGGTCGATAGTCGGCCTGTCGGAATTTATGCGGAGTGTTTCTGCTTTTGGGCATACATTAATTTGTCCCCGTCATTTAACAAATCACCGATCGAGGAGTGAACCTTTGGATTATACTCCACGATTCCGTGAGACAGGTTGATCTGATAACTCAAGGCTTCTTGCTTGCAAGATTTTTCCATACTCTCTTCGAATCTTTTTACGACATGCTCCGCGCTTTCTTTCGAGGTGTCGGAAAACATAATGGCGAACTCGTCGCCGCCTAATCGGGCGATAACGTCGGAGTCGCGAGCAACCGATTCCATATTGTTTGCAATGAGCGATAAGGTTCGATCACCTTCGGCATGACCGTGGTCGTCATTAATTCGTTTAAATTTATCGACGTCGAAGTATACGATCGATGCGGGTAAATGTTTGCGCTTACAAAGCATCAGGCTTTTCTCGGCGAGGACTTTGAAGCCCCGTCGATTCGGAATACCTGTCAGCTCGTCGTTATTGGCCAATTTAGTTAGCTCGATTTCACGTTCGACCATAGCGGCGAGGTCTTTCAGGATAGTCTGGTCTTCCTTTAAAAGCCCTCTGGGCTTTCGATCGATCAGGCACATCGTGCCGATCCTGTGGCCATTCAGCGACGTTAGCGGACAACCCGCATAAAATCTTATATTCGGGTTGTCCAGGACTAATGGATTATCCGAAAACCGACTATCCGTTGCCGTGTCGTTGACTATGAATATCTCGTCGCCGAGAATCGCATGACCACAAAACGAAATGTCACGCGGGGTCTGGCGTGCATCCAGCCCCGTCGAAGATTTAAACCATTGCCGGTCTTCGTCGACGATACTCACGAGCGCAATCGGGATATTGAATAATCTTTGCGAGGCGGGTCAGGCGATCGAATCGTTCTTCGGGCGGGGTATCGAGAATATCCAGAGATCTAAGATCCCGGAGACGAGCCTTTTCATTGATGGGGATATCAGGCTTTTTCATGGTACTGCTTCTGATCTTAGCTCAAAATTGCCCAAATTTCGGGCGTTTGTCAATGGATTCTTATACCGGGCTGTGATTTGTGTGGCCGCATACGTTTTAGGTGGTCAGGAGACATTTGTATCTTTGGCGGTTTTTTGCCTGGTTCGCGTTTTACTTTGGGGCTTTTATAATTTATCTAAGCCCGCTTTTCTCACTTCCTCGAGCGGATTGTCTATCGGTGTAGGTCCATATCCCAGGCAGTTTGTCGTGGCGGATAAAAAAGGGTATATCGCCGGATTCGCGGCCCCCGCGTCGGGGGCGTCGGCGCGGTGCATGAGTGCAAATGTTTTTTGAAAAACTCGAGTATTCGATACTCGTATTGATCGGGTATATATTCATGCAAGTCTTGGTGTCTTGCACCCTCCACCATCCAGATCGATTTCGGCTCTCGCGCCCTGGAAAACAACTCAAATTATTCGGAGGGCAAAGTATGTCGATCCTTTGTCCCGCCCAGTTTCAAAACTGGCGCGGACAATTGGGAAATTGCAGCTAGCGGGGACAGAGACGAGGTTGAAATGCCCAGCCGCGGCTTGACTTGCCAACGAAACAGCGGCGCCAGGATCCGGCCGTAATTACCTATGCGCATGGCGATACGATTTTCAACCGCGCGCTCGAAAGTGCTATATACGGCCTCAAGTACTAGCGCGTCGGCCTGAATCGGTTTCGTGCCGAGTAAAGCGGCGGCTCCACCAAGAGATACACCGATCACGCCAACCGAACCACCTGCAATACGAGTCCTCTTACTCATCGGTTCATATTGGCGGTTTAGCCTTGAACGAAAACCGAAAACGGATATAAAACGCCATCACGGGTAACATGAATCAAATTGTATGAAACGCCAAATGCACTAAAATCCGTGCAAGTATAGTTTGTAATCGTGATGCTTCATCTGTGACCAAAGCGTTAAACTTATCCCGTCGGAAAGAGCTGGGGGCTTTAAGAAGGTTGTTAAAATTCTCGGTTGGCGAAACTTGTTAGCTTTTGTAGCGCTTTAAACTTGATACTAAGCTTCTTTTATCCGCTCTCCTAGAGGTTCAATAAAGCGTAACAAATAACCATCGGGATCTTGCACCAGAAATTCGATTTGACCTTCCTCCTTATCTGAACCAACTTCATACCAACTTTCCTCTACATTGAATCGCCCCGGGTTTGTCGGAGGCTCAATTTCTTGAGAGGATTGGGTAATGAAGACAAACAAAAGATATTCCCCGGAAGTCCGGGAACGGGTGGTTCGTATGGTTTTCGAGCATCAACATGAGCACGAGTCCCAGTGGTCAACCATTGAATCGATATCATCGAAAATAGGATGTACAGCAGAAACGCTACGCCGCTGGGTGAGACAGTCAGAGATTGAC
>Ga0209150_1000063_pt1 | contig 46611 bp, 33 predicted proteins | sample WorMetTyACAVOLI3_FD_187424 | JGI IMG/M metagenome (GOLD analysis project Ga0209150, IMG submission 187424) | Marine gutless worms symbiont microbial communities from Max Planck institute for Marine Microbiology, Germany - Olavius algarvensis... ... | reverse complement strand
AGTTTTAGGGAACTAGGCCTATAAAAGGAGTGATTTTAGTAGTACTTATATCAAAAAAAGTCAAGTAGTATTTTATCTTATCATGCTGATATAATGAGAATTTTTACGTTTATGCGTCCACTCTATAGACAAGACATCATCGGCAAGTATCCTTGACTCTGTGTTTTCTGATAACGGACCTGACCCTGATTTTGTTGGCAGTACGAACGGCGCGGCTGTTTTCAGCGCCGGGGCCAGAACGCTCATCAGCGGATGTACTTTTGAAAACAATAGGGCAACCAGTAATGATGACAGCGGTACGGCCGGTGGCGGAGCTGTCTATATCGAGGGTGAATTCGCGACTATTGAAGACAGTTCCTTTATTAACAATAGAGTATCAGTTAGCGGTGATAAAAATATAGGTCACGGAGGAGCAATCTATATCCCTACCCCTCAAAATAAAACAAGGTCGGTCAGTATTAATAACTGTAGATTCGAGGAAAACATAGTTGAGGAAGGAAGCTCTGTAGTGGATGGTCAAATACGTTCAGGTGGTGGGGCGATACAGTATGGCATACCCGGTCTCGGCACACCATCTGGTGAGCATTCATTTACGGTGTCCGGAAGTACTTTCATTAAAAATCGGAGCTCGGCCATTGGTGGAGCTATAGGCGCTAAAGGGGAAATAGATATTTACAATTCTCTCTTTTCTGAAAATATGGCTAAATTTACAGGAGGGGCCATATATTTAGATTTTCCGGACGCATCGATAACGAACAGCACATTTTACAACAACACGGCAGGTGCAGGGGGCGGCGCTATTCGGTCAAGAGCGGATGAAAAATTTGCAATTACGAATAGCATCTTCTGGAAGAATGTTGGAGGGAACACCGGTTCCAATGGGTTCGAGAACCTTGGGGGTCTGAATTTTGCCGGGTCCACAAAGATCCTTATCTCGCATAGCATTATAGACGTACGTAAACCTATGCCAGGGCAGCAGTTCACCGACCATAACCCTCTGTTTCTCAATACTTCTGAGGAAGATTTAGATTTCCGCCTTGATCCCTCCTCTCCCGCCATTGACCGCGGAAAGAAGATCCCCTGGCTCTTCTCGGACATCCGGGGCTCGGTCCGTCCCGTTGATATCACCAACATGCCCCGTGACGGCAATAATACCATTGCCCAGGATTCGGCATTCGATATGGGCGCCTATGAGTACAGTGAGGACTATGGCGGGCTCGAGGGAGATCTTGCAACAAAAGCCTTTAAAGAAGTAGCTGCAGGCGGATCCCTCGTGGTGACCGGCTTCGAATACGAGATCAAGTGGAAAGACAAGAACCCCTTCCCCTTTGACTCGAGAATCAAAAATCCCGGTGAGTACGACGTGACGATCGCGCTCGTGGCCGAAGCGGGAAGTAGGATCGATCTCGGGGCCCATACCGTTGAGGTAAGCCAGCACGGGTACAAGATCCCCTTCACCTTCGGCCCCGAACACATCGGCACCTGGCGGCTAAGGGTGGAGCTGGCCTCTGACCCGTATCAGTTTGAGGTGTCCGATGAATTCAGCATTGCATACAAGGAAGCCACGCGGTACGCATTGAGCCAGTGGATCCGGCCGCCGGCAGGGGCCGATCCGGGTGTGGAGCCCGATGTGGACGATGAGGACGCCTGTTACTGGAGCGTTGAGACCAACAGGCTCTACGCAATCAAGCCCGTTACAACGGTGATTACATGGTACGGAGATCAAGAGAAAACCGAGCCGTACCCGGTGGTTGCCTACATCACCTATCCGGACCCGGACACATATCCTTCTGACCCCGATACCGTGATCCACGTGCCGATACGATCGGAGTGGACCTCCTGCCCAATGGGACCCCCTTTGATTCGGTCGAGATAAAATATAAGGACAACGACGCAAGCGCCTCTGGAAACAGCTTTACGGCAAGCCTGGAGGGATGGGCAGTGTTTCTGTACCGTGACCAGGAAGCGGATGATCCAGATGAGAAAGAAAAATTTGATGTGGTCAGGACACTTGTCTGGAATCACCCAGACAATCCTGATGACTCTTCTGACAGGAAGTTCCCAATAGAAGCGAATGCAATTATCGGTAAGGACCTCTCCGATGGGGAACATGACGGGAATAACTGCGGTGAATCGGGATACGTCCTGTTTGAAAATGCACCCTATGACGGTGCAGGCGAGAACAGTGCCTATGACCGATCGACAGGGACGGGCCCGATCTTTCCTGTTAACCGGGACCTTACGGGTCCATTCAAAGACGCACAGACGGACCCGCTCGACGACCTCGTGGTGGTCTGGTATCAGACGAGCTCAAACTCCGGAGTATGCTGGCCGTCGAAGCCCGTGCGATACGATACCGTCTGGCCCGATCCAGCCCCAAAGATCGTCATCGCAAGCGGTCTCGGGTCAGGTCCGCTCCCGCCGGCACAATATGGCCCTGTGGAAGATATACTCATTTACATCCAGCCTGACAGGGGCCAGCCCGGCTACAATGACAACGAGGAGCATGCCGCCTTCTTTACCGCCCAGGGCAGTCAGGACCCGGCAGTGTTCGCATTGAGAAACGACCTGAACAGAGATGATACATCTGAAGCGTATGTCCTGCTGAAATATATCAATCCCGATGACGGCGAATGGACATTCAAGGTCTTTGAGGTCGTAGCGCAGTCGGCGAGCTACGAAAGAGACGCGTCTGGCCAGGTCCAAGAAAACAACGCGACGCAGAATCGTTACGACATTGATGACAGCGGCGTCCTGCTTGAACGCTCAGATGCCCCGCCTGAGCCGAGCTATTATATCGGTGTCAACGGACGGCTACGCAATGAATCCGATAACGAGTGCTACAACCTTACCGGGAGTGGCATTGTATCTGTATCCTGCCTGTCTGACGATGTGAAGTATTATTATATCGATGAAAACGGCGATTTGCAGGAGCAGACCGCTTCGCTGCCTACAGCGTTGTACGCTCTCGATCGGCATGGTGTGTTGGTGGACAGCACCAATTACTACCGGTTCCACTATACCGAAACAGCAGGGCAGGAGATAAACCCGCCCTACCCACTCAACCAGCAGACCTTCGGCCCCTGCCCCGAGTCCTACACAAGTACGCCGGAATCGGTTCTCGATGACAAAGCTGGCAAGTTCTTTGCGAAAAATGGTGGGTTCAACGGCAAACTGACTGAGGATGTTATCGTCAATTACTTTTACCGGCTCCAGCCCGGCTTTTACTATGATCTGGATAGCAGCGGTGTTAACGACAAACCGGTAAGTACCTGTGTAGCGCTGCTGGGACGTCCTGATGGGATTTCCGAGGGGTATCCAGTAGACACCATATATTCTGTCAGGTGGCCGGACACGGTGCCGACGCTGCACGTGGGGGAGACTTTAATCGACGCAATGACGCAGGAAGGTGAGCCCGTGGGCCTGCCGAATGTAGGAGACCAGTGCATTGTGCATGTGCTCTTTGACCAGTCCATAGCCGAAACAGGAGGGCCGGATGATCCGAATGCGAACCCCGCCGTAAACCTCATCGATCCTTTGCATGAACACTCGGAGCCCTGGAAGTTAGATAACCCCGAGAAAGATTTGCCCCAGAGCATGAAGCCGGAGTTCTCTCTCGAGCCAGCGGTGGGAGTTCGATGCCCTGCCGCAGCACCTTAAAACAAGACTGACCTATGATCCCTTTTCAGGAGATGGGGGAGAGCTGAAGCTGAAAGGCATCTACTCGACCGGCACGGGCGAACCGCTCCTGCTTCTCAATTCTCTGACCGAACGGGACTATGATCTGGAAACCAAAAACGTTTATACATCTGCCGTTGAAGATGTTCTGCTTAAAGATGATAGCATGATTTCGGACAACGAAACGGTTTTTCTTAATGTACTGGCAGAATTGATGCAGACGGCAGAAAACGGTCTGGCATATCCTGCAGGAAAGGGTTATCCCGCCATACATAATGCAGAGATGAATGCACTGACTGCCGGGGACGCGCAGGGTCTCGGGTATGTGACCCTGGCGTTCAACGACCACGAGGACTGTCCAGCGCCGACGGAGCTCAGTGTCATCAAAGTCGACTGTCCTTTATACACGGGCGAGATCAAGGTCATCGAATCGGACAATGCCTTTGACGAGCGACTGACCCTCCGCCACAGCACAGACTTCGGGGGACATTCGGATGAAAAGTGGTTCCAGTGGATGTCCCTGCCTGCCGACTTCTCCGGAATTCCCGACGGGCCGGGTGACGACCACGACTGGGAGTCTTATTCGGAGATCCTACCTGTCGCGCTGGAGGTGGAAGGACCGGAATCGGACAAGTTTTATCGCGGCGCCGTTGACATCACCGTTACCGGCTCCGCTCAGCAGCTCCTTTCGGACAAGTGGTTTGCGGCCAGATACCGCGGTGAAGGCATCTGTCAGGAAACGGTCAGCCAGTGGACACGACCACAGCTCTATGAGGGCTGGATCAAGCGGGTGATGAAAAAGATCAACCTCTTCGATCAGAGGGTGAAAGATTTCCATGAAGGGGATGTGAATTCACTGGCAAGTGTGATCAGTCTTGCCGGCAGGCGCTATGAGAGAGATGTTGTACTGAAAGATGACCCGGAATATTTCCAGAGCCTCGGCATCATCGAAATGTACGAAACACTGCTCAAGAGGGGGAAAGATTTGACCATCGATGGGACACCACCTGTTGATGACACAGGTCTCAACAAGGCGATCCTCTTCGCTGCCAACCGTGTTGCCGAGCTGAGCATGCTCCTCGGCAACGAGGCCTATGCCGACGCCTCTGACCCGACGATTGGCTTCTCCACACGGGACGGCCAATACGGCTATGAAGCCCCGTCCATCTTTACCTTCCAGAATCAGATGGACTCCCTGCTGGAAGAGGAGCTTGCCCTGATGCGCGGCAGGGACGCCGAAGGAGTGCAGCCTTTCTACAACCGGCTGGTATGGAACTTCACCCTCGGCGATGGCGAAGTCGCATATAAAGAAAGCTATAACATCACAGACCAGAACCAGGACGGCAAGATCAATGAGCTCGATGCCATGATCCAGTTCCCTCAGGGGCACGGCGATGCGTGGGGTTATTATCTTTCCGCCTCGAAAAAATATTACGAACTCCTGCAGGATGAGAATTTCACCTGGCTCCCGCAGTCTGAAACCATCCTAGTAGAGCAAACTCCCGTGGAAGTGGATTACCGGGACGAGCGCAAATTTGCCGCGGCAGCGGCAGCCAAGGCGAGGACCGGTTCAGAGATCGTGGGCCTCACCTACCGGCAGAACTACGTGGAAGACCCCGAAGGACAGTGGCAGGGGTATAAGGACTCTGAATCCAACAGAGCGTGGGGCGTTGACGGCTGGTCGAGACGGGCGGGACAGGGCGCGCTCTTCGACTGGGTCGTGGGCAATGCCATCCTGCCGGCTGAGGACAATGAACATGAAGGAATTGCCAAAGTAGACCGGACCACTGTTGTCGAACTGTGGGAAGTGTCAAGCCGTTATACTGCCGTGCAGACGGAAGTGGACAGGGCCGATGTGGGCCTGAACCCCCTTGGCGTGGCAAAGCATGCGGTGCCCTTTGACATATCTCCGGTCGGGATCGACATCGATCCGGCCGGGACCGCAGGCGGGCAGACCCACTTCGAACAGATCTACGCCAGGGCCGCAGAGGCCATGAACAATGCCATCTCGGTCTTCAACCACGCCAACCAGACCACGATGCTCCTGCGCCGTCAGCAGGACACCCTCGAGGCCTTCAACCGGGATATTGAAAATACCGAAGCAGACTTCAACAACAGGCTGATCGAGGTCTTTGGCTATCCATACCCCGATGACTGCGGACCCGGAAAGACCTACGCAACGGATTACTGCCGGAACGGGCCGGACCTGTTTCACTACATGTATGTCGACCCCTCGGAACTGATGGGTGTGGCGGCGCCGAAGGTCCACGAGTGGATTCAGCCAATGCGTGATACCAGCGTGGATGCATCCGGAGCGCTTTCTGAAGATGTAAAGGAGGTGACGTTCCACGTGGCCACGGACAGCAGGTTCGGCCTGATCAAGCCGCCGGAGTGGCAGGGCAGACGGAAGGCCCCCGGGGAAATCCAGCTGGCACGCTCCGACTTGCTGCAGATGCGAGGGCGGTTTGAAAAGGCACTGGTCGAGTATGAAAACCTCATTTTTCATATCGAGCAGCAGGCTGAGCTGATTGAGGCCCATCACGGCCTGAACAGAGATGAGATCAGGATCCTTAACAAGCAGAAAAATCTAACTGTTGATCTTAATAGTGCCATTGCCTTATCAAGAGGATTGGCTTTTGCCTTCAGGACTCTCGGCTCCATTGCCATTTTACGAGCCAATGCGTTGTCATCAGCATTTCCCAAAGTTACGGGTATCATCGCTGGAGTTGCTGCCGGGACCATTGTTGATGCTACAGCTCCAATTAGAAGCTCTGTAGAAATAATTGGTGCCTCTATAAACGCTGCCATGAGTATAGCCGGGGATGCACAGCAGTTATTTGAACTCGGCATGCAAAACAGAAAAGAGCTCTTAGGATTAAATACCAACATCGAACTGACAACCAAGCGCGGGGAGTTTGCCGTAAAGCAGGAGCTCCTCCAACTGCAGAACCTTATCAAAACCGAGGCGACCCTGCGCCTGGAAATATACAACCTCGCAGAAAGCATGCAGCAGTCCGCGGGACGGTACCTGGCGGCGCTCTCCAGGGGCGACCGCCTGCTCCGTGACAGGCTGCGCTTCCGCCGACAGACCGCGGCCCAGATCGTGAACTACCGCTACAAGGACATGACGTTCCGGATCTTTCGCAACGATGCGCTTCAGAAGTACCGGGCCCAGTTCGATATGGCCGCGCGGTACGTCTATCTCGCGGCCAAGGCCTACGATTATGAAACGACCCTGCTGGACCACGACAGCTCCGCCGGGCAGGCCTTTCTGACGGACATTGTCAGGCAGCGGACGATCGGCATGATCGAGGGCGGCCTGCCCATTACCGGAACGGGCCTTGCCGACCCAATGCGGCGCATGTGGCAGAACTTCCAGGTGCTCAAGCCCCAGCTCGGGTTCAACAACCCGCAGCGGGAGACCAACCGCTTCTCCCTGCGGCGCGAGCTCTTCCGGGTGCGGATGGACGAGGGCTCCGATAATACCTGGCGGCAGGTGCTGGAGGAGCACCGGGTGGCTGACCTGTGGGAGGTCCCCGAGTTCAGGCGGTACTGCCGCCCCTTTGCCCCTGAGGGCATTCCGCAGCCGGGTATCGTGATACCCTTCAGCACCACGGTGACGGCAGGCCTCAACTTCTTTGAGTGGCCCCTCGGGGGACAGGACTCGTACTATTCCTCGTCGAACTTTGCCACGAAGGTGCGGTCTTCGGGCGTGTGGTTCAGCAACTACAACAGCATCGGTCTGGCCCAGACACCGAGGATTTACCTCGTGCCGGCAGACGAGGACGTGCTGAGGACACCCTCATACAATACCCAGGACATCCGGACCTGGCAGGTGGTGGACCAGAAGATGCCGCTGCCGTTCCCGATTGTGGTGTCCGAGCTGGAGAACAACCCGGGCTGGATACCGACGGTGGACACCATTTATGACGAGATGTTCCAGATCCGGCGGCATTCGGACTTCAGGGCCTACCACGACAGCGGGTTCCTGAACGAATCGGAAATGCAGTATGACAGCCGCCTCGTCGGCCGCTCGGTCTGGAACAGCAGGTGGCTGCTCATCATTCCGGGCCAGAGCCTGCTCTACGATCCGGACGATGGTGTTGATACATTCATTTACGGTCCCGAGGTCTTTGGAGGTCTGCCGGGCGAGCGGACCGGTAACGGGATATCGGATATAAAACTGTTTTTTGAGACCTACTCGTATTCGGGCAATTGAGAAGTACGGGAGAAAGGTTTATATCAATGGGAAGGATAAGCGATCTTACGATCAGACCCGGGGCAAAAAGGCATCCCGGGCGGGAATCAAGTAATATGCGGGTTGGGGCGACGGTTTCAATGACTTCTGGTAATCGGCTGCTTAATCCAGGCCATCCCGTCAACCTCGTCAAAGGGAGAATCCGTTGGCTGCTCTTGATTGTCTTCCTGTTGTGTGCGTTGACGCTCGGCTGCTCCAAGCAGGACGAGGGTGGGAAGACCGCCGAAGCCAAGCAGCAGACAGAGGCGTCCGCAGGGCCGGTGGCCGCCCGCGTGGGCCAGGCGCCGATCAGCGTGGCCGAGCTCAGGGAGTACGCGGCGGAACGGTCGCCCGGCCGGGGCGCGGCGACCGGCGAGGAGGTCGCCCGGCGGTATCTGGACGAGCTCGTCACGAGTGAGGTGCTCTACCAGGAGGCCCTGCGCCTGGGGCTTGACCGGGAGCCGGAGATCCACCGGAGCATCCGGCAGATGCTGACTCAGCGGCTGCTCAACCGGCAGGTGACCGAGGCGGTCTTGAGCCGCAAGATCGAGGAGACCAAGCTCCGCCGATACTACGACAGGCACGTGGGGGAGTTCTCCCGGCCGGAGCAATTGCGGCTGGCGGACATCTTCATCGCCGTTCCAGCCGGTGCAACGGCAGAGGAAAAGGGCGAGCTTAGAAAAAAAGCGGGGCAGGTCCTGGCCGAGGCCGTGGCGATGAGCGGAAAGAGAACAGGTTTCGGAAGTTTGGTGGCGCAGTATTCAGACCGGCATGCGAACTACGGGAAAGGGGACACCGGGTTTTTCGATAAAGAAGGCAAGCCCGTTGGAATTGACAGGAAGTTGGCGGAAGCGGCTTTTGGGCTTGAACGCGTCGGAAACCTGGGTCAAGAGGTCGTTGAGACACCCGATGGGTATCACATTATCATGCTGGTTGGGAGGCGCTCCGCCCAAAAGAGGCCCCTGGCGGCTGTCAAAAGTGAACTGGAGCGGCGGATTCGTCGCGAAGCCGTGACAAAGGCCCGCAAGGCCTATATTGAAAGCCTGAAGCAAAAGGATGAAATACAGATTGATGCGCTGGTCGCGGCCGAATTTTTAGCCGATTTGAAAGATAATTCCGGCATTAAACCACCTTTTATAGTGGCGGACCCCAAAAGGTTCAACCGATTCGATGAGACTTGAATGACGCTTTAAAAAATACGAAATTCGAAATCCGAAATCCGAAACAAATCACAAATCCAAATGTCCAAATGTTCAAAACGGTCATGACGAGACGATAACAGCTATAAGAAAAATTGTTTAACGCGTTTATCGTTAGATTTTTCCTTGAAACGAAATTGTTTTTGTCATTGGTATTTATGACATTTGAATTTGTTTCGTGCTTCGTGCTTCGGGTTTCGGATTTAAATCATTGCCCGGTTGATCTCGCCCCTTTCCGGGTGGCTTCCTGAGGCCTCCCGCTCAGCGGGAGGAGCGCTCACTCGCAGGGCCAAAAGATTTTGTCAAAACCGGTCCGGCACGGGATCGCGAGGCCGTTCCCCCGCCATTGCCGGGACAAGGTAGCAAACCGGAATGACTGATACAAAGGAGATATTTCCATGAAGATACAATTTGTGAAGTGTCAGAAGATTTTGCTTATGAGCGTAATCGCTTCAGTCTTTGCCCTCATGGTATCGGAAGGGGTTTCCGCAAAAGTGCCCGAGCCGGATAACATCATATACGGGATTCCATCGGAAGAGGCGGTTACCGTCACGCTGAAAGTGAACGGGCGCCAGATATCCTCCTACACCATGGGGTCCAACTCCAGTGCCGGCGGCTATTACGTCTTGAGGGTCCCCATCGACTCCGTGGATCCTCAAACTCCCGACACGGCCCGGCCCGGTGATGCAGCCGGCATCCATGTCAATGGCGAATCCGATCCTGCTGCAACAACCATCATCGGTGAAAGAGGAAGCATCCAGTTGATCCATCTTCTCCCTGATTCAGACGGTGACGGCCGGCCTGATGCCGAAGAACTGGCATCGGGGACGAATCCTCACAACCCGGATACGGATGGTGACGGCCTGAACGATTCCGATGAATTAAGCAAGGGCACCAACCCCGCGCTTTTCGACACAGACGGCGACGGCTACTCGGATGGGTTTGAAAAAGCGGCGCTCACAGATGCCCTGGATAAAGACGATATTCCGGTCATTTATGTCGATGCAGGCAACAGTTCCGGAATCGAGGACGGCACGATTGAAAACCCCTACAACACAATTAACGATGGAATTAGCGCCGCTCCTGAAAAATATACCGTACTGGTGGCTGCCGGTGTCTATGCGGAGAGCCTGATCATCACCAAGGATATCAGGTTGATCGGGGAAAGCCCCACATCTACGGTCATCGACGCCGGATCCGGCACTGACGCTATATATTTGGATAACGGGACAGGGGAAATCAGCGGCATCGAGGGATTTACCATTCGAAACGCTGACAACGGCATTAACAGTGACAACGGCGCATCTCCTTTAATTCGCAATAACATCATCACCCGGATTGCTTCCAATGGAATCATATGCAGTGCCTCATCGACGGCTAAAATTGTAAATAACACCATCGCCAAAAATCTTGACGCCACCGCCATTCAATCCTTTTCAGCGGATGTGATGATCGTGAACAACATTATTTACGGCAACAATGTGGGCATAGACAGCGCCATGCCGGGTCTGCGAATGGACTACAACAACCTGTGGGACAATGCGGGAGGAAATTATGTGGGCACCGGACCGGGCAGCCACGATGTCGTCAATGATCCCGGTTTTTTCCATCCGGACAGCGGGGATTTTAGATTGTCCTGCGATTCCGCCGGTGCCGATGGCGGAGATCCCGTGGAGGAGCTGGAAGGGGATTATACCGGGGGCAGCAGCCTGACCCTGAATGAGGTCACCAATGTTGACATGGGCGACCGAATCTGGATTACGGACGGGATGAATGTGGAGACGGATATTGTTAGTGGAAGTAATTCAAACACGATCGAGATTCAGGGTGAATTTTTGAATGATTATCTCGTTGCCGATGGATCCTACATCTTTACGGACACATCCGACGCATTTGAAGAGCCCGAACCGGGCAATTGGCGAATCGACACGGGTGCCTACGGCAATCGGGATGAAGCCGGAACCACTTTCCCGGCCGATTTCAACATTGACGGAAAGGTGGATGGCACGGACTTTATCATTTTCAGAAATGACTGGGGCAAAACCGGCTGCGGTGTTTCCCTGGATTGCGCCGGCGACGTGAACCGTGACGGAAGGGTAGACGGTCTTGACTTCATGGAATTCATGAGCACCTGGGGCAATATCTGTCCCTGACTCAGCAGCATCCCGGCAGCATACCGGCATTTATGAAGCTTATAAGGGAAGAATCCTGGTCCAGAGGGCCAGGCTTTGACTTCACCCCAGCTTCCGGCTTTGCTTCCAGCCCGCAGGGTAGAGCCTACTGCTCGGAGAGAGGGATTTAAGAAATGATTACCGTGACCGGCTGTATTCAGGTGTCAGGTGTCAGGTGTCAGCAAAAGAATTCGAACCATTGGTTCACATGCATCCTTAAAGGCATTTTTTTCGCCGATGTTGGCCTTCAGTTTCACCCGCATAAGTGGGCATGATTCAGGAATCGGTATTCACTGACACCTCTTATGAAACAACGTTTAAAGCGAACCGCAGAATATCGAACAAGAAATATCGAATGATGAGGTGTGGAATCGCTTCGCTCTGACTATTTTAGATAATTTTAAATCGATAGAATACCTTACTTCGATATTCATGATTCCTTGTTCGATATTCGATATTCGCTTTTTAAAAGTTTCTTTCACGATCAGACCGGCTGTCCTTTAGCCGGAGGCCGCCGCTCGTGTGAAACTTCAGGGAATGACTAATGAAAAATGAATAATGACGAATGATGGAATCGCTTCGCTCGGTCGTTTTAAATGGGCAGAATACATTATTCGATGTTCGATGTTGGGCGTTCGATGCTTATAGTCAGCCTCCGGTGGGTTCGACGTTCATTAGTTTCTTTTCTTTGATCAGACTGGCCGTTTTTCTGGCCAGAGGCCACGCTCTTATGAAACTTCAAATGTTTGGGACCGTAGGGCGGGCCACCGTGCCCGCCGAAACTGGTCGGCACGGTGGCCGACCCTACGATAGCAAAAGCGAAAGTTTCTAATTCGATTTGACTGGCCGTTTTTTTGGCCAGAGGCACCGCTCGTATGAAACTTCTGAGGAATGGATTCGATTTTATTTTTTTAGACAGGATTGACTGGATTGACGGGATTGTTTTCGCCTTCGGCGAGGAGCCCTTTCGGCCGGAGGCCGTTCTATCCCGATGATCCTGTTGATCCTGTCCAATTTTCTTTTAAAGATGAGAATCCATTCCTATTTTTGCCGTATTTTAAATGTTTCTATTTTTGATCAAACTGGCCGCTTTTCAGGCCAGCGGCCTCGCTGACACCTGAAACCTTTTACAGATTTGGGAAAATATGGGGTCAAGGCTTGATCAGTGATTATAGGTTGACGACGGTGCCTTGGATTTGATCTGAAAGACAAATGGCACCCGCCTTCGCCAAAATACATTAATCCCAATTGGTTAGAACAGCCGTGAGTTTTTCACAAGATAGAGGCACATTGCGTGCTAATCTTCGTCGAGGCATGCCTCTCGTTGCTTAAGCTTCCGTCTTCGCTTTGGCAAGTTGGCAAGCTTAGGGCTCAGGGCTTCGTTGCAGATTGAGATTTACTTGGTCTAACTCACTCATAAGTGAACCGGAGGGCGACAATCATCAGAAAGAAAATGGCGTTGGGGCAATAGTTCCAGGGGCAGGCGGAAGGCATTAAATCACAGATCAAGCCCTAACCCCTTTGTTTTTTGTAGAGCGCATCCCTTTGACGGCCGTGGGGAAGGTGGACAAAAAACGACTCAAATCAACGGAATTGATTTGATTGGGAGAAACATGGGCTTAGGCGGAGGGCTCCCCCGAATTTCCCCTGCCAAAAGTTCATCTATAAGTTGAAATCCGAACCTTTTGTAGAAGTCAATGGCTTCCGGTTTGGCATCAATAACGATCCCCACGCATCCTGCTGTGTCTCTTTGTTGGAATGCCAGCTTAAAGGAATGTCGCAGTAGCTGCTTTCCAATTCCCTGGCCCTGATGACGGGTGTCCACGGCCAATCGACCGATTCGTAAAATCGGCAAGGGATAATGTGTCGGCAGGCGTTTTCTCTCCGGTAGTATCTCGACCTCTATCGTCCCGACGGCCACCGTCATATATCCAAATATTGTATCATTATCCGTGGCTATATAAGTAACACCAATATGGTGCCTGAACTGATTTTGTCCAGCGTAGCGTCTAAAAAAGTGATCTAAATCTGCTTGTCCACATTCGAACGTTTTTCGGTTGTCACTCTTTTGCAGCGGTCTTATCTGATACGCCATCCATCAACTCCTGCATGGCTTCTGTGGGACGAAGGGGATTGGTAACTAATTCAACGACCTTGTCAAAGGATTCCTGGGGTAACACCAAACGTGGTGGAAGAAACGCCTCCTCCGGCAATTCCTCGAGGGCTCGAAAATGGTATAATAGTGCCTGTTCCATCACAAAAGCCTTGCGAAGTCCTCGTGCTTGAGAAAGACGATCCAATTTCGATTTCGTACCTTCGCTTACGTGAGCCGAGATTTGGGGTTGTTTCTGCCTTGCTTGTTTCATTTTCCTGTTCTATCCTTCTTAGATCGATATAATTAATTTTTTCTACACAAAAGTAGATTTTTTTAAAATAAAATATAATTCCATATATGTCAAGAAGATTTTGTGTTAGATCGGCAATGGCTGTAGTAAAACGGAAAAATAGGGGGTCTGGGCTGAGGTGATGGAATTCACTCGAACCATGGCCTTAACTTTCATCCAGTTTTTATTCCGTTAATCCAACTATTGAGAGCAATTTCAGATTTCAGATTTTGGATTGCGGCCTCCGGCTCGTAGGGAAAATAGAGGCTTACGCCCCGGAGGTATTGCGGAATTGTTGTATCGCTACGCTCTATCTATTTTAATTAGGGGCGTCCTGCGATTCGATGAATTCACTGATTGCACTCTTCATTGTCCAGTGCTTCCAGTAAGGCAGAATCAGGATTTCGCGCTTGTCTTTGATCTTCAAGTTCGGATACGGATCATAGAGAATTGATTTTTGTCGATAGCTTAATCGTCCCGGCCATCCAAAAAGTCGGCGTTCGCCTTTTTTAGCATCAACAAATTTTCGGCCGGAACATTGGGCGGGATGCCGCAGCCGGGCATCAGGATATAGCCGCGCGGCGACCGGCGGCCTTCGGCGAGCGCGGCCATAGAAAGACGGTAGACTTCATCGGGTTGACCCAGGTGGATGACCGCCGGCTCAACGTTGCCGGCGATAATGCAGTCGGCGCCGAATAATTCAACGGCGGTTTCGAGGGCCACTTCATGGCCGAAACTGACGATGCCGGGATCACCCATGGGAACCTCGCACCACATGGGCAGGTTTTGGTTCTGCTCGCCGCAGATGTGGCAGTAGATGTGTCGTATTCCCGTCTGCAAAATGTTGGCGTGCAGCTCCTGCTGATAGGGCAGGACAAAGGTTTCAAAAAACTTGGGGGAGAGCATCTGGTTGGAGGCTGTGGGCGCCGCCAGATAGGTCAATATATCCTCCGGGGGGAATGTGGCCGCAAACCGCCGCACCACTGCTGAGCTGTAGTCGGTTGCCAAGCGCAGCAGGCGGTGGGCCAGATCGGGCTTTTTGATCAGCCAGCGCATCAACAGTTCGGGGCCGCACAAACTGCGGGCGCCTTCGATGGGCGAGGTGACAAATGGGAAAACCGGCAACCCGTTTGCATGACAACGATGTGCAAAATCCAGATACAACGGCAGCGGTCCGGCCGTGGCGATATCATCCGGCAATGTCAGGCTTGCCACTTCAGCCTCCGAGTTGACCGGGTGGCTGATCGGCGTGGGCGCCATGAAATACTCATCAGCCGGCCATTTGAGCGTGCCGCCGAAAGCCCAGGTGACATCCGAGGCCCCGCCCACCGCCATGCGGGGGATGCCGTCTTCACCGAATTGGGCAATGGTTTCGATCTGGGCATCAAAGCATTTCTGCGGGTCGTTGAAGGCCGCTGCCATTGGATATCCGGCATTTTCAACCGCAAATGAAGGGGTCGCCCCCCATAGCCAGACCAGGGGACGGTTGGTATTCTTGCCTGACAGAAGATCTTTGAAACGTTTGCCGATCTGCGTTTTGTCCATGGGATAGACCGTGTGATTTTATATTTTGGATTTTGGATTGCGGATTTTGGATTTAAGGGATACAAAAGACAAATTTTGGATTTTGGATTTCGGATTTTGGATTTAAGGTATACTGTCTTTTTTTAAAAGGACAGAGCGGAGCGATTCCTCAAATCCGCAATCCGCAATCCGCAATCCGCAATCCGCAATCCGCAATCCGCAATCGAATATCCCGCGATCCGCAATCCAAAATCATTATCAATTGTCTCCGACCGCGCTAATCAAATCCAAGGCGGATATTTCGCATAGTTCTCCATAAACCAGTCCCGGGCTTCATAGGCCTGCAGCAGGTGTTCCGACGGAACACCGTAAGGTATATCTCAGCCGGGGGCAAAGATGTAGCCCCGGTTGCCGCCCACGGCCAGGCTGATCAGGGCGTCTTCGCGCGGTGAAATCATTCCCAGCATCAGGCTGGTGGTCAATTTTAAATTGCCGCCGAAGCCCTTGCCGTATTGGCGGGCCATGTCGCGCACGTAGCTCAGATTCATCTGCTCGTCGATGGCAAAGCCGTGGGTGGGGACCTTGCAGACTTCTTCCAGGACTTTGCTGCAGTTGCCGCAGATGAAAAAAGTGGATGTCAGCCCGGCGTTGTGGATCACGTCAATGGCCGGCCGGCAATTGGGCGTCACGAATTCGGCGAACACCTGGGGCCTGATCTGGGACGCCACCGGGTCGACGATGGCGATAATGTCGCAGCCCATTTCAGCGTAAAAACGTGCGGCCTGGGCACCCACCTCGCCGGCGAATCGCAACACCGCGTGGGCGTGCTCTTTGCGTCTGAGCAGGGCGGTAAATATCTGGGGGCCGGCCAGATGGGAGGCCAGGGTCAGGGGGCCGCACAACAGCCCCAGCATGGCACAATCCAGAGCCTCCAGCCGGGGTTTGGCTGCCTGGGCGGCTTCGAAGATAATCGGCCAGCGGCCATCCGTTTCCGAGGGAACCTTGAGGCCGGCCTCCTCGGGCGTCTGGTCAATGCATGGATGCGACGTGATCGACGGTACATTGTCTTCCCAGTACTCTGCTTCGCAGCCCATGCTTTCGGCTTCCACCGACAGGTCGAACAGCAGGGGAATGCCGTCAGCGTGATAAAGCTCGGCCGCGTGTACCACGCCCTGGGCCAGCAGCTGGGCGTCCTTTAGGAATGCATCGGCTGGCTGGTCGATCAACGCGGCACAATGCACCCCGGCATAGGGCAGCCAGGGCGGCACTTCGGTTGGTTTGCCGCGGGTGGCGGCGATTAGCATTTGTTTAGACATACTATTACCTCAAATTTAATTTCAGGATTTAAAAAGGCGAACCGCAGAACCGCAGAATATCGAATTTCGAATGTCGAAGTGTGGAATCGCTTCGCTCTGTCATTTTTTAAAATAGATAGTTGCTGCAAAGAGAAATGTCTAAAATTGTAAAATGCCTAACATGACTAAGGTTATGGTATTCTTCCCTTTTAACAATGACGGAGCGAAGCGACATCCACAAATCTTCAATCTTCAATCTTCAATCTTCATTCTTCATTCTTCATTTAAAAGGGAAACTCTACGCCTAAACCGGCAATCTCGTCTTTCACCCGGCGGTACATGTCGTAATGCTCCGGGGTGGGCAGGGCCTTGTGAACATCGTAGCACTCGTGGTATTCCTTGCCCTTGGAGGCCGTGGCCGCCTCGTCCTCATAGGTGGCCAACAGCCTCAAGGCGATTTCATTGGCCTGCTCCCGGGTCATGCCCATGTTGGCCACGGCGTGGCCAACTTCCATGCCCAGACGGGCTTCCATGGGGGTGGCGCGGTTGCGGTATTTGTTGCGGGCCGAGGCCATCTCCCACAGGTGCCAGCCGCAGACGGTACTCACCAGGGCATGGCAGGCGGTTTCTCTGAACAGCATTTCGGTCATGGGGCCTGAATTGGCGAATCCGTTGGAGGTGTACAGCAGTTTGCTGTTGCGGGCCAGGGCCTGGCCCGCCATGGCGATGGGCCACAACAATTCCCGGGTGGTGTTGGAACCCCAGTTGAGATGGAAGGGGAAATGCTGGTTATAGGCGGCGCCGTGGATCAACAGCCCCTTGAGGCTGTAGGCAACCAGGGTGACCGCCACGCCTTCTGAGCCACCGCACCAGCCGCCGTAAATCGGTCCGGTCAGGTTGCCGGTGTAGCAGCCGTACTGGGCGTAGTGCACCGAGCGGTTGAGCAGGGTGTCTGCGGTTTTAAATTCGGTGAGTGATCCCACCAGGCGCGAATCGGATGTGCGCACGCCCCAGGCATTGTCGGATACGGCAATCTGGCCGGAATCGTGCTCGGCCGTGCCCACGGCCACGAAAAACACGCCGGGGGATCCGACCTGCTTGGCCGCCAGCCGCATGTTGTAGATGTGCTGGATGCAGCCGTTGATTTCCGTGGGGCCGCCGGACTCGATCAACTGGCCGGCCGCATCTTCCAGGATGGGGGCGCAGAAGCCGTCCAGCAGCGGTTCCTTGAGATAGGCCAGGCACATGGAATGATGCAGATGTTCGTCCACCGTGATATCCGGGCTGAAAATGCAAAACGGCGGCTCCGTGTCCTCCACCCGGCGATGCTTGAACAGCTTGGCGTCTTTGCCTTCGCCCACCCAGTAACGGTCTTTGGCCATGTACAAGGCTTCCTTGATCTCTTCGTCGCTGACCTGGATGATGCGATGCGAATCGGTGTTGTAGACCCCGACTTGCCGAAAAAGATCCCAGCCCGCCTGCCAGATGCGGTCGGCCATCGCGTCGTCGGCCGGCACCGGGGTTGCGGGGTCATACTTGATTTCGTATTTTTTGATCAGCTTCTTCAGCGTCGGCGTAAACAGCCTGGGTAAAAAGTCATCTTCCTCGATGTGGGGACCGGTTTTAGACCGTTCCATTATTTCCCATATGCGATAAGCTGTGGTCATGTTTTCCCTCCCATCAAATGATTGAAAATTGAAGATTGAAGATTGAATATTTGTGGATGTCGCTGCGCTCCGTCTTTTAAAACATGGACTGGAAATCCTAAAACGTTCAATAATTAATCGGAAATATTCATTCCTATACTGAAGGTTTCAGGTGTCAGGTTTCAGGTGTCAGGGAATTAAGGTGCTATACCTTGAAATATGAACACTTGTATGATTATTCATCTTTCTTGAGCGACAAAAATATTTAACATCGAACATCCAACGTCGAACGTCCATTGAGGGGTCTCTTCGCTTGATCTTTTTAGTCGACAGAATGCATTATTCGATGTTGCACGTTCAGTGTTCGATGTCCATTAGTTACTGTTTTGATTTGACCGGCCATTTTTGCCGGCGGTGGTCTGACGCCTGACACCTGAAACCTAAAAAATGGTCTTAATTGCGCCCTCAGTGGGATAATCGGCTCACTACCAATAATCACGGGCCTTGCCTTTATTCGATCAGGGCGGCCATTTTTTGCGATGCGCAATTGGCATCTTCGCAATAAAGGTCGGCCCCGATTTTATCGGCCCACATCTGGGATGTCGGTGCGCCGCCGATCACAACCTTGTATTTGTCGCGCAGGCCCTTGTCTTTTAAAAATTCGATGATTTCCTGCTGGCGGGGCAGGGTGGTGGTCATCAGGGAGGATGCGCCGATGAAATCGGCCTCCATTTCCTCGGCAGCCTTGATAAAATCCAGGGAATCCACATTGTAGCCCAGATCCCTGACTTCAAATCCGCTGGTTTCCAGCATCAGTTTGACGATGTTTTTGCCGATTTCATGCAGATCGCCCTTGACCACGCCGATGACGACCTTACCCTTGGCCAGCAAACGGTCGGTAGATTTCAACTCGGGCTTGACGATATCCACCACCGCGGTCAGGGCTTCACCGGCCAGCATCACCTCGGGCAGGAATATATCCAGGTTCGCGAACAGGTCGCCGACGCGCTGCATGGTCTGGGTGAGCCTGTCCAGAATTTTCAGCGGATCGGTGCCGCCCGCCAGCAGTTCGCGGGCCAGGGCCTCGCAGTCTTCCTTCTCGCCGTCTTCCACAAATTGGCTTAACTGGTCCAATGACATGATTTATCTCCTTGTTCACACTTAACTGTTGATGCTTATACCATCATTTTTTCTTACAAGTTAGGGGCTTCGCCCCAATTGGAATGTTGGAATACTGGAATATTGGAAAAATGGGTTTTGTTATACTGGCGTGTTGGGTTAATGGCATAATGGTCTTGACCATGAAACTAAAATTGGAAAATATCCTTTAAAAATTCACTATTCCATCATTCCACAATTCCAATATTCCCTGATTGATTCATCATCTCTGGCCTCAAAAATACCTGATATTTCCTTTAGTTGTTGAATTTCCGAGACATTAAATTAAAGTCGGCTGGGTCATGGATCCGCAATGCTTAAGAATCAACGGTTCAGACAGGAAACCAGATCTTCATTCAGTGTCGATAAGCATGGTTTGTTTTATAAAATATCATTAATATTTTTGTCAAGCAATTATTGATATTTTTTGATTGACTTTCAGGTTCATTCGGGTATCATAAGAGCCAGTCGCGCCTGCGGCACCAATCTCGAATGCGTTGATTCTACAAATAAAATATGAATAAAGAACAAGCCTATGAAGAACTGCGGGTCCGAATTATCACCAACGCAGTCGCGCCCGGAGAGATCCTCAACGAAAAGGATTTGATGGTTCAGCTTGCCATCGGCCGCTCTCCATTGCGGGAGATCCTATTCCGGCTGCAGGAGGAAAACCTGATCAAGCCCTTGCCCCGACTGGGCTATATGGTAACGACCCTGGATATCTTCGAAGTGCGCGAACTGGTGGAGCTGCGCCGGGAATTGGAGGGCTTTGCCGGATACCTTGCGGCCCAGCGCATCACCGACGCTCAGTTGGAAGGCCTGCGCACCCTGATCCGCGAGGCGCAAGCAGAGACCGCCGAGACTCGAAACGTATCCGTATCAAACATTTCGGAATATTTCGATACCCGGTTCCACAGCTTGCTCTACCAAGCGGCCGGCAACCAGAAGCTGGTGAAAATCCTGCAGGACCTGCACATCGTCATGCTCAGAATCTGGTTTCATGTGGGGCTGGATGCCATCGGCTTTGCCGATCAAGCCCAAAATCTGTTCGACGTGCTGGAGGCCCTGAAGCAGAAAGATCCGGATAAAGCCCGGAGCGTCATGGAAGACCATGTCGATCAGTATGCGGCGCAGGTGAAGGCGCAATTCCTATAATACCCTAAGATTTTGCCAAGACTGCGCTTGGGAAAAATGGCCCCCGCGGGGCAGTATAACAGCGCAGGTATAACTGACCAATGACTAAAATGACCAAATTGCCTAAAATGACTAAAATTAAGGTATGCTGTCCATTTTAAATGATAGCATTCCGCAATTTTAGTCCGGCGGATTAGTCATTTTGAATTTTAGATCATTTCATCACTGCATATCGCAACCAATTGGTCAATATCGACAACAAATCGTCGATGTCGCTTTGTTAAGCGCATAGGAGCCTTAACCATGATCAGTGGATTCAAATCCCAGTGTGTTCCGGCTTATCATCTGCTGACACCGGAACAGATCAAATTCATCCACACCGCCACCCTAGAGCTGCTGGAAACCGTCGGGATCGATGTGTACCATGACGAGGCCCGGCAAATGCTGGCCGATGCCGGCTGTCGCGTCAATGTGGATCGGCGGGTTCGGATACCTAATTGGCTGGTGGAGGCCGCCATTCAAAGTGCCCCATCCCGGATTAGCATTTACGACCGGCTGGGCAAGGAGGCCATGCGCCTCGAAGGCCGGCGGGTTCACTTCGGGCTGGGCACAGACCTGATTCGAACCTATGATCTGGCGACCGGTGAGCTGCGGCAGTCCCGGCTGGCAGATGTAGGCATTGCGGCCCATATCTCGGATTATCTCCAGCATATCGATTTTATCGGCTCCTATGCCCTTCCCGCAGATTCGCCTGCCAACCTCATTTACCTGGACTCCTTTAAGACCGAACTTGAAAACTCGAGTAAACCTATCTTTTACACCGCTGCCGGGCTGGAGGATCTCAGCTACATCAACGCCATGGCGGCCGCCGTGGTGGGTGACGAGACGGCCTTGCGGCAAAAACCGTTTCATATCCACTACGCTGAGCCCATGAGTCCCCTAAGCCACACTTTCGGCGCGGTCCAGAAGCTGCTTTACTGCGCCGATCAGGGCATCCCCGTCAATTATACCTCGGGCATGATGTCCGGTGCCAGCGTGCCGGTGACCCTGGCCGGCGCCATCACCGTCGGCAACGCCGAAGCTCTCAGCGGTCTGGTGATTCATCAACTCAGGGCCAAAGGCGCGCCCATTGTCACGGGATTCGGCACGTCCACCATGGACATGCGCACGGCCACCTGCGTCTACGGCTGCCCCGAGTATCGTCTGGCGCTGTCGGCCTGCGCCGATCTCTATCATCACTACGGATTGCCTATGTGGGGCACCGCCGGGGTGAGCGACGCCAATACGCTGGACCAGCAGGCCGGCATGGAGTGGGCCATTTCGATCATGGTGGACGCCTTGAACGGCGCCAACCTGGTGCACGATATCGGCTACCTGGGCCAGGGGCTCATCGGACACCCCGGGGGGCTGGTCATGTGTGATGAAATCATCAGCTATGTCAAACGCTTCGTGCGTGGGTTCGAACTGGACGATGTGCATGTGGGTCTTGACGTGATCCGGGACGTGGGACCCGGCGGGGATTTTTTGTCCACCGAACAAACCATGGAATTGTTCAAAACCGAACACTGGCAGCCGGCGCAGGTCAACCGGGACAACCTGGATAACTGGCTGATGAAAGGCGGCCGGGACTGGGGGAAAACCTGCACCGAAAAGGCCCGTGAAATTCTGCAAACCCACACGCCGGCGCCCTTGAGCGAGGCCGCCGCTGCCACCCTCAACGAAATCCGCAGCGAAGCCGAGGTGAAGCTGAAGGGGATTGAGTTCAGGTCATAATATTGAAGATTGAAGACCTTTGAAATGACTAATGACAAATGACGAATGAAGGCATTCTGTCTATTTAAAAAGACGGAGCGAAGCGATTCCTTAAATCCGCAATCCGCAATCCGCAATCCGCATTCTTCAATTCCGGCTTGTCCGGAATAGGAACTAACAATGGCAACCCCAGGAACAACCGTTTGCGCTCCCAGTTACAGACTTCTGACTGCCGGGCAGATCGATCGGATTCATGCGGCGACCCTAAAACTGCTCGAAACCGTGGGCGTCAGCATCCGTCATGCGGAAGCCAGGGATATGATGGCCGGGGCCGGCTGCACAGTGCGCGAAGACGGCACTGTTTTGATACCCGGTCAATTAGTTGCGGATGCCATTCAAAGTGCCCCCTCTGCGGTAATCGTTTATAACCGTCTGGGAAAAAAAACGTTGCAGCTTGAAGGTCGGCGCTGCCATTTTGGTCCGGGGGCGGATCTGGCCAACACCTATGACCTGGAGACCGGCCGGATCCGGAAGTCCACCTTGAAAGACGTGCAAACGGCAGCGCGTCTGGCCGATGCCTTGCCTGAAATCGATTTCATCGCTTCTTATGCCGTTGCCAACGACTCCCCGCCTGGCCTGGAGTACCTGGACGCGTTCAAGACCCAGGTTGAAAATTCGATGAAGCCGGTCCTGTTTACCGCAGCCGGGTTGGACGATATGTGCCGGATCGAACAGATGGCGGCCGCTGTTGCGGGCGGGCGGGAAAATCTTCGGTGCAAGCCGTTTCTGATTCATTATTGCGAGCCCATCAGTCCGCTGGTCCACAGCACCGGTGCCGTCGACCAACTGCTGTTTTGTGCGGACCATCACATCCCCGTCACCTATACGCCGGGCATGATGTCCGGCGCCACCGGGCCGGTGACCCTGGCCGGTGCGCTGGCCATGGGCAATGCCGAAGCCTTGAGCGGCCTGGTAATCCACCAGCTTCGGTCAAAAGGCGCGCCCATTATTTCGGGCGTCGCCATGGCCGTGATGGACATGGCCCGGGCGACCTGCATCTATGGCTGTCCCGAATATCGCCTGATCCTTGCGGCCTGTGCCGATCTGTACCGGCATTATGCAATTCCGGTCTGGGGAACGGCCGGCGTCACGGATGCCAATTGCCTCGATCTGCAGGCCGGAATGGAATGGGGCAACTCACTGCTGCTGAATGCCATGGCCGGCGTCAATCTGATTCACGATGTGGGCTACATGGGACAGGGCTTGGTCGGCCATCCGGCCGCTCTGGTGGTATGCGACGAGATGATCAGCTACACCAAACGATTTCTCCGTGGATTTGATTTGGATGACGATCATTTGGACCTGGATACCATTCGAGAGGTTGGCCCCGCGGGTAGTTTCCTTTCCGCCGGGCAGACGGCCCGGATGTTTAGATCGGAACACTGGTTTCCCAATCTGTGCAATCGTGAGTCAATCGGATCCTGGCAGGAAAAGGCGCCCAAAATATGGCCGACCGCGCCGTGGAAAAAGTCCGGGATATTTTGCGAAGCCACACGGTAAACGCCCTGGACGCATCCGTACACGAACAGTTGGACCGCATTCGATCTCATGCGGACAGACAACTGTAAAGTGGCTGCAGTAAAGTACCTGATCGTCCTGTTGAAAGCGCGCTGAAGTTGATTGAGACCCGCGGCAGGGCTCCGTCATTTTAACAAGTGAAATTTGAGACCTATTTGAAATTTGGTGCTTGAGATTTGGGATTTTGTTTTGTCGCAGAAAACCTGGTGCTCTGGGCCATGTCAGAGCCAATTGGCTATGCCGTGAATCTGGTGCAAGCGTGAGCGGAATGATGGAATACTGGAAGGTTGGAATGCTGGGTCTAATGGACTGGGATCTATTGTAATAGGGACGGCCCGGATCAGCTAGTAAAATCAGACCGTCATCCGCTTTGTATTCCCAATATTCCATTATTCCACCATTCCATTATTCCATTGGGAGTCTAAGGAAAACTCCACCCCTCTGGGGTGAAATCAAAGCCGGGTCCTCCGGGTCCGGATCTTAACTTTCTGATAAAACTATCAAATTGACCAGCATGGAATATACTTTGACGCCACCCTGAGACCCGGTGTCCGGTTCTTGACACTTGTTGATATATTAATTAATATATTGCTTCCATATCAAGACAGGCGACCTATCGTCATCTATCCGACTGGGTTGTCGTATCATTTTGGACATACCGCCGAATTGGACCTGCCATCCGCATGAACGATAAAGAAAAAACCTATCAGGCGATACGCGAGGGGATCATCACCAATCGGATCCAACCGGGCGAGCGCCTCAACGAAAAAGACCTGATGGATGCCTATGACATTGGCCGCACGCCCCTGCGGGAGATATTTCTGCAGCTGCGCGAGGAGGGACTGATCGAAATCATTCCCAAAGTGGGCACCCATGTGACCCGGGTCGAGATACAGGAGATCCGCAACGTGATCGAGGTGCGCCGTTGGATGGAGCAGTTGGTGGGCCGCCTGGCGGCGGAACGTATCACCGCCGAACAGCTGTCCGAGCTCAATGGCATCATCGATGCGGTGGATCGCCTGGCGCTGGATGATCGGGCCGAAGTAGACGACCTCAACCGCTACGATGTCCGTTTTCACAATATCCTCTATCAAGCCACCAACAATCAGATTTTGCAGGAGATGCTGCCCCGGCTGACGAGCAAAATGGCCCGTTTCTGGTACTACATCGGCTTTCAGGCCGCTGAATTCCTCGACCATTTCGATGACCTTCGCGGGCTGTTGAGCGCCCTTGAGAAACATGATGCGACCGGCGTCCAGCGGGCCCTGGACAACCATCTGGACCACTTTGTAACCAAAGTGAAACAGCAGATTCTCTGATCGCCGTTGCCGTATCAGGTTTCAGGTGTCAGGAAATTTAGGTATTCGGCATTCGTTATTCGGTATTAGATACTGACACCTCTTATGAAACTACATTGGAATGTCGAATGTCGAATGTCGAATGACGAATGATGGATTCGCTTCGCTCTGACTATTTTAGTTAGAATTAAATCGATAGAATACCTTACTTCGAAATTCATGATTCCTTGTTCGATATTCGATATTCGCTTTTTCGAAGTTTCTTTTATTGATCAGACTGGCCGTTCTTTTGGCCAGAGGCAGCGCTCTTATGAAACTACGCCTATATTAACCCTAAGACAGGGTATTTAAATCGTCCTCGTGCTCGTACTTGTCCTCGTCCTCGGGTTTGAAAGCGGCTCAAAAGCTTCGAGGACGAGCACGAGGACGAGGACGAGGACGAGTAAGAAACCAATAATGTGATTTTACGAAACGCCGGTTAGGCGCAGTTTCTATTTTCGATCAGACTGGCCGCTCTTTTGGCCAGAGGCCGCACTCGTGTGATACTACAATTCAAATGCTGGAGTTGACTCCATCTTAGTCTACGTTGCAATTGTAGGTTGGGTTGAGCCAATTCCGGGCATTGTTGGGTTTCGTTACACTCAACCCAACCTACATTTTTACGGTGCTATCACGAAATGCGAAACCCAAAAACAGCCGATTTCGGAACCGATTCCCAGATGTTTCTTTTCTGATCAGACCGGCTGTCCTTTAGCCGGATGCCATGCTCTTATGAAACTACAACTACATTAACCCCAAGAAAGGGATCTTAAATCGTGCTCGTCCTCGTACTCGTCCTCGGGTTTGAAAACGGCTCAAAAGCTTCGAGGACGAGGACGAGCATGAGTACGAGGACGAGTAGGAAACCAATAATGTGATTTTACGAAACGCCGGTATGGCGCAGTTTTTATTTTCGATCAGACTGGCCGTTTTTTTGGCCAGAGGCCGCACTCGTGTTAAACTACAATGGAATGACGAATGTCGAATGTCGAATGTCGATTGACGAATGATGGAATCGCTTCAGGCTTCGCCTTCGGCTACGACCCGACACGTCGCTCAGTCTTTTTAAACAGACAGAATACATTATTCGATGCTTACAGTCCGCCTTTGGAGGATTCGACGTTCAGTAGTTTCTTTTCATTGGTGAAACTGGACAATAGTACCCAGCGGCGGCACTGACACCTGACACCTTCAATTTCTGCCAACATTATGCCGGAAAAGCGGCACCAAAGGCCTAATCCTGCAGTCCCGCCGATGAGTCTCAAACCAGCTTTACCACCCTTGCCGCCACCCGCTTCATGTTGGGACAACCGCTGATCGGATCCAGATCCCGGTCATCGGTGAGCCGATTGACATTGGCCTCATCCCAGCCATGCCCGATCTGGATAACGCCCGGCAGGATATCTTCGCTAGTCATGATCGCTGCCGCCAGTTCGATGAATCCGATTTCTGTTTCAATACGGACGAGCTCCCCGTTTTTAATGCCCAGCTGCGCGGCATCTCCGGCGTTGATCTCCACTACCGGCTGCTTGACCCGGCGGAGGCGGGGAATGTTGCGAAACCGGGAATGATAATAGAGCGCATGACGGGCACCGGTAATCAGCACGAGCGGAAAGGCGGAGTGGAAGGCCGCTGCATTTTTCGGGGGAGTATAGATCGGCAACCCTGGATGGCCCATGGCAGCCAACTCGGCTGAAACAAACTCGAACCGGCCGGACGCGGTGGGTAGGGGTTGCCGACGGAATTTGTTGAATACCTGCGGTGCGTAGACCATCCCCTGCGGTTGATCTTGAAGGGTTTCCAGTGCAATCCCCGACGGTTTCAACAACCAGCGGTTGACGGCGGTTTCATCCTGCCAGGGGAAGTAGGCTGCCCCGATTCCGGTGCGGTGGGCCAGGTCGTGCCAGAAGGCGTATTCGCCCTCAGTGCCGTCCACCCGGGCCACCTTGTTGGCCAGGGCCACTGCTTGGCGGTGCGTATAAACATGAAGCTCCGAGCGTTCCAGAAAGCTTGCAGCCGGCAGTACATAGTGGGCGCGGCGCGCCGTTGCCGTCATGAAAAGATCCCTTACGACCAAAAGATCCAGCCGGTCAAGGGCCCGCTCGACCTTGGCTGTATTGGGATTGGTGAGCACCGGGTTGGCGCCTGTCACAATCAGCCCGCGCAGAGGGTAAGCGCCCCGGTCCAGCATGACATCCATGGCCGACAGAGAATGACACTGCTTGCGAAAGTTATACAGGGCGGGAAACCGGCTGCGGCCGATGGGGTCGAGGTCGTCCAGCGGCAGCTCGTGATAAAGCGGCATTTCGGACTGGACCAATGATTCGGGCCAGACATCAGCGCCGGGTTGGTCCACGGCGCCGCACAGACCACCCAGGGCGGCAATGACCCGGATGGTATTGACGCCGTTGGTCTGGTGCTCCATTGAGATGCCGGGGTAATTCGCCACCCGCGGCAGGGCCGCTGCAAACAGGTCGCCCAACTCCCGCACCGCTTCCGTTGATAGGCCGGTTTGGCCGGCCACGAAATCCGAGGTGAAGGTTCGGCAATAGCCGGCGAGCTCATCGAAGCCGAGGGTATGATTGGCCACAAATTCATGGTCGTAGCTGTTTTTACGGATCAACTGCCGGATGATCCCCCAGGCCAGGGCCGCGTCGGTGCCGGGTTGAATCTGCAGAAACCGGTGCGCCTGGCGGGCGGCGGCCGTGCGTCGCGGATCGATCACCAACAGACGGGCCCCTTTTTTCAGTGCCCGGTTGATGGCCCACATATAGGGTGGGTGGGAGTGGGACGGATTGGCGCCCCACAAGACGATGAGGCGGGCACGGGCAAAATCAGGACATGGGTTGTAATACCCCTGGGTCATGCGGTATGCCAGATAACGGGCAACCCAGCAGACCGATTCGGCCGAGAAATAGTTGGGTGAGCCGAAGGCATGAATAAAGCGGCGCGCGTAATTTTCCTGCTGCTGAAAACCGATGGCCTCGCCGGTCCACACCCCCATTGAGCGCGCCCCATGTTTGTGCTTGATGCCTTGCATGGCAGCGGCAATTTGCGCCATGGCCTCGGCGTAGGTGATCGGCTCAAACGAACCGGAGGCGCACCGTTTCAACGGCGTCACCAGCCGGTCGGGATGGTAGAGCAAATCAACGGCCGCCGGGGCTTTGGGGCACAGTCGGCCTTGGGTTTCCATATCTTCGGCAAGCCCCGTGATCTTCGTGAGGCGACCCTCTCGGATGTGGCAGTTGATGCCGCAGCGCATGTCGCACTGGCGGCACAAGGTGGGCACGACCCCATTTTCGATAACGGTGTGGACGGCCATGGATCCTTTAATCCCTCATTCCCTCAATTTAGCGCAATTAAACGCAATTAAACATAGATCGTATCCAAAGATCAATCCTTTTAAAGGTTTCAGGTGTTCCGCCAGAGGCGGACCGCCGGCCAAAAAAAGGACCAGTCTGATCGTGAAAGAAACTTTAAAAAAAGCGAATATCGAATATCGAACAAGGAATAATGAATGTCGAAGTAAGGTATTCTGTCGATTTAAATTTAGCTAAAATAGTCAGAGCGAAGCGATTCCACCCTTCATCATTCGATATTTCTTGTTCGATATTCTGCGGTTCGCTTTCAATGTAGTTTCATAGGAGGTGTGAGTGACTAACGAATCCTGAATCTTGAACCCCTTTTAGGGTGAAACTGAAGACCGGCATCGGTGGAAGATAGTCCATTTTTAAGGCGCCTCTGACGCAACAGGTCAAATTCTTTTGCTGACACCTGATACCTACCGGTCGCGGTATCCAACTATTTGACTCCTCTGGAGCAGGCCAAAGCCAGCTTTTTTTGGGGATCGCATTTGACGCGACCGGCTCCGGCTGCGGCCGTCAGTTGCCCAATTTGACACCTTCCAAATCTTTTGCAGCCCGGGCGTAGATGGACTCGATGAACTGTTGTTTTTCGTCGGGCAATCGTCTGACGGGATGGGTGCGCAGCAGATCCCGCGCTTTTTGGACTGCGCGCCGGCCTAGATCGGGCGCACCCGCTTCGATCCAGGCATCCGGATGGTTCCGGTCGGACAGCTGCGGCAGCCAGTGCTCCTGCCTGAGACGGCGAACGGTCTCGTCCTGGGCCAGAAAATGGCCTCCCGGGCCCACCCGGGAGATGACATCCAGAGCGATCTGCTCCGGGCCGATCTCAAACCCGCGCACCATGCGCTTGACCCAGCTGATCAGCTCCGCCCCCATGACGATGCTTGCCGGCGAACCAACGAGACCCTGGCCAAGATATCCCACGTCGTGCACCAGGTTGCAGCCGTCCAGGGTGGCCAGCAGCAGTGAAAAGGCCGCTTCATAGCCGGCCTGCGCGTCCAGGCTCTTGGCATCGCTGCATCCGGCTTCGCCCCACACGGGCAGTTCATAAAAGTGATACAGGTCGCAGCAGGCCGAATGCGTCAGGCGTTCATCCGGGCTGCCGTAGACCGTGGTGCCTTTGAGCATGTCCAGGGGGGTGGCGCTGAACCCGGAAACCATGGGGGCCCCGCTGCATCTGAGCTGGTGGATTACCAGACCGCTGAGGGCCTCGGCATTGGCGGTGGCAATGGCCCCGGCCAGGGTCACCGGGCCGGTGGCGCCCGACATGAGGGCCGGCACGTAATTGAGGGGGATGCCGGCGTCGGCGCAGCACAGCAGCTTGTCAACGGCCCCGGCCGAGTGGACCAGCGGGCTGATCGGTTCGGCATAGTGAATCAGAAAAGGATATTCGCGCAGCCGGTCCGGCCCGCCGGCGGTTGCGGCCGCCATGGCGATGATGTATTTCAGATCCTGGCGAGCGGCGGCGGTGAAATAGACCGGCTTGGGCGAGTGGGTGATCTGGGCCCTGAATTCGGCGATAAACGCCAGGTTGCCGGGTACATCCTGGGGGAAGGCATGCGAGGCGATAAAATCGATTTCCTCCAGGGCATCGGCCACGACGGCGGCATCGATCACATCCTGCCGGCACGACGGCCGCAATTGGCCTGTTTTCATATCCCACGTATGGAGCAAATCGGTTCCCAGTCCGTAATGCACCCGGCGGCCTTCAAGACGCATGGCTTCGCGGCCTTCACGGTCATAAATCGTCACCGACGATGGAGCAGTGCGGATGGCGCTCTCCACCAGGGCGGACGGTATGCGCACGCGCTGGTCCGGATCGAGCCGGCAGCCCGCATCCGCCAGCATGCCGCGGGCTTCGTCGTGGAGTACCCGCACACCCACGGTGTCGAGCAACTCCAGCGTTGCCTGATGCAGCGTCCGGATCTGCGGTTGGTCCAACAGCCGGTAGCGTGGCCGGCACAGGGTTTCGGAATCTTCAGCCATCTTTTCCCCTTTTACTATTGACAAGCTGAATTAATATATATAAGCATATATATTAATTGTCAACGCAGAAGTTTAATTTGTCTCAAAAAACCTGATCCTCTGGGCTAGGTCAGAGACAATCAGCTACGCCGCGAATCTATGCCAAGGAATGCTTGAATGTTGGAAGGTTGGGTTTAGCGAAATGAGATCTATTTTTAGACGGATGGCGCGGATCAGAATATAAAATCAGACTATCATCCGCTTTCCATTCCCAATATTCCAATGTTCCATCATTCCATTATTCCATTCGAAGTCTAGGGTAAACTACACACTTCTGGGGTGATGTCAAAGCCGGGCCCTCTATGCTCGGATTCTTAACTCAAGTCCACTGACAGGAGAATTGAATGAGTACGATACTGGAAGAAATCATCCGTGCCACCGTCGATGGCGACGAGGTAAAAACTGTGGCGCTGGCGCGTCAGGCCATGGAAGACGGAATGGAGCCGTTTAACGTGATTCAGAACGGCTATGCACGCGGGATGGAGATTGTCGGCGAAAAATTCGCCACGTTGGAGTATTTTCTGCCTGAAGTGATGTTGTCCGCCGATGCGTTGTCGGCCGCCATCGACTACCTGAAGCCCTATCTCGAGGATCGCGGGGAGCAGAGCGCCCGGGGGACCATCGTCATTGCCACTATTCAGGGCGATCTGCACGATTTGGGGAAAAACATCGTCAAAATCATGCTGAAAGCGGCCGGTTTTGCGGTGCATGACCTGGGGGCGGATGTGGCGGTGCGGGATCTGATCGACAAAGCCGAAGCGGTGCAGGCCGACATCATCGCCGCTTCGGCCATCCTGACCACCACCATGAACCACATGCCCGATATCGACGGTATGCTAAAAGAGCTGGGCATCCGCGACCGCTACATGATCATGCTGGGCGGTGCGCCGGTGATCCCCCGCTGGGCCGAAGCGGTCGGGGCCGACGGCTACGGTGAAGATGCCGCCGAGGCCGTTGAGACGGCACGCCGATTGATGCAGATAAAACGAGGAGGTAAATAGCCATGCTTGAATTCTGGGAGGTCATGGATCGTTGTGACCGGGGACCGCTTCACAAGGAGAAACCATATGACATGCAGCTTGCCCGGGCGGCGCGCAAGCAGGCCGTGGCGTTCGATATTCGTTTTGACCCCCAATCGGTAATCCCCGACGACGATGATCTGGCAGATCGGCTTTACGAGGCCGCGCTGGCTTTTTTTGTCGAAAACGGGGTCTACTGCCGGGACACGGGCCGCTTGGTGCACTTTTCGCGCCGGGAGGTGGAGGAAGCGGTGATGAATGCGCCCCGCAGTATTACTTACGGCCGGGGACGGGACACGGCCGTAATGACCTCCCGCGAGGTGGAAGACACCAAACCGCCCTTTATCACCATGACACCGGTGGGCACGCCCGTCGCCGAGGAGCGCTTCGTGGCCATGGTGCAGAGCTATGCCCAGGAACCCCTGGCCCAGACTTTTTCCAGCGCTTTCAGTCAGACCGTCAACGGCCGCGTCATCAAGGCCGGTTCGCCCCAGGAGACCGAGGCCGCCGTCTGGAACGTCATCAAACTGCGGGAAGCGGCCCGTCGCGCCGGTCGGCCGGACATCGGCATCCACAACCTGGTAACCAATGCCGAGGCCACAGACGCCACTCTGGCTGCCATGCAGCCGGCCTATGGCGTGCTGCCTAACGACGGTCTGGGCATCGCCGCCATTTCCGAGTTGAAAGTGGATTATGAACGGTTGAAGAAAGTGGTGTTCTGCCGTCACAGCGGCCACAACGTATACGGGCTTTATGGCCCTTTGCTGGGAGGCTTTGCCGGCGGGGCTGAAACGACGGCCATCGTTCATGTGGCCCACCACTTTTTAGGTCTGCTGCTATACCGGGCCCAGTGGCACTGCGGATTTCCCCTGCACCTGCACTACGGGTGCAACAGCTCGCGGGACCTGTTGTGGCTTATCGCCGTTACCTCCCAGGCCCTCAGCCGCAACACCCATACACCGATCTCGGTCAGCCCCTTTTCGGCTGCCGGCCCCTGCACTGACATGGTGGTCCAGGAGATGTGTGCCATTTCCATTGCGGCAACGGTTTCGGGCGCCAACCTGCTGGCCTGTGCGCCGGCCCGCAACCGGCATCCGGAGCGCGGCAGCGGCATGGAGGCGCGCATCTGCGCTGAAGCCGGCCACCTGGCGGCCCGGCAGGGGTTGACCCGCGCTGCAGCCAACCGGGTGGTGACCGCCCTACTGTCCCTTTACGAAGCGCAACTGGCCGATGCCCCGCTGGGTCAGTGCTTTAGCGAGTGCTACGATCTGGATCGGCTGCAGCCTACCCGTGAATATGGGGATCTGTACGATCGCTTCAAAGCACAGGTCGGCGACATGGGATTGGATTATTCGTTGTTGTAGGTTGACGGCGCAGCGCCACCAGAGCCATCATGGATTCCCATTGCGTGCTAGCGGCGGCTGCGCGCCATATACAGCTCAAGGCGCTCCACCAGCAGCGAGCAGGGCAGGGTCAGCGCCAGATACAACAGTGTAATGGTGATCCAGATTTCCATGGTCAGCAGGGTGCTGGTCATCAACTCGGTCCCCTGAAAGGTAAGTTCCTGGATCGAGATGACCGAAACGATGGAAGAATCTTTAATCAGTGATATAAACTGCCCGGCCAGGGGGGGCAGTATGCGCTGATAGGCCTGCGGCAGGATGACGTCGCGCATCTGCTGCCAGCGTGACAGCCCCAGCGCATAGGACGCCTCCCACTGGCCCCGGTTAATGGATTGAATTCCGGAACGCACGATTTCGGTGATGTAGGCGCCTTCGAAAATGGCTAGCGTCAGCAGCGCGGAAATAAAGGCGGCTAAAAAACGGGGGGGTGCGAAGCAAAAAGCCGTCAGGTCCTGCACCCAGGCAGGACTTCCCTCCAGGTGGCTGCCAAGATCCGCAGGCATTATCTGATCGCCGATGAAGAAGTAAACAATATAGATGATAACCAGCGGCGGCAGGTTACGCATGGATTCGACGTAGGTGCTGCTGATCAATCTGAAAAACAATATATTGCTCGATCGGGCGATGCCCATCAGCGTCCCGAAAATGCTGGCCAAAATAATGCCCCAAATGCTGAGGCGCAGGGTATTGTAGAGCCCCCACATAATGATGTTGGAGGTCCACTGGTCAGTGGCCGTGTCAAAGCGAAAGAGGAACTGCGGAATTTTGTGCCAGGCCCACTTGTAGTTGAGTCCCACGTCGATGCGGTAGATGAAAAACGCAACCACCGCACCCAACAGGGCGAAAATGATCAGGTCAAAAGGCTTGTATCTGACTTTGCGCTTGTACATTTCAGTCCGATCGAGCATCGCGGCCGGCAAACCGGGCTTGCCGGCCGGGTTAAGGCTCAAAAACTACGGCTTTACTCAATTAGTGACTGCCAGTCCAGACTCTTCCACCAGTAGTTCACTTTCTGCTCAAAAAAGCCCTTGTTGCGGGTCACGATGATCCAGCTGTTGAGATAGGCCAGGGTATCTGGGTCACCTTTGGGCACCCCAATGGAGATCGGCTCGTTGGCCATCGATTCATCAACAAAAAACAGGGTCTCGGCATGGTTAATGGCGTGCTGGGCGGGTTCGGGCGCAGAGGCGACGATGGCATGGGCTTTGCCGTTCAACAGCTCCTGTACCATAGGGCCATTTTCGGAGAAAAGCAGCATTTTGGCCTTGGGCAGCACGCGCTTGACGGCCGGAACGGCCGTGGTACCGTTGCGACACAGGACGATTACTTCCGGATTGTTGAAATCGGCAACGGTCTTGAACCCGGCAGCCACCTTTTTATGGGCCACCATATGCATTTCCGAGAAGTCGTAGGGCGCGGTAAAATTGATTTTCAATGCGCGCTGGGGCGTGCCGGTCATCCCGGCAATGATGAGATCGAACTTGCCGGTCAACAGGGACGGAATCAGTCCCTCCCATTTGGTGGGTACAAATTCCACTTTGACGCCCATGTCTTTGGCCAGCTGTTTGGCGACGTCGATTTCAAAGCCGATCCACTCACCTTTTTTGTCCTGCATGGCCCACGGAACAAAGGTGGACATGCCTACCCGCATTTTCCCGGACCGGATAATTTTTTCGATGGTACTGGCTCGGCGCAGCTCCTGCCGGACATCCGCTGCCGAAGCGGCCAGCGCCAGACACAGTAAGATGCTGACGGCGATCACAGTGATTTTGATTGAAAAACGCTTTTTCATTTCTGGCTCCTTTTTAGTTGAAGGTGAAATTTAGCACGACAGTCTTCAAATGTCCGTTTACCACCTCCTTTCGAAATAGACGCGGTTTAGGGGTATTTGGATTGAAATTCAAAGCGCACAGCCCGGATCGGATCCAGAGCGGCGCCCGTTGTCAAACAATTTTGATGCGTTTTTCCATATAGTTTACCAATTGAGACAGTGATACGGTCAATATGAGATAAATGACGGCGATTGAAAAATAAATTTCAAAGACCAGAAACGTCTCGGCAACAATGGCGTTGGCCTGCATGGTCATTTCATAGACAGCGATGACACTGACCAGTGAAGAGTCCTTTATCAGCGAAATGGCCTGACCCGTCAGGGGCGGCAAAATCCGGCGCATTGCCTGGGGCAGGATGATATCTTTGTACAAGCTGAAGGTGCTCAAGCCGAGGCTGTCGGCGGCTTCCCACTGTCCGCGATTGATGGACACGATTCCGGCGCGGTAGATTTCCGAAGCGTAGGCGCCTTCAAACAGGCTCAGGGCGAGCACGGCGGCACTCAAGCGACCGATGTTCAGGGCCGGTGCGATAATAAAATATACGAAGTACAGCTGAACCAGCAGGGGCGTATTGCGCGTGCTCTCCAGGTAGAGTCGTGCGACGAATCGGGCGCCGGCCGAATTGGAAAGCCGCATCAGGGCCGTAACAAGCCCCACCAGATAGGTCAGCACCAGGCTGTATCCCACTATTTTCAGGGTCACCATGAGCCCGTGCAGAATGGGTCCGGCCACAAAGACCCCGTTTTCGAACTGATACAGATAGCGGGAAACGCGGTACCACTGCCAGAAATAACCCTGGTTTTCGGCCCCGCTGATGACAAACCAGACCCCCCCATAGACGAGCAGCGCGTAGCCGAGGACATCGAAAACTTTTTGGGTCTTTAAATATTTTAGCGTATCGCTAAACCATGTGCCGGCAGGCGTCATGATTGCTCCTTGGCCTACAAGATCTGGCTTAAAAAAAGCTTGGTGCGTTTCTCGACCGGTGCCGTAAAAAAATGTTCGGCGGTACCGACTTCTACGATTTTGCCGTCTTCCATGAAAATTACGCGGTCGCTGACCTCCCGGGCAAATCCCATTTCATGGGTCACGCAAATCATGGTCATGCCCTCGCGGGCCAGGTCCTTCATCACATCCAGTACTTCCCCGATCATTTCCGGATCCAGGGCACTGGTGGCCTCGTCGAACAGCATCACCTTGGGCATCATGGCCAGGGCCCGGGCAATGGCCACCCGTTGCTGCTGCCCGCCGGAGAGCTGGTTGGGATAATTGTCGGCCTTTTCGGTAATTCCCACCTTTTTCAGCAGGTCCATGGACATGGCGTTGGCCTCGGCCCTGGACTTTTTGCGAACGCGTCGCTGGGCCAGGTTGACATTTTCCAGCACGGTCATGTGGGGAAAAAGGTTGAACTGCTGAAACACCATCCCAACCTCTTTGCGAATTTCCAGCCGGTTTTTTTTGCTGTCGTCCAGGGAGATGCCGTCGATGACGATGGAACCGCTGTCGATTTCCTCCAATCCGTTGAGGCAGCGCAGGAATGTTGATTTGCCCGATCCCGACGGGCCGATCACCACCACCACCTCGCCGCGCCGGATCGAGGTCGAAAAATCGACGACCGCCTTGACCTTGTTAGCAAAGGTTTTGTTGATATGCTCAACGACGATGATATTATCCCTCAAATTATCACTCGGCATGCTGCAGTTCCTCATCACCCGCTCAAAAAATCACCTTAAAACGGCGTTCCATCCAACTGACACTAAAGGACAGCGTTATGGTGACAACCATAACCATACCCACCACCGGGAACCATATTTCAAATGTCAGAAACGATTCGGCAATCATTGCCCGGGTTTGGGCGGTCAGATCGATGATTGCACCAACCAGAAGAATAAATTGGGATATATCGAAAAGCGGCAACCGGTGATTTTTTTGCCTCAGGGTCTTGTTTTGGTTGGGTGGGGCAAATTCCATAAATTACGATTCGATATAATTTGGCGTGTTTTGGCTGCATGTATATCGGGGACCCGTGTCCGTCCTGAGGGTGAACCCTCAAGGGACCAGCATCATCTGTTTACAAGTCCGCCTGATTTGTATATATGTTGGGTTTTCTAATACGCTACCAATTCGCCGGTTGTCAAGTCTTTTGCAGGTCAGGGATTTGGGTATTGGGTATTCGGTATTGGGTATTCGGTATTGGGTGTTGGGTGTTGGGTATTGGGTGTTGGGTATTGGGTGTTGGGTATTGGATATTGGGTATTGGGTGTTGGGTATTGGGTGTTGGGTGTTGGGTATTGGGTATTAGGTATTGGGGAATTCAAGGATTGAGGAATTGGGGGATTTAGGGATTTGGGAATTGAGGGATTGAGGAATTGAGGGATTTAGTGTCTATTTATTGAAGTCACATCATGCTTGCGCAGGATTTATGTCATCATTCGATTGAAAATTTGAGCAATTCTATCGATTTTAATTAATGAGACAGAGAGAAGCGATACCATAAATCTTCAATTTTCAATCTTCAATATTCATTTCCCCGAACTAGCGGGACCCCCGCTGCGCGGCGACCGGCTTCGCCGGGTTGGGTATTGGTGGATTTGAGAAATTAAGGAATCTCATTTTTCCATTGAAGTTGACCTATAATTCCTAAATTCCTGAATTCCAGAATCCCTAAATTATTCGTTTTGATGTATAATCAATTATGGTTGGTTTTGGAATTTAAGGAGGCATCGTTCCCAATGAAAGTCATATTCGTCGATCAGGACCGCTGCCTGGGCTGCCGCAACTGCGAGCGGGTCTGTTCCTTTCAGGATTCGGGCGGGTTCAAACGCGAAGACGCCAACATCTGGGTCCACATCGATTTGGACAAGCGATCCATTTTTGCTTTGACCTGCCTGCAATGTGAAACGGCCCTTTGTCTGGAGATTTGTCCCACGGCCGCCATCCAGCGGGATCCGGCAACCCGGGCCGTGGTGGTGGATGAGACGGCCTGCGTCGGTTGCAAAATGTGTGTTCATGCCTGTCCGTTCGGCTGCATCCATTTCGAAGGCCAGCGGCGGGTCGCCGCCAAGTGCGATCTTTGCTCGGGTAATCCCAAATGTGTCCACAACTGTTTGGCCCATGCCTTGCATTACAGCGACATCAATGATCTGGCTGCCCTCAAACGGGAAAAATTGACCAAAGGATAGTCCGGCTTTGGGAGGATATCATAGGCAAACTTTTTGGAATAGAACTCCTTGCTACCTCAATTAAGCTAAAAACCAAGTTAAACGTTATTCGTTATTGGTTATTGGTTATTGGGGTAAGTGGAATTCAATCGGTTTTCATAACTCAATGATGGTAGAAAAATTCAGACTCTCAGTCTATTTTTACTTTTAAATCCGCCGGGACCGAATAACGATTAACAAATAACAAGTAACAAATAATGCCTAAATGAGCTCTTTTCGCTCATTTAGGGTATTTCATTTGGGAGATCAACCGCGATGAAGGTCGAAACGGTTGTGCCGTCCGGGGTGGTTCCGACCCTGTGCCGCATGTGCGAAACGCGCTGTGCCATCAATGTCCATATTAAAAATCAGGTGCTGACCGATATCACCCCCTTTGAAGGACATCCCGTCAACCAGGGCAAAATGTGTTCGCGGGGTGGGGCCGCCCTGGATCTTTTCTATCATATGGATCGAATCCTGACGCCGTTGAAGCGTCTGGACAACGGCAGCTTCGTGAAAATACCCTATGAACAGGCGCTGGATGAAATCAGCGCCAAAATGGTTTCGCTCAAAAAACAGTATGGAGCCCGGTCGGTGGGAATCTGGAAGGGCGAGGGCCTTGGATTCCACCAGCAGGAAGGCTACGTCCGAAGGTTCATTCACGGCTTCGGCTCGCCCAATTACTTTTCCAATGACTCGGCCTGCTACAATGGCCGCTACCTGGGCAACCATCTGGTTTGCGGCTTCTGGAACCCTTTTCCGGAATTTGACCGGGCGAAACTGATAATCCTGCTGGGAACCAACCCGCCGATCTGCCATCCGCCGTTCATGCGCGAATTTGCCGATGCCCGCAGCCAGGGCGCCAAACTGGTCATGATCGACCCGCGCCTGAACCCGGTAGCCTGCTACGCGGATATTTTCGCGCAACCGTATCCGGGCACCGACGGCGCACTGGCCTGGGGTTTGATCCGGTATCTCATCAAGACCCAAAATTATGACAGCGAGCTGGTGGACCGGTACGCCATCGGTTTTGACAAGATCACGGCCTATGCTGAAAAGTTTACGCCCGAATACGTCGCCCGGCACAGCGGTATATACGGCTCGGTCGTAGAAGAGATCGCCCAGTTGATTATCAAGAACCGCCCCCATGTCAGCATCTATCCGGGTGCCGGGCTGGAACACCATGAAAACGGCGTCAACAGCATCCGCGCCCTGACGATCCTGGCCTGCCTGAGCGGCGCACTCGGGCAACCCAGCGGGCTGTATCGGCCGGAACCACTGGGAATCAGGAAACTGGTGCCGGAAATCGACCGCTTGCCCGATGGTCTGCAGCCCGTCGGGGCCGACAAGTTCCCGGTGCTCTATGACATTCGAGGCGAGTGCCATACCATGACGGCCATGGATTACATGCTCGGCCGGGGGGCGTATCCATTGCGGGGTATGATTGTCGCCGGGGCCAATCCGGCCGTGAGCAATCCCAACACCCGCAAGGTCGAAAAGGCCCTGGCCAGCCTCGATCTTCTGGTGGTCAACGACTTTTTTAAGACCCGCACAGCCCGCTTGGCCCATTATATCCTGCCGGCCGCCACGTTTCTCGAACGCGAAGAGCTGCATTTTTACCCCACCCGGCAGCAGGTGAATATCACTCGCAAAGTCGCCCGGGTGGACGGGGTGCCCAACGAATATCGAATCTGGCACGATCTGGCTCACCGGCTGGGGTTCGGCGATGAGTTTTTCCCCTGGCAAACGGAACGGGACGTCAATCGGTGGCTATTGGAACCCACCGGGCTGACCGTGGAGGAATTGCGCCGATACCCCCAGGGATATGTCTACCAGCCCGTTGATTATCAGAAAGGGCTCTGGGATCAACTGCCGACACCTTCCGGGAGACTGGAGTTCGCCTCCCCCTATTTGCGCCGGCTGGGGCTGGCCGAAATTCCGGAGTATCATCCGCCGGCCTATTTGCAGCAGCCCGATGAAAACTACCCATTTGTGATGACCACGGGCGCCCGCAAATCATTGTTCTACCATTCACGGCACCAGAATATTAAGCGGTTTCGGGATGTGCACCCGGATGCTGAAGTTGAGATCAATCCCGTTGATGCCGCCGAATTGGGCATCACGGACGGCGACCAGGTGCGGGTAGTGTCTGCGCTGGGCGAGCTTGTTATTCGGGCCGCCGTCAAACACCACGCTGAACTGCGCCAAGGGGTGGTGGAGATCTATCACGGCTGGGAGGACTGGCGGGTCAACTTTTTGACCCCGGATGACGTCAACGATCCCATCAGTGGATTCCCGCTGCTCAAGGCAGTGCCGGTGCGCATTGAAAGGATTGACCAATAAATCGGAAAATAGATCCAGGAGGTTTAATAGGCCTTTTAAGTCCAATAGGGCCTATTTCTGTATCGGTCCAATAGGCCATTACCGGGGTTTATCCGACAACATGTTGTAAGTTACGGAAGGTTTCAAGTGTCAATGTTCAGGTGTCAGGATTTAGCAGCTCGGTTGCCTGACACCCGAAACCAGTGGTCTTTTTTGGCCCCAAATCGTTTACTCACCCAAACATTGCAGAGAAACCGCGTATGCCAGATAAATTCGATTACATCACACCACCGCCGCACAGTTTCGCTGGGTTGCCGGTCTGCACGCAGCTTGACGATCTGGCGGCGGACATTGCCATCGTCGGAATCCATTATGTCAGCCCTTATCCGCAAAAATTACCGACGGCCGCCATCCTGACTGCGCCGGAGACAGCGTCGGATGCCATCCGCCGTCGATCTTCAAATTTTATTGACCATTGGGATCATTGGGATTTTGACTTCAACGAGGTGCTGTTGGCCAATCGATGGGTTCGGCTGGTTGATTGCGGTGATGTCGACAAAGAGGCCATCGGCGGGGTGCAAAATCCGCAGCGTATTACCAATGCGATTCGCTGTATCTTAGACTGCGGCGCAATACCTATTGTCTTGGGTACCGATGAGGGCGGTTTCATTCCCGTCGCGCGTGCCTACAGCGGCGGCCATGGGCTTTGCGTGGTGCATGTCGATGCCCACATCGATTGGCGCCATGAGCGTCATGGGGTATTGGAAGGCTACAGCAGCGGCATGCGGCGGGCCTCCGAGATGCCCTGGGTAACAGCCATGGCCCAGGTCGGATTGCGGGGCATTGGCAGCGCACGGCAGCAGGAAATAGACGATGCCCTTGCCTATGGCAGCGTTTTTGTCAGGGCCCGCGACGTGCACCGCCGCGGAATCGATGCCTGTGTCGATAAGATACCGGCCGCCGATCGTTACCTGATCACCATTGATGCCGATGCCCTGGACATGGCCATTGCACCGGGGGTGCTCTTTCCCAGCCCGGGTGGGCTGACCTTCGAAGAAACCACCGACCTGGTGCGAGGAATCGCTTCAAAAGGCGATATCGCGGGCATCAGCCTGTTTGAGGTTCGGCCGGAGCGGGACGTCAACGGCCTGACCTCCGCAACCGCCGCCCAGCTCATCATCAACTTCATTGGTATCCTGGCCCGCAGCGGTCAAATTGGCGGGTGATAAGTCTTATAGGTCCAATAGGACTTATATGCGATAGGTCCTATAGGTCCAATAGGACTTATATGCGATAGGTCCTATAGGTCCAATAGGACCTATAATTGATATAGGACCTATAGCTTGCCCCGCCCGGGTCACTTTTTCAGGGCGCAATATCGGAAAAAGCCTATTTTTCGTTTATTTCAAGGCGTCACAGGTCCTTTGCCCGTTCTCAGCATCGAGACGGCCTTTGCGCCGGGTTAAAAAATGGATTGGACAGGCCGTCCGGAATTTGCAGTAAATTTTCGGATCGCGACAATCAAGACAACTTTCACACATGGAAATATTGTGCTTCAGGCAGACATAGCTGGTTTCCCGATCAGCGTGATTTATGCAGGTTCCCATATTCCTCACTTCCAAATCGTACAAGCCGGCATTATAAGCTGACGATTGCAAATATCCTTTCTATTTTCGTATCGAAGCAGAAGATAACCGCGATTCGGGTCTTTTCAAGCGCACTGCAATAATTCGATTTGCCGAAATTTCAGCTGGACCGGAAATAATTCTAAAGCTTTTGAAATTACGAACGATACAAGTAGACGGCGGTTTCGGATCTTATGAATATTATTGTCAAATTGCATTGAGAACATTCGGTTAACAACGAAAGGAAACCTTGAATGATGAGTCCTGAATTTTTGAATGCTTTCAAAAAGTATAATGGCATCATCGTGGTGGCATTTCTCTGTTTAAGCTCCGTTGCGGCCTTGGCCGGAAACACCCCGTCTGAAATCATTCTGGCCAGCGAAGAGTGGCTCAATGCGACCAACCGTGACGGCACCGGTTTATACTGGGATATATGCAGGGCCGTATATGAACCCGTGGGGATCAAAACAAAATTTGTGATCCAGTCCTATAACGGATCGGTTAAACTCGTTGAAAAAAACAGGGTTGACGCCGCCGTCGGCATTTATCCCGATCAGGTCCGGGGGGTCCTCACATCTCAATATCCGTTTGTCAAAGACTTCATTCTGGCCCTGTTCAAAAAAACCAGGCTGAAACAGTGGAACGGCCAGGAGTCCCTTCAAGACAAAAAGGTTGCCTGGATCGACGGCTACGCCTTTGAAGAATACCTGGAAGTACCCGTTCTCAAGAAAGAATTTTACGACAGGGATCTTATTTTACGCCAACTCGACAACGACCAGGTGGACTACTTTCTGGACACCCGCAACGATATTGAATCAGTCCTGAATAAGGGTATCGTCGAAGTTTCGCAATATACGGTCGAAACAGTTCTGGAACTCGACCGGTATCTTGTGTTTGCGGATAATCGGAGGGGGCGGAAATTAAAGCAAATATTTGACAGCCGTTTCCCGCACCTGGTCAAATCCGGTGAAATCGAAAGATTGTTTGTCAAGTGGAATTGGTAATGCGATTGCGGATTGCCGATCGTGGATTGCGGATTGGCCAAACCAAACCCTTGCTGTAACCTGCTATGCGGTTTAAAAGATCGTTTTGCGCTTTTGTCATTGATCTGCCCCGAAACCACCCTTCGGTAAAATCCCATTGCCATCGAATAAAAATTAACTTATTGTTAACCAGCAAATTAATACTGGTCTCGACGACCGGCTGCTTTACATCCCTATACCGAAAACGGAATGAAAGATCATGGCGGATCAAATAACCACATCCAATCGCCCCCCGGAGATTGAAGACAAAGTGCTTATGGTGGACGACAATACCACCAACCTGCAATTGCTCCATGAAACTCTGGATGGTTTGGGATATAAACTGCTCATCGCTAAAAATGGCCCAACAGCCCTGTCCATCGCCCGCAAGGCCCACCCTTCGCTCATCCTGTTGGACATAATGATGCCGGAAATGGACGGCTACGAGGTTTGTCGCAGATTAAAGGCGGATAAAAATACGTCACACATTCCGGTGATTTTCATTACCGCCCTGGCCGATGACGAGGATGAAGCCAAGGGGCTTGGCCTGGGGGCCGTGGATTATATCACCAAGCCCATCAATCCGGAGTTGGTCAGGGCCCGGGTGCACAATCATCTGGAATTGAAGCGGCATCGGGATCACCTTGAAATGCTGGTGGCCGAGCGCACCCGCCGCCTGGCCCTGACCCAGGCGGTTACTATTGAAAGCCTGGCAACGCTGGCCGAATACCGGGACCCGGAAACCGGCGGGCATATCAAGCGCACGCAAAACTATGTCAAAGCCCTGGCCGTGCATTTGAAGGACCATCAGAGATTCCGCGCCCAACTCGATGACGAGGCCATCGATTTGCTTTACATGTCCGCCCCGTTGCATGATTTGGGGAAGGTGGGGGTGCGGGACGATGTGCTGCTCAAGCCGGGCCGGTTGACCGACGATGAGTTCGATGAAATGAAAAAGCACACGATATACGGTGAAGAGGCGCTGCGCATCACACAGCAGAAACTGGGTGAGGATTCGTTTTTACAGTATGCCAGGGATATCGCCTATACCCATCAGGAAAAATGGGACGGTAGCGGCTATCCCCGGGGGCTGAAAGGTGATGAAATACCGGCTTCCGGCCGCCTGATGGCCCTGGCCGACGTCTACGACGCATTGATCAGCAAAAGGGTATACAAACCGCCATTTTCCCATGAAAAAGCAGTGGAGATCATTGTCGAAGGCAAGGGCAGACATTTTGACCCGGATATCGTCGATGCCTTTCTCGAACTGGAAAATACCTTTCGCAACATCGCCCTGACATTTGCGGATTACGATGAAGAGCGCCGAATGCTGGCCGGCGGTGTTGATGACCGACAGGATAAATGCCGGTCAATCGAAACAATATTGCTGGTGGAAGACAACGAGATTAACCTGGAGATCATGCACAGCCAGCTGGCATCATTGAATTACAGGGTCGACACTGCCGTTAACGGCAGGCAAGCGCTGGAGAAATTTCGAAACACCCAATATGATGTGGTCCTGACGGATATTGAGATGCCGGAAATGAACGGCTATGAATTGGCGGCCGAAATCCGCCGCCTGGAGCAGGATGACCAGCCGTCGACCCCGATTCTGGCGATCACGGCCAGTGAATTCGACTTAAGTGAAACGCGGGCCAAATCCCAGGGATTCACCGGTTACATGTTGAAACCCCTTGATCTCGAATTGCTGAAATCAAAATTTGCCTCTTTTGTCTGCGAATAATTAATCCGCCCCGCAACCGAGTGCCCTCAGGATTGCAAATAGAATTCTTACGACTGGCGATTGTTGCTGGATAGCATATTTGGCGGATTAATTATATTCGGTCCACTTTTTTAATCCTAATGCACGAATAAAAACAGCTATAACCCACGCGCGCCGGGTTGCAAATAGCTTTACATTGCTTATGATATACTTTTGAATGCCGTCGCGTCGCAGCCGAAGGCGGGGCCTGAAACGACTCCAAACCGGCGGCAGATCAATCGCCATTCATCATTCATCATTCGTCATTCCAATGTAGTTTCACACGGGGGTGTCATTGAGAAATTCCGTATTAATCGAAGAGAAAGCCTTGAAAAGATCAATGTTCGGACATTCTGGCGGCCGAAACCCAGGCCTGGCTGGTCAATGCCGTTATCAGCGGCGCCATCGGCATTGCATTCGCCGTGGTCATGCTGATCCGGAGTACCGCCTGGGGCTGGGTCGACCGCTATGTCGATCAGGTGCTGGTCATCATTTTGAGCGTCCTGTTCATTAAAGATCCGCTGGTACTCATGAAAAACGGTCTCAAAGAACTTTTGCTGGCCGCCCCCCAACGCGACTTCGCCACCCAGTTTGAGGATAAGATTTTGCCCTTGAGAGAGCAACTGGGAGCCGACAAACTCGCGCTGGAAATATTGAAGACGGGCCGCCGAATCTGGGTAACGGTCAGGATGGAGCCCAAAGAAAATACCATTGACGTGGATGAATTCATGCAAGTTAAAACACGGCTCAGCGAGGTTGCCGGCAGTGTCTACCCGAATTCACAAACCGAGGTCATGCTGGAACGGTGGGCTTGAAAACCCTGTATCGGGTTTCTTTAAAGCCGGCAAGACGCTGTGATGCCGCAAGCACCAATTTGTCGCTAAACACAGTTTGACACGGATACACTATTGTAATAGGTGATCATTTTACATCAAACCCAATAAGGAGAAGAATAATGAGAAAGACAGTCGTTTTGGTACTTGTTTGTGCAATGTTGTTAATGGGGGTGAATATCGCAGCGGCCGGCCAGGCCATGGATCGCATCCTGAAAAAAGGAGAGTTGGTGGTGGGTATCACCGGGACCCAGCCGCCTTTAAATGTCACCGATAAAAACGGAAACATTATCGGCTACGACGCCGACATCGCAAAGTTGATTGCCACGAATTTGGGGGTAAAAATAAAATTTTCCACCATGCCTTTTGCCGAGTTGCTGCCGGCTCTGGCCGCCAATAAAGTTGATCTGGTCCTGTCCAGCTTGACCATGACCCTGGAACGCAATCGGAAAACGGCTTTTGTCGGCCCCTATTATGTTTCAGGCAAGGGCATTCTGACCAAAACGAAAAACATCGGCATCTTGCAGCAGGCCGAGGGCTTGAATAATCCCGCCTTCATGGTGGCTACGCTTGGCAAATCGACCAGCCAGAAATTTGTCGAACAGGCGGCTCCCAAAGCTCAACTGGTGGCAACCAAGTCCTATGATGATGCGATTGACATGCTGCTGCAGGATAAAGTCAATGCCGTTGTGGCTGATTATCCCTTTTGTGCCTTCACGGCCTTTCGCTTCCAGGAAAAAGGCCTGGTGGCCGGTCAATCCAAATTTACCGTCGAACCGCTGGGTATCGCCGCACCCGAGGATACCCTGCTGATCAACTGGCTGAGAAATTTTGTCAATATGCTCGAAGCCAGCGGGCAGTTGAAAAATTTGACGGAGAAATGGTTTCAGAATGGAGGCTGGATTGAAGAACTACCCTAGTTAAGCACATCACACAATTTGAAAATTTCGAAGAGAATCCGTAATTTCCAGATGGGCTTAAAATATAGAGCCTGCGCATAAACTTAAAATTGATCAGAATAAATTACAAAATTGTAGGTCCAACATTTTAAATTTGGTCAATGTTCTTTGAAAAATTGGTTAAAGCAGCAATCTGCTGTGCTTCAGGTTA
>Ga0209150_1000059_pt1 | contig 49082 bp, 45 predicted proteins | sample WorMetTyACAVOLI3_FD_187424 | JGI IMG/M metagenome (GOLD analysis project Ga0209150, IMG submission 187424) | Marine gutless worms symbiont microbial communities from Max Planck institute for Marine Microbiology, Germany - Olavius algarvensis... ... | reverse complement strand
GCAGCGCAAGTATTTACCCTGTTTGCGCTGGCAAACCTGTATCTGTGCCGAAGGGAATTACAGGCACTGCAGGGTTAGTGCGCCCTGAATAGGGAAATGATGATGACATTCAGAAGAAAATACCAAAAACCAGAAACTTATCCGAGAAACCCTAGGAAAAAATATCACCCGGTTGTCGGCGATAAGAATTTAACGGGTTCTTCAGAGGTTCCCTAACATGTGTGAACCGGGTTATGATGAAAAACCTTAGCTGGGCATTTGCCGAAAATTTTCTTGGTCATTCAGCGATCTGGTACAAGCAGCTAATTGTCGCATTTCTGATAATTAATCCGTTTGTGTTCTGGATCAGCCCGTTCGCCGCCGGTTGGCTGCTAATCCTCGAATTCATATTTACCCTGGCGATGGCGCTCAAATGTTATCCGCTGCAACCCGGCGGTTTACTTGCGCTGGAAGCAGTCGTCATCGGCATGACCAGTCCGCAGGCGGTCTACCAGGAAACGATCGCCAATTTCGAAGTTATCCTGTTGCTGGTATTCATGGTCGCGGGTATTTACTTCATGCGCGACCTGTTGCTTTATACCTTCACCAAGATCCTGCTATCGATCAAGTCGAAGGCAATTTTGTCGATCTTGTTCAGCTTTACCGCCGCCTTCCTCAGTGCCTTTCTCGATGCGCTGACCGTGGCCGCGGTGCTGATCTCGGTTGCCGTCGGCTTTTTTTCCGTTTATCACCGGGTCGCCTCGGGTAAACAATTTCATCATCACGATCACGATCACAGCACCGATAGCGAAGTTACTCATGATCGCCGCGCCGAACTCGAACAATTCCGCTCTTTTCTGCGCAGCCTGATTATGCACGGCGCCGTCGGTACCGCGCTGGGCGGCGTATGCACGCTGGTGGGCGAACCGCAAAACCTGTTGATCGCGGAGCGCGCCGGCTGGAATTTTATCGAATTCTTCTTGCGCATGGCCCCGATTACCATGCCGGTGCTGGCCTGCGGCCTAGTCACCTGCGTCGTGCTGGAGAAACTGAAGTGGTTCGATTACGGAGCTACCCTGCCCGAAACGGTCGCTCGAACCCTGTCCGATTTTAACGCCGAACAAGAGGCGAAACGCCAGGACAAAATGACGGCACTGTTGATCGCCCAGGCAGCGATCGGTGTCGTCTTGATTCTGTCGCTGGCGTTTCACGTGGCGTCGGTCGGTTTGGTCGGACTGATGATCATCGTCTTGCTGACCGCCTTTACCGGCGTCATCGAAGAGCACCGCATCGGTCATGCCTTCGAGGAAGCATTACCCTTTACCGCGCTGCTGGTGGTATTTTTTGCCGTGGTCGCCGTGATTCACGAACAGCATTTGTTTACGCCGGTTATCACCGAGGTGCTGGCGATGGATCGTGATCTGCAACCCATCATGTTTTTTATCGCCAACGGGGTTTTGTCGATGATTTCCGACAACGTCTTTGTCGCCACGGTTTACATCAACGAGGTGGCCCAGGCCTTTAAAAACGGCGTCATCGACCGGGAACAATTCGACCTGCTGGCGATAGCAATCAATACCGGCACCAACCTGCCGAGCGTCGCCACCCCGAACGGCCAGGCGGCATTCCTGTTTCTGCTGACCTCGGCGCTGGCGCCGCTGATTCGCCTGTCTTATGTCAAGATGTTATGGATGGCCCTGCCCTATACCATCGTACTCAGCATCGTGGGCATGATTGCCATTTCGGTGGCTTTCTAAAAGCTAGCCGGAGGAGCTTGCCGCTTGCGGCCTCACTGCTCAGGCGCGCAGGCGCGCCTCATTCAACTGCAGCCACTGCAGCGCGATGATTGTCGCCGCAGACCGTATCTTGCCGGCAGACAGCCAGGCTTCGGCGGAGTCGACCACCAGCACGCGGATATCTTCATGTTCATGGGCTAGTCCGTGAATTCCGCCGACGCCGGCGCTGTCGACGATTCCGCAAAACAGGCTGCAGTGCTCGGAGGTTCCGCCCGGGCTGACATAATATCTGCTGACGGTCTCGAGCCGGCTGATTTCGCAACCCGCTTCCTCGACGCATTCGCGCAGCGCGACATCCGTTTCCGACTCACCCGCCTCGATCACTCCGGCGACACATTCGATCAGCCAGGGGCCATCGCCATCCTCGATCGCGCCCGCCCGGAACTGCTCGATCAGCACCACCTTGCCGCGCTCAGGGTCGTAAGGCAGCACCGCAACGACCACACCGCGCTCGAATATCTCGCGCGTAAACACCGGGCTCGAGCCGCCGCCGAACAGCTCATGCGAAACGTGGTATTCGTCCAGTTTGAAATACTTTTGGTAGAGCGTGAGATGCCGCTCCAGTTTCCAGCGATACTTCATCGCGTGGGCGCGGCCATAATTTCGGTAACCCGGGCCAGATCCTGTTCGGTATCGATCCCGGGACCGGGATCGGCCAGCGCAAGCGCGCTGTGAATCACGTATCCGTTAGCCAAAGCGCGCAACTGTTCCAGCGATTCGGCAAGCTCCAACTCGCCGGGCGGGAGTTGGCTGAAGGTTTCGATAAAGCCGACGCGGTAGGCATATATACCGATATGCCCGAGGTATTGATCTAGGTCCCCGCTACGGTCGAAGGGAATGACCGAACGGCTGAAATACAACGCCTTACCCTGTTTATCGACTACCAGCTTGACCAGGTTAGGATCTCTTGCGGCTGCGGCGTCGATGGGTTTATGCAGGGTTGCCATGGCGCATTCGTGGTCGGCGAGAAGCTGCGCCACCTGGGATATATTGACGGCCGGCATCAGCGGTTCGTCGCCTTGAAGATTCACCACGATCGCGTCCTCGCTCCAGTCGAGTTGGCGCGTGACTTCCAGAATGCGATCGCTGCCGCTGCGATGCCCGGCGTCCGTCAGACAGACGCTGCCGCCGAAATCCGTGACCACATCGGCAATGCGTTGGTCATCGGTCGCCACTACCACCGCGCTGGCCTCGGTCTGGCGCGCGGTTCGATAAACCCATTCAATCATCGGTTTGCCGTTTATATCCCGCAGCGGTTTGCCGGGCAGGCGCAGCGAAGCGTAGCGCGCCGGTATCACGATGCGAAACTCGGGAGTCATCGATTCAGCTCAGCGCCTCGACCTCGGCGCTACTCAGTTCCCGCGCTTCTTCCGGCAGCATCACCGGAATGCCGTCCCGAATCGGGTAGGCCAGGCGCGAGGCGCGTGAAATCAGTTCCTGGCGCTTCTTGTCGTAGATCAGCGGACCCTTGGTGACCGGATCGACTAGTATGTCCAGCAAATGTTTATCCATGATGTCGGCTCTCCAGCAGTTGGAAAATCTGATTTTTCAGCTCGTCGTTCAAGTCTATGTTCAATGGCACGACCCAGATGTTTTCGCGCGCCAGCCCTTTTAGCTTGACCGCGTCCTTATGCGTTACCAAGACCGGCAGGTCGGGCTTGAGGTTCAGGTCCTGGGCGCTAAACTCGTGATGGTCGGGGAACTCGTGCTCGATAACGTCGATTCCCATCTGCATCAGGCTGGCAAAAAATATTTCGGGAAACCCGATGCCCGCGAGCGCGTGCACCTGCTGCCCCTGAAACTCGCTGATGTCGCGGCGCTGTTCCGGGCTGGACAAATTCCAGACTTCACCCAAGGATTCCACCACCTGCTCGCTATCGCGATCTATGGTCACATCTACCCGCCGCAGGCGATCGTAGGGTTCGCGCAGCGGCCCCGCCGGCAGCATCAACTCGTTGCCCAACGATAGCTGGCGGCAGACTGCAATCTCGATGTCTCGTTTAAGCGCGTAATGTTGCAATCCGTCATCCGAAAGAATGACATCGGTTGCGGGAAACTGTTCAATGATTTGCCGCGCCGCGGCGACCCGGTCGGCGCCAACTCCAATCGGGCAACGACATATTTCCGACATCATGTTGGCTTCGTCACCGACGGCATTACGGGTAATGCCGGCATGCAGTATCTGCACGGTTTGCTCATGGCCACTTTTGTAACCGCGGGTTACGATCGCCGGATTAAAACCCTTGTCCTGCAGCATTTGAAAAAGGGCAACCACGATGGGTGTCTTGCCATTGCCGCCGAGGGTAATATTGCCAACCACGATGGTTGTCACCGGGAGCTTGGTCGAGCCGATCAGGCCCAGCTTATAACCCAGTCGCCGCAGGCCCACCGCCAGCTGGAAAACCCAGGACAACGGCATCAAGAGAATCGACAATGGGTTCATCGACCATAACCACCAGCCCTGCCGCTGATGGGTCGACAGACTCACCCAGTGGTGCATTAAGGATTTATTGAGTATCGACGAGCGGATGACCCTGGGTTTGGCGCTAACCGCCTTGACTTCGCCTTCCTCGCCGTCGCGGAATTGCATCGAGTGCAGCTTGGCATAAATCCCTTCGTGTTCGAGCAACTCCCGGTGGCTGCCCTGTTCCAGAATCTTGCCTTGATCCATGACCAGAATATGGTCGGCGTGCTCGATCGTGGATAGCCGATGCGCGATCACCAGGGTAGTGCGATTCTCCATCAAATGCTCCATCGCGTGCTGAATAAAGCGCTCGGACTCGGTATCCAGCGCCGAGGTGGCTTCGTCGAGAATCAGAATCGGAGCATCCTTTAATAGCGCCCGGGCAATCGCGATTCGCTGCCGTTGACCACCCGATAACAACACCCCGCGCTCACCGACCTCGGTGTCGAGTTGCTCCGGCATAGCCTCGATAAATTCCCAGGCATGGGCTTGCCGCGCCGCTTCGACAATCTGCGCCTCGTCGACCCGGTCGGCGACGCCATAGGCAATATTATTACGAATGGTATCGTTGAACAGGCGCACGTCCTGGCCGACATAGGCGATCTGGCGGCGTAAATCCCCAATGCGATAACTATCGAGCCGTTCACCGTCGAGCCGGATCTCGCCGCTATCGTATTCGTAAAGCCGGGGTATCAAATTTACCAGACTCGACTTGCCGCTGCCGGAGCGCCCGACTATCGCCACGGTTTGCTTCGGTTTCACCTCGAAGGTGATTTCGTCGAGCACACGCTGGTCGCTGCGCCGATAACACAGCACCACGTTGTGGAAATCCAATCGTCCCACGGCGCGTTCCAGCTGCAGCTGACCTTCGTTGTGCTCGCTGTCCTTCGACGTCAGTTCGAACACGCTTTCCCCGGCCGCTATACCTTTCTGGATGCTGGCGTTGATCGAGGACAAAACCCGCATCGGCGCCAGCAACATCGTCATCGCAAAAATAAATGAAACGAAATCGCCGGTAGAGATTATGTTACGCATCGATTCCGAGGTCGCAAATGCAACGATGGCCGCAAAGGCGATCGCGACCACCAGCTGAATCAGCGGCATGCTGATTGCCTGCGCGATGGTCATTTTCAAATGCAGCTTCAGATTGGCCCGGTTCACTTTTTCGAATTTGTTGCGCTCGAAAGCGTCACCGCCGAAAATCTTGACGACACGATTGGCGTCGATCACTTCCTGGGCCACCTGGGTTACCCCACCCATGGACTGCTGAATATTTCTGCTAATAGTGCGGAAACGTCCAGATATTCTGACCACGATCAAGAATACGACCGGCCCGGCGACCAGGAAAATTGCGGTCAATTGCCAGTTCAACCAAATCATATACCCCAGCAAGACGACAATACGCAGGCTGTCCTGGATGAACACGGTCAGGGACGATGAAACGGCCTTGGACACCTGTTCGACGTCGTAGGAAAAACGCGCCACGATAGCGGCGCTTGAAGATTGATCGTATTCATCGCTGGTCATCGTCAACAGTTTTTCGAACATCATGCGGCGCAGCGAATTGATCACGTTGCGGCCGATGTAGTTCATGCAATAGCTGCGCATAAACACGGCGACCATGCGCACCACGAATATCAGGATAATCGCCAACGGCATCAGCTGGATAATCAGGGGGTCGCGATCGATGAATCCGTCGTCCATCAACGGCTTCATCAAATAGGCAAAGGCGGCATCGGAAGCGGCAAAGATGATCATGCCGACTACCGCTAATAGAAAATAAACCTTATGCTCGAACGCCATCGACAGTAGGGCGCGATAGGCCTTATAGCCGGTCAAATTGCTATCAATCGGTTTCACTGCCCAAACCTCGGATTCGGCACGGATTCAGCTACTCGATGGGACGCGTGGTAGCTATCGAAACTTGAGTCAGGCCCATTTGTCCGATCACGTCCATCGCGGTTACCAGCGATTGCACGGGTGAATCGGCGTCCGACTGGATAACAATCGGCAACCGGGTTCCGTTCATGGCGCGCTCTAGCGCCGCTTTTAAGGTTGCGCTTTTGCTATTGGTCAATTCGCGCGAATTCAAAAAGAAACTCCCATCGGCATCGATTAAAAGATTTAGCTTTTGCGGCGGGTCTTGCATTTGCACCTGGTTCGCTTCGGGCAGTTTGATCTTCAATTGCGAGGTCGTATCGAAAGTGGTCGATACCATGAAGAAAATCAACAACAGGAAGACGACATCGATGAGCGGCGTCAGGTTGATATGAACGTCTTCCTCGGGTTTGCCGTGATAAAAATTCATCGCCTCATCCCAGTTGTTTACGATCGCCGTGCAGAAATTCAACCAGCTTCATCGCTTCCTGCTCCATCGCCACCACCAGCTCGTCGATTTGGCGCTTCAAATGGCGATGAAAAATCAGGCTGGGAATCGCGATGGTCAAGCCGGCCGCGGTCGTGATCAGGGCTTCGGAGATACCGCCGGCCAGTTGCCCGGGGTCGCCGACGCCGACCACGGTAATTGCGGTGAATACGCGTATCATGCCGATGACGGTGCCAAGCAGGCCTAGCAGCGGCGTAATCGTCGAAATCGTACCCAGCGTATTCATGAAACGTTCCATCTCGTGCACCACGTGACGGCCGGTTTCCTCGATGCTTTCGCGGATCAAGTCACGCGACAGGTGACGGTTGATCAGTCCGGCGGCAAGCACCTTGCCTAGCGGAGATCCGTTTTCGATTTCGGCGATATGCTGATCGGTCAGCGCATCGCTGCTGAGCAGGTTCCAGATACCGGTCAACAATTTTTCCGGAATTACTTTTTTTTGGCGCAGAGTCCACGTCCGTTCGATGATGATGGCCGCGGCCAGCACGGAGCACAACAAAATCGGAATCATCAGCCAGCCACCCGCCTGAACCAGTTCGAACACGCTTTGTCCTCGGAATTAAATGCCGCACATCATACTGTGACCGAAGGCTTTTTACCATCGCCTCCAAATACGGGATTCGGGGTTGCGTTCGGCAACGATAGACAACCCCTCAGCGCCGCTGTCGACGGTAATTGCGCCGTCAAAATCGTTACGAAACTGGCGGCTTCCCAGAGCCGCGTAGCGGGCTACCACCGCCGGCGCCGGAAAACCCCAACGATTGCCGCGGGACAGCGTATATATGACATGCCGCGGTTTTACCTGGGACACAAAACCGGCGCTGGACGAAGTTAGACTGCCATGGTGCGGCGCCAGCAAGACATCAGCAGCCAAAGCGGGTCCGTACCGGGCGATCAAACGCTGTTCGCGCGCCGCTTCGATATCGCCGGCCAACAATACGCGATGATTGCCTTGGATCATCAGCACACAGGAGCGGTTATTGGTATCGCCGTAGTCGCTCGAACCGGGCAGAAAACGGAACTTCACCCCGTCCCAGGTCCAGTCGGGGAATTGGTGGCAGGAGCGTACCCGATGGCGGTCGGTAATTCGGGATTCGAGCTCTCGCGGCGTACCCGAAAGCAGGAATAGTTGCCGATGATCGTCCAAAAAGGCATGTAAACCGCCGCTATGATCCTGGTCAACGTGGCTGACAATGGCCAAATCCGGCCGCTCGATGCCGCGTTTGCGCAGACTCGGCAACAAACCCCAGTTCGTCGCGCTGAAAACGCCGGCTTTGCCGGGTCCGAAATCGTACACCAGGCTGTGATGGCGCGTTGTCAGCAGGATTGAAGTTCCCATGCCGACATCGAAGACCAACATTTCGAATGCACCCTGCTCGGGCCGGGCCGGTTGCCAGCCTAGCATCAGAGATAGACCGACCAGCGTGACCGCACCTAAGCCGAGACCGCGCGGCAACAATAGCCAGACTATCGCCGCCAATATCAGCAATAGCAGGGTCAGCGGGTATACGCCTACCATCGGACTCATGCCGCTGGACAACAGGAAACCGAGATATTCAAGCAATGTCTGCAATACCCTGTCGGCCAGCCAAAACAGCGATCCGGCAAATTCCAGCCCCCCCCCAGCGCCAGCAGGCTAGCACACAATATTGCCGGTAAAACAATAAAGCTGATGGCCGGGATCGCCACCAGGTTCGCCGGCAAGCCGGCGGGATTGATTTGCTCGAAAATCAACAGGCCCAGGGGCAGCATCGCCAATGAAAAGCAGCATTGCAACGCAATCAACTGGCGCCACCAACTGATCCGCTCGGGTAGGCGGAACTGGACAAAAGCGATCACCAACAGGGCACTAAGGCTCAACCAGAAAGAATTTGAGCCGACTGCGCGCGGATCGACGAGCAGAATCGTCGCCACCGCCAATGACAGCGACTGCAGCAGATTGACGCGGTTGCCGAGCAGCATCGCCAGTAACAGGATTACCAGCATTACCAGAGCGCGCACGGTAGGCAGGCTAAAGCCGGCCAGCGCGGCGTAAAGACTGGCGCCCAGGATAGCCATTACGGCAGCTGTCTGTATGCGATTGAGCCTGCCCGGATGCAAGCCTAAGCGCCAGCAGCAACGCCCGACGCCATACATCAACCAAGCTACCAGGCCGACGTGTAATCCGGAGATCGCCAGCAAGTGTGCGGTTCCGCTGGATTGCAGCAAATTTTTATCGGCCGGCGTGATATCGCCGCGAAATCCCAACGCCAATGCCTTGATCAATCCCTTATGCGAGCAAGCGCCGCAACCGACATCGATTGCGCTAGCCAGGCGCATGCGCCAAAAGTTAATTTGCCACGGGCTCGCGGGCTCGAGCCGGGCATTCAAAGTGGAATTGCGGATATAACCACGCGCGTCGATACCGCGGCTAAACTGCCAGGCTTCGAAGTCGAAGCTGTCCGGATTCAAGCTCCCCCTGGGTTGTCTCAATTTGACCACGAACTGCCAGCGCTCGCCCGCTTGCGGAATCACTTCATCCTGGTACCAGTTCAAGCGCAACCGTCGCGGCAGCTGGCCGGGATAGTTGTCGATTTCGGGGTGATTTAAATCCAGGCGAACGCGGCCGGCATCGACTTCGGGGATATCGGCCACCACGGCCTGCAGCCGGGTGAACCGCTGATCGAAGGCCTCGATCAGACGATGATCCAGATGGTAGTGAAGCAGCGCCGAACTCCATAAATAGGCGGCGCCGGCGAGCAGCAGCAGGCGATAAGGTGGGTTGTAACGGCACAATAATAAGAGTATCGGCGCATAAGCCGACCAATATCGATCCGGTAACTCGTTGCCGTAATAAGCCAGCAACGAACCCAGCATAATTGCCACCGCGTGTTGGGGCATGCGATCCCTGCCCTGATTTCCCTGTTATGTGATCCAACTCTTTGCAGAATATTGAATTACTGCCGATAATACAATTATCATGGCAAGGAAGATTGTAAGAAAATTCTTGCCGCAGCCCGACGTCATCACACAGAACCGCTGGATCAAATTACTGGGCCCGCGGTTGCAGGAGCCGTCGCTGTGGCATATCAACCGGCGCTCGTTTCCGCTAGCGCTCGCGCTGGGTATGTTTTGCGCTTTTATTCCGGTCCCGTTTCAAATGCTGATCGCCGCCGTCGGCGCGATCTTGCTGCGAGTCAACATACTTGTCGCGGTACCGACGGTGTGGGTCAGCAACCCCCTGACCATAGGCCCGATGTATTATTTTTGTTACAAACTGGGGGTCAAAATGCTCGACCTGGAGCCCAATGGCTTCAATTTCGAACTGAGCTTCGACTGGCTGGTCAATGGCCTGACTGCGATCTGGCAACCGTTTCTGTTGGGCTGTTTCACGGTCGGTCTGATTGCCTCGGTCGCCGCCTTCGCAGCAGCGCGTCTGTTGTGGCATATGCACATTTTGAGTCACATCAAAGCACGCGCCAGGCGTTTACATAATCGCCGCCGCCGGCGTAAGAACGCCGATTAATATTGAACCTGTTTCTGGTAGTCTCGATCACCGCCGGCACCGTGCTGCTGGGCACCGGCCTGTGTTTTTATCTGCTCTATCAGGCGCGCGAAGTCGCTACCACGGTATGGATTCTGGAACATATTATCTGTCCGATTATCCGCATTCTGGTCTTACTCGTCGTCGTTAGCCAGATTTACCCGGTAATCGACGAAAACTCCACCAGCCTCGATTTCTGGCAAGCCTTGGCGCAGCAAAACGAATTCAGGGATATCGTCAACATCCTATTTGTCGCAGGATTGCTGCTGGCATTCTTGCCGCTGGTAAGTCACCCCGTATTTGCCTTGCCCCTGCAAAGCACGTTTAGCATTGCGCTGGTTTTTCACGGGCAGTACCTGCAAGCCATGGGCGGTCTGACGCTGATTCCGTCGATTGCCACTATCCTGAAACTCATTGCCTACATGGCGCTAGCCTATTTCGTGACGCGCGAGCTGAGCATTCCATTGTCGCGCTGGGTAGACCGCCGACTGGTGGTCGAGGGCAGCATTCGCCTGGTCTCCGATGCCATTTACATGGTGCTGCAAATTCCGGTCATGCTGATCTACTGCGGTTTCCTCAAGGCTCAGTTGACTTAAGCTGCCGCCGGCATGATTCAATAGGTACGGCGCCCGCCGTCGGAACTCTAGTCGGCCAAGTAAGCAAGTGTCGGCAAAAACTCAATTCTGACCCCAAACTACCCAAGGTTCGGATTCTCGGGGACAGTCCAAACGTCGCACTGCTTACCAGATTATCGCGCGGTTCTTCAGCGACGTTTGTCCTGTCCCCCTCGAAGCGAGCGAAACGTCTCAACACCATTCAATTTTCAATCGGAACCTCTTAGGACTCCGGCCGCAGTACCCCGTCGAGCATGTGCCAGCGATACTGCATGCGCGCGGCGATGGCGAGATCGTGGGTCACGACCACTAACGCGGTATTGAGCTCGCGGTTTAAACCCAGCATCAATTCCAGCATCTGCGCCGCGGTGTGCTGATCCAGATTACCCGTCGGCTCGTCCGCGAGCAGGCAATCCGGCCGGGTTACCAACGCCCGCGCCAGCGCCACGCGTTGTCGCTCCCCACCCGACATCTCGCCGGGTTTATGAGCGGCGCGCTGTTCGAGCCCGACCCGGAGCAGCCAGTCCTGCGCAACGATACCCGCCACGCGGCGCGACTCACGCCTGATTAACAATGGCATGGCGATATTTTCGAGCGCGCTGAATTCCGGCAACAAATGATGAAATTGGTATATAAAACCGAGATGGCGATTACGCAGCCGTCCCAGATCGGCTTCGGAGAGCTGAGCCAGGGGACTGCCCGCGACCCTGATTTCGCCGCCGCTGGCATGATCGAGACCACCCAGCAAATGCATCAGGGTTGATTTACCGGCGCCCGAGGCGCCCAGGATGGCGTGACTTTCGCCCGCGGCGACGCTGAAATCGACGCCCTTGAGCACCTCGACGTCGAGTTTACCCTGGCGGAAGGCCTTGCGAACCGCGCTGGCCTCGATTACCGCCGCCACATTTCTTCCCGATTACTCATAACTAAGCGCCTCGGCCGGTCGCGTTTTGGAAGCGCGTAACGCCGGGTAAAGCGTTGCGATCACCGACACCCCGAACGACAGCAGCGTAATCCTGACGATATCGGACTGCTTCATCTCGGACGGCAAATCGGTAATCGGATAAACGCCGCGCGGCAGGAACTGGGTATGAAAAAATTGCTCCAGTGCGGGCACGATGACATCCACATGCGACGCCACCAGCACTCCGCTAACCAGCCCAATCAGAGTACCGATCAATCCGATTAGGGTTCCCTGCACCATAAAAACCCACATGATCGACGATGGCGACATGCCCAGGGTACGCAAGATCGCAATATCCGCCTGCTTGTCGGTGACCACCATGACCAGCGTGGAGACGATATTGAAAGCCGCCACCGCGACAATCAGCGAAAGAATGATAAACATGACGGTTTTCTCGGTACGCACCGCCTTGAAGTAGTTGCTGTGGCGCAGAGTCCAGTCCGATACCCAGTACTGTAACCCAATACTTTGCTTCAGATCGTGCCGCACCAACGGCGCCAGGTCGAGGTCCTCCAATTTCAGACGGATGCCGCTAACCCCACCCTCCAGTCTGAACAACTTACTGGCATCCTGGTAATGCACCAGCGCGCTGCTGCGATCATATTCGTAAACGCCGATTTCAAAAATTCCGACCACCTTGAAACGGCGCAGACGCGGCAAAAATCCCAAAGGCGACGCGGTCGCCTGCGGGGTAACCATGGTGACGCGATCGCCCGGCACCACGTCGAGCGAATTGGCCAGGCCGCTACCGAGCACGATGCCATACTCGCCCGCCACCAGATCGCTGAGGGCGCCGAATTCCATATGCCGGTGGATTTCCGAAACCTCGATTTCATGCAGCGGATCGATACCGCGCACCAGCGCACCGCTAACCGAAGACAAATTCGATATCATCGCTTCGGCTTCGGTGTAGGGGGCGCCGCCGATCACCTGCGGGTGATCCAGGGTTTGCGAGCGCAAGGTTTGCCAATCCTGCAATGGCCCGCGAAAACTCGATACCGTGACATGCGATACCATTCCCAGGATGCGCCCGCGCAATTCGTTCTCAAACCCGTTCATCACCGACAATACCACAATCAACGCCATGACCCCGAGTGCGATACCCAGCATCGAAATCAGCGAAATGAAGGAAATAAAATGATTACGGCGCTTGGCCCGCGTGTAGCGTAAACCGATAAAAATCTCGAGCGGAAAATTCATGCGGCGGATTAAACCATGAATAAGAGTGGGCCACCACCACGACCGCTGCGAATTGCCGCACACTTGTCACTGCACTTGGGCGTGCTATAGTTATACGCAATGCATTTGGAGACTTAGAAAACATGCGCACAGGACTTTATTTGTTACTCCTGGGCTGCAGTTTAATCCTGCAACCCGCGAGTGCCGGCGACGCGTTGGTCATCCCGGGCCATGTTGCGTCAACAGAGCATCAGGTAATGCCGCGGCGCGGCATCAGCATGGACGAGGTACTCAGTCAATTCGGAGAACCCGACGAGCGTTTCGGTCCGATTGGCGAACCGCCGATAAGCGAATGGGTTTACGGCTCCTTCAGGGTTTATTTCGAGCATCATCTGGTGTTACACACCATCGATTTGAAGACCCTGATAATGCCGAAATAGCACTAGGGAAACTCTGATCTTTTCGGAGTTTCCGCGGTACATGCACGTGCCTTCATTTTTCAATGACTGCAAGACATTGAAAAATGAAGGAGAAACGAAAATCGCATTCTCGTTTCTCCGTGCTCTGACAATTCAGGATGAATTGTTCAGAGCTTCCCTAGTATAATAATCAGGTCCAACGCGACCATAAGTAATCGCAACCAGAATCATTCTGGTTTAACCGGAGTTGCCAGTAATGAACATCACTAAAGTTCTGTTTCTCAGCTGTAGCATTTCATTGGCTTTGCACAGCGCCGGCCTGCGGGCGGCCGAAGTCAACATCACCAAGGAAATTGAAAAAGTTTCGGTCATGCACGGCGAATCCAAGGTCGACGTCATGCGCAATCAAAACCAGAAAAACACGATAAACCCGGCGTTCGCCAAGACATCGCGAAAATGCCCTCCATTTTGTATTCAGCCGGCCAGCCTCGCGCCCGGCGTTGAAACGATCGCCGAACTGGAAATGCTGGATTACCTGAAGCGCAAGAGCGAGGGCGACGACAGTATCGTCGTGATCGATTCGCGCACACCCGCCTGGGTCGCCAAGGGAACTATCCCCGGCGCCGTCAATATTCCCTGGACCAGCCTCAACCCGGCCAAGGGCGCCGATCCTATTTCCATCGGTGAAATACTGGAGGAACGTTTCAACGCCCGCAATCTCGAGGGATTGTGGGATTTCAGAAACGCCCGCGTCCTGGTGATGTTCTGCAACGGCATGTGGTGCGGCCAGTCGCCCAACAACATTAAAAACCTGCTGGGCTTCGGCTATCCCGCCAACAAGATCAAGTGGTACCGCGGCGGCATGCAAAACTGGGAAATCCTGGGTCTGACCACCGTTAAACCGGTGCAACAGCAGTAGCCTGCCAGGCAGGGATGGTAACCGATTTATTACCGACAAAATCGCCGCTTGCGATTTTCGCGCTGCTACGCGGACCCGCTAAAGCGCGGCCCGGGAACCCAGTGGGCCGTTCATTGGGCCGCATGGTATTTTGCAAACCCCCGTTAGCGATCATTCACCCCTTTGCTTATAAACCAGGCAGGTCCATGCGCACCACTTTCATGTAAGATGCGGGCCGGCGCATTTCTCGACATTCCCGCAGCTGACTCGGAGCGCCGGCAACGCGTCGGCCAGCTCTACGGTAGCAGCCGCAGTTTGCTGTTAAGCGAACAAATCGAATCCTGGGCGGGGCTATCGGTCATAGTTTGCTGCGACATGACCGATGCGGAGCAACTGGAACAGGAAATTCGATTCTTTAGCCCGACGGCGCCACAGATTTTTCGTTTTCCGGATCTCGAAACCCTGCCCTACGATCAATTTTCGCCTCACCAAGACATCGTCTCCGAACGAATTCAATGCCTGGCGTCAATATCGGAGGCGAAGTCAGGGGTACTGATCCTGCCGGTTAGTACGCTCTTGCAAAAGGTTTCGCCGCCGGAATTCATTCATCAGAGATCGCTCAACCTGAAAATCGGCGATCGGATCGAGCCCGCCGATTTGCGTGATCGTCTCGGGTTTTACGGTTACAGCGCCGTATCGCAAGTAGAGCAACATGGAGAGTTCAGCACCCGCGGTTCCATCCTGGACCTATTCCCGATGGGCAGCCCGGGACCGTTTCGGCTGGACTTCTTCGACGATGAAATCGAGTCGATTCGCCGTTTCGATCCGGAGACACAACGCTCGATCGACAAGATAAATGCCGTCAAACTCCTGCCCGCGCATGAGTATCCGCTAGACGAATCAGGAATTAAGCGATTCCGTTTGAAATTCCGCGAGCGATTCGAAATAGACCCGAACACCTGTCCGGTTTATGTCGATATCTCGAGCGGTGTTTCATCGCCCGGGGTGGAGTATTACCTGCCGCTGTTTTTCGACCGGCTGGTTAGCCTATTCGATTATCTGCCGCAAAAAAGCCGCCTGCTAATCGACGATGCCGCGATCACGCATGCCGCGAGCTTCGCACAACAGGTGGAGGAACGTTACCAGTCACGGCGTTACAATCTCGAATGGCCGCTGCTCGAACCGGCGCAGCTGTTTCTCGATACGCAAGCCCTACAGGCGCGAATCGCAGATTATTCCTGCCTACTGTTTTCCGCATTCAAGTTACAGCCGGATGATCACGGCAGCGCCAACTGCGATACCCAGGCGATACCGCAGTTAACTCTGCAGCCAAATGCCGAACAACCAGACAAGGCGTTACGCAAATTTATCGAAAAGCCGGCATTTGAGCGAATTTTGATCAGCACCGAATCGCCCGGGCGCCGCGAATTCGTCAGCGAAATGTTGCGTCACTATGGAATTCACGCCAGCCAGGTTGAGACCTGGGGTGAGTTTCTGGAACGCGACGACAATCGCTATTTCATCACCGCATCGGCTTTGCAAAGCGGTATGACGCTGGCGGCCAACGGTCTCGCAATAATCACCGAAGGTCAATTATTCGGCGAGCGCGCGGTGCAGAAACGGCGCCGCAGATACCGCAAGACCCGCGACGCCGAGTCCACCATTCAAAGCCTCGCCGATTTGCAACCGGGCGCACCCGTGGTGCACGAGGATCACGGTGTGGGCCGTTACCAGGGCCTGAAAACGCTGACGGTATCCGGCATCGCGACCGAGTTTTTATGCATCGAATACGCCAACCAGGACAAACTATACGTACCGGTTAGCTCGCTCCACCTGATCAGCCGCTACGCCGGCGCCCGCGAAGGCAGCGCTCCGCTGCATCGTCTCGGCACCGAACAGTGGCAGCGCGCGCGCAAGAAAGCCCAGGAAAAAATCCACGATATCGCGGTCGAATTACTCGACATTCAGGCTCGACGGGAAGCCATGGCGGGTTTCGCGCACCGCGTGGCCCTGGACGAATATCACCAGTTTGCCGGCGAGTTTCCGTTCGAGGAGACGCCCGACCAGGAAAGCGCAATCGAAGCGGTGATAAACGATATGCAAGCGTCGCAGCCAATGGATCGAATCGTTTGCGGCGATGTGGGTTTTGGCAAGACCGAAGTCTGTATGCGGGCGGCCTTTATCGCGGCCAATGCCGGTACCCAGGTCGCCGTATTGGTGCCGACCACGCTGCTGGCCCAACAGCATTACCACAACTTCCTCGATCGCTTCGCCGACTGGCCGGTGCGTATCGCCAGCCTGACCCGATTCACCGCCAAGAAATCACTCGACGATACCCTGGAACAAATCGCCGCCGGCAAGATCGACATCGTAATCGGCGCCCATAAACTGCTCTCCGACGCCATCAAGTACCGCAATCTGGGCCTGGTTATCGTCGACGAGGAGCATCGTTTCGGCGTGCGTCACAAGGAAAAACTCAAAGCCTTGCGCGCCAGCGTCGATCTACTGACAATGACCGCCACGCCGATCCCGCGAACCTTGAATATGTCGCTCTCCGGGATGCGCGATCTGTCGATTATCGCCACCCCGCCGATGCAGCGACACGCGATCAAGACCTTCGTGTCGCGCTGGAACCAGGATACGATCATCGAAGGATGCCAACGCGAACTCAAGCGCGGCGGACAAATTTATTTTCTGCATAATGAAATCAAGACAATCGAAAAAACCGCCCGGGATTTGCAGCAATTACTGCCCGATGCACGGATCGGCATCGTGCACGGACGCATGAAGGAAAAAGAACTGGAAACGGTGATGCTGGATTTTTATCACCACCGCTGCAACCTGTTGGTGTGCACTACCATCATCGAAAGCGGTATCGACGTGCCTACCGCAAATACGATATTCATCAATCGTGCAGACAAGTTAGGGCTGGCGCAGTTGCACCAGATTCGCGGGCGCGTCGGCCGCTCGCATCATCGCGCCTATGCCTATCTGATCGTACCGCCCGAACGCGCGATGACTGCGGACGCACAGAAGCGGCTACTGGCTATCGAATCGCTGGAGGAACTCGGCGTCGGTTTTACTCTGGCCACCCATGATCTGGAAATTCGCGGCGCCGGGGAAATCCTCGGCGACGAGCAAAGCGGTCAAATCAGCGAAATCGGCTTCAGCCTTTACGCGGAGTTGCTCGATCGGGCCGTGCAATCGCTGAAATCGAACCTGCCGATCGACTTCGAGCAACCGATTATGCGCGCCTCGGAAGTCGGTTTTCACGTACCGGCCCTGATACCCGAAACCTATATCCCGGACATACATCGGCGCCTGATCGAATACAAACGTATTGCCTCCGCAACCGCCGAGGCGGGTTTACGCGATATCCAGATTGAGCTGATCGACCGCTTCGGCCTGCTGCCGGAAGCGTTGAAAAATCTGTTCAGGGTCACTCGCATCAAACTGCAGACGCTTTTGCTTGGAGTCGAGAAAATCGATGTCGGTGAACAAAATGGTAAAATCGTGTTCAACCCCAATCCCAATATCGATCCGATGAAAATTATCGCGCTGATCCAGGCCGATCCCGAACAGCATCGTTTTGACGGAAAACAAACCTTGCGTATTAGCTGTCAAAATGTTGAACTTGAAGCCCGCTTCAAGCAGATTGAATCGCTGCTTAATAAACTGACCGCAGACTAGCATGAATTATTTTTTCCCAGCCCTGTTAGGCTTGGCAGCCCTTTTACCCGGGGTTTTACCGGCGCAAACCTCCGGCGAATCCGGCGTTAAACCCCAGCCAGTCTACGACGTCGAACTGGTCATCTTCAAAAACATCAAGGCGCCGAAAAGCCGCGAATTCATTCTGCCGGTCAGCTCGCCCAGTAAAGCCGAACAAATTCTCGATACGACTTCGATCAGCAGCGTGCTGGCGGCGCGCGATCTCGGTTACGAAATGCTTCCGGACTCGGAGTTCAGACTGCTCGAAGTTGCCGACAAACTAGTCGACTCGCCGCGTTACGAACTGTTACAGCATATCGCCTGGCGCCAACCAGGGGTCGAGCGTGGCCAGGCGCTGCCGATCTGGCTGCGGGGCGGGCGCGTCTACGGCAACGAATATACTTCGATCGACAACCAGATCGAGCTGCTCGAAAGCATTCCGCGAAACGACGGCGAAGAACCGGGTAGCGAACAAAACTTCGCCTTCGACGAACAAACCCTTGAGGCGCTGGAATTGCAGTTGCTCGAACAAGAGGCGCTGCGGGTCCATCAGGGCTTGTATGAGTTCGAGGGTAAAGTTACCGTCGAGTTGGCGCGTTATCTGCACGTCTATACCGACCTGGTTTACCGACGACCCCGGCTGTCGATAGATTCGGTCACTAGCAATGCGCCCCAGGATCAGTATCTCAAGGCCTATGCGGCCGATACGCGCATCCTGAACAATCATAGCCTCAAGGAACATCGCCGCATGCGCAGCAAGACCCTGCACTATCTCGACAATCCCGAATTCGGGTTGTTAATCCTGATCACGCCATTCAAAGCCGCGCCGCCAGCCGACACGGCAGCGACCGGCGAGTAGCATTGTCGCCGGGTTAATCGTCAGTAATCGCTTTTGCGCGGCGCACCGTAACCGCCGCCGCTGAAGGCAAACGGCGGCGTCCTGCCAACCAGCTCCTCGATCAGGGTCAGTTCGGAATCGCTGTGATTGATTACCGGCGCCGGCGCGATAAGCTGGCCTTTGCCGGCCGAGGACAATACGTATACCGGGTTGTCATGGTGCTCCGAGACCAGGTCCCGGCTGACCCCGGGATCGGCGGTGGCGGCGATACGCACCTGCCCGTAACAGGTGCAGATATAAGAGCGGTCGGCCTCCGATTCGATATACAGGCCGGTACCGCGTATCCCGATAGTCGCGGTCGACGTGGTGATAGCATGCGGCTTCGCGCGCCGGCCGAAGACCGAGAGAAGCTTGCCCGACAGAATTCGCATACCTCCGATTATTACTCCATCGCTGCTATTCATTTCGAGTTCGCTATTGCTGCGCAGAATGAACGCGTCCGTGCCGACAACGAAAATGACCCGACTCTCGGGGCCGGTTTTAACGGTAGAGCCGGGACCGATCGGGGTGTCGATATCGGCGGCGGCGGCATCGACGGTCACCCTGCCCTGCAACTGGAAGATAGAACGCCCGGGTGGCAGTTTTTCCGGTATATCGCCACGCGCATGGCCGCTTTGAAACAGGCTGTTCAAATTGGCCCCGGCGAATAGGCCCAGCGATAGCGCCTTGATCAGGAATTCACGCCGCGGATCTTCCATATCTTTACTCATGATTTTTACCTGCCAGACTCTCGATCATATATTAGTAACATAGCCGATAAACGTAAATTTTACTCAACCGCGGGTAAAGCGGTATTTGCGGTTGCAACTCGCATCAAGGCTGACAATAATGACGGCTAAAACACAAGCGACGAACGCGGGTCGTCACAGGGTCGTTACATGCTTACTCCGGCGATGAGATCGATTGCTGCAGCGGCGATATTTTTAATTTTTTCTGATTTGTACGCCGCACCGCCGATTTATAAGCTGCAAACGGGTCTCGGCGGCGCCATTATCGATAACGACGCGGGAAGTTTTTATCGCCGGAGCGCGGCGAAGCTGCGTTCGAGGGGTTTTTCGGGCGACGCTGTAATCGAACCGCATGCTGAAATTTCATCTTATGAGTATCCCGGCAATAATGATATCGACGGGCACAAAGACGACAGGTCTTCCGGCTACCTTAGCGGTAACGATTACTCGGTGGGTTACTTCCATCGATTTTAACGAGAGCCATTCAATGAATCGAGTTGTGCTAGCAGTAGTTTTATCCACTTGCATCGCGGGACCGCTGGCCGCGGCCGAGGTTAGATATATTACCGATGAGTTCGAGATCACGATGCGCAGCGGCACCAGTACCGCCAACAATATCGTGCGCATGTTGCAAAGTGGCGAAGCGGTGACCGTGCTCGAGCAAGATCTGGTTTCCAAGTATTCGCTGGTGGAAACCGAAGACAATAAAAAAGGCTATGTCTTGAGTCGATTTCTGATGGAGCAACCGGCCGCCCGGCAAAGCCTGCGGGAATTGAATATCAGTTACGAACGGCAGCGTAACCGTATCTCCGAGCAGGAGGGTGAAATCTCCGCGCTCAAACAATCGCTGGCCCAGGAGCAGAGCGATAATCAAGCACTCAAGAAAACCCTGCGCGCCTCGGAACAAGAGCTGGCGGAAGTACGCGGCGCCGCAGAAAATACGCTCAACATACTGGAGCAGAACAAACGCCTGGAAACGGTGCTGGAGCAGCTCAAACAAGAAAAAGCTCAGTTAACCGACATTAACGCCGAACTGAACGACAGCACCCGGCTCGACTGGTTCGTGCGCGGCGGAGCGGTTTGCCTGATCGCGTTCCTAGTCGGCATTGTGGTGACGCGGATCCGCTGGAGAAAACAGGATTCCTGGGGATCTTATTAACCCGCCGATCACGGGATGCGGCGCGCTGCTACAGCTGTAGCGGGTTATCGATGTCAACGCCGTCCATAAAGGGTTTCAGTCGATCCACGTTGGTGTACTGGTAAATCAGTCCAACCCAGCGGCCAACGACCGCGCTCGCGGTATCCTGCCAGGTATTTTTCAAGCGATCTAACACCATGTTTTCCGGGAACGCGGGGACCGGTGCTTGTTGCCGCAGACATTTATCGACCCGATACTGATATTCCCGAAAAATGGCGGCGCTGAATTGACTGAAGTAATGGTCCGGCATCGGTGGGTAGCGGTCGAGTTCGCCGTCGATGTACAAATTCACGTCACGCTTGTATTCCTTCAACAGCGACACCGTGTCGTATTCGGGGTGCCCCTGAAAAAAAACGGTACGGAAACCATCCGGGCTGGTCGAAAGGTGCACGCTGCCATCGTCGGCGGTAACCAAAACCTGCAGTCCGGCAGCCTCGAATTGCTCGCGGTAAACGCTGTTCCAGCGTGAGTGGGGTACGTCGAACACCGAGTTGATTTCGGCCACCAGCGGGTGCTCCGGAGCGACCACTTGATGTCGAAACACGCCCCAGCGCTTGCGGCGTTGTTTTTCCCGCTTCCGCCCATAGCGAAAGTCCAGCACGGCGTGGGTGGCGAGACAGGAACACAGCGTCGAGGTGACATTTTCGTGTGCCCAGTCGGCCACCTCGATCAGCGCATCCCAGAAAACTTCTGCCGCCAGATCGGCGCCGATCACGTTGGCGCCGGTAATGATCAGCGCATCCAGCCCTTGCTGTTTGATTTGCTCGAAACTATCGTAAAATTGCTCGATGTGCGCCCGCGCCGCCGGCGTGCGCGGCAAGGCATCCAGCGTAAAAGGATGCACGAAAAACTGGGCAATCGGGTTGCTTTCTCCGATCAGGCGCAAAAATTGTCTTTCGGTCGCTTCCAGTGCGGCATCGGGCATCATGTTGAGCAAACCGATGTGCAATTCACGAATATCCTGCTGGTTGGCGAGACCCGGCGCCAACACGCGCAAACCCTCTTGCCGTAGCTTGGTGAAGGTGGGTAATTCGTTATGTGCGACCAGCGGCATCAGGCATCTCCTTGTGGCTGTCTGGCAATCGCCATTTCCAGCAACTGCAGAAAATCCGCGTCGTCTTGCACCCCGTCGACTTCTTCCGAGGTCACGGTGTATCCGAGGCTTGCGATCTCATCGTAGCGCGGCAAACGCGAATGGAACAGGTGCGGGAAAACCCAGCGAGCAAATTCGTCGGGATCGATCTGGGCGGCATACTCGAGCCCGGTTTCGCCGAAATACATCTCCAAATGCCGTTGCAGAAAGTCGGGTCGGTAGTAAAGCGGTTTGGGGTCGGAGACCGCACGCTCGATCAACACTTGTTCCTGTGCCTGATTGGTAACCTGGATGTATAAGATCAGCGTATTTTCGACCAGTATGTCAATAACACCGGGTTCGTCCAGCTCGCACAGGCTGCCGCCGACATCGTTGACAAAATGCGGATAGCCATAAATATTGCGCGCCTTCTCGATGAAATGAGGAATATCGTACATGGCGTCGACTTCCGCCTGGCGATAAATCGCCTGGCGCTCTATGAATTCGGCGATCTCGACCCCCCCCAGTTCGGGGTTACCCAGTTTGCCGACAAAACTGAGCACCGGACCCAAATCGTTGACGCGGATGTTGTTCTTGATATAAATCCAGTCGTTGCGCAGCAGTTCTCGCAAAAACGGGACCTTGATCGCCTGCTCCTTGAGCATATCGATAATATGTTCATCCAGGTAGCGGGTGCCGATACGGTAATCGCCGGAATAGTGAAACCAGTTTCTGCCGCGCAACTTGGCCGACAGAAAGGATTTTCCGACGCCGGACATGCCGACCAGGGTCACGCGCTTGTTCTCCCAAGCGCGGAATTCTTCAAGGCTGAACTTCAAGTTTGGCTCCGTTAGGTTTAGCGCCCAGATTATGCATCATGCGCTGCACGGGTGGAACCCGTTGGCGAGGTGGTTTTTGCTTTACCCGCGTCACGTAGCGACTATAATTCCGTTTCATCTTTAGCCGGGCCGCAGCGTGGATCTCGAGTTCGATTTCGTCATTATCGGTGCAGGTTCCGCGGGATGCGTGCTCGCCAACCGGCTTAGCGCCGATGCCGGTAATAGCGTGCTGCTGCTCGAAGCGGGCGGCAGCGACAAAGGTTTCTGGATTCAAACCCCGATCGGCTATGGCAAAACCTTTTACGATCCGGCGGTCAACTGGATGTATATGACCGAGCCGGACCCCGGCATCGACAATCGCCAGAGCTACTGGCCGCGCGGAAAAATGCTGGGCGGATCCAGCTCGATCAACGCCATGGTCTACATCCGCGGGCAGGCGGCGGATTACGACGACTGGCGCGACCTGGGTAACCGGGGCTGGGGCTGGGACGAGGTGTTGCCTTATTTTAAAAAAAACGGAAACCGCCGCCGCCGGCGGCAATCGCTACCGCAGCGCCGACGGACCGCTCTACGTCGACAATGTCAGCCAGCAGCATCATCCCTTATGCCGGCGGTTTATTGCCGCCGCGTTACAATGCGGCTTCGAATTCAACTCCGATTTCAACGCTGAAACCCAGGAGGGCGTCGGCCATTATCAGATCACCGCGCGCGCCTATCTACATCCCGCGTTAAAGCGCCGCAATTGCACGGTCTTTACGCAGGCGCAGGTGACGCGCATCCTGTTTAATAACCGCAGCGCGGCAGGCGTTGAATTCATGCAGGGAGGGCAGCGCCGCCGGGTGAAGGCGCGGCGCGAGGTGATCGTCAGCGCCGGCGCAGTAAATTCGCCGCAGATTTTGCAGCTTTCGGGCATCGGCGAGCCGGCGCTACTCAAAAATCATGGAATCGAACCGGTGGTCGAGTTACCCGGGGTGGGCCACAATCTACAAGATCACCTGGATTGCTGTTATCACTATCGCTCGCGCCTGCCTACCCTGAACAATCGGCTTTATCCCTGGTGGGGCAAACTGGCGGCCGGCATGCAATATCTGCTATTCAGGAAGGGTATGCTGTCGCTCAGCGTCAACCAGGCCGGCGGGTTTCTAAAAGGCCACCCGTCACGCCCGCGCCCCAATCTTCAAACCTATTTTAACCCGATGTCTTATACCGCCGCGCCGCCCGGTAAACGGCCGCTGATGCAACCCGACCGCTACCCGGGGTTTGTCAATTCGATCGGTCAGCTACGCCCCTTGAGCCGCGGTCACCTGCGCATCGATTCGGCCGACCCGTTCGCGCCGGTCAAAATATTCCCCAATTATTTGTCGCAGGAAGAAGACGTCATGCAAATGCTCGAGGGGGTGCGGCTGTTGCGCCGACTGGCCAGCAGTCCCGAGCTTGCGGCGATTATCGAGCAAGAAGTCACGCCCGGCATCGAGGTCCGTAGCGAAGCCGATCTGATCGCGGACATCCGGGCCCGCAGTACTACCGTGTTTCACCCGACTTCAAGCTGCATGATGGGCCCCGATCGTAAAATCGCCGTCGTCGATAACCAGTGCCACGTCTATGGCACGCGGCAACTCAGAGTCGTCGATGCTTCCGTCTTTCCTACGATTGTGTCGGGTAACACCAATGCAGCGGTAATGATGGTTGCCGAAAAGGCGGCTGACCTGATTTTGGGGAAACGGGAGCATTAAGGTTTCCAGTCATCGAGTTTCCATCGTCCGCCCGGCCGACAATCCACTGGTCGGATTTAGCGCTATGATGTTGAGCTTGCTGCTGTTTTCCCTGATGGACGCGAGCGTCAAGTGGCTCGGCGCTTATTATCCGACCAGCCAGATCATGTTTTTCCGCTGCGTCGTGGCGCTGATTCCGATCGCGGTCATCATCTCGATGCGCGGTGGATTCGGAATTCTAAGAACCGCGCACAAAAAATTGCATATGCTGCGCAGTCTAATGGGCATCGACGCCATGGCTCTCGCGTTTTACGCGTTTTCACTGATGCCGCTGGCGGCGGCGATCTCGATCCTGCACACGGCGCCGCTGTTCATGACTGCACTGTCGGTCTTGCTGCTGCGTGAAAAAGTCGGCCTGCGCCGCTGGAGCGCGGTTATTATCGGTTTTGCCGGCATGTTAATCGTGGTACGCCCGGGCCCCGAGATGCTAGCCAGCGGCAGCCTGTATATGCTCATCGCCGCATTTTTAATCGGCTGCATGACGACCATCATCCGTTATCTCGGCAAGATAGACGACCCGGTCTGTATCACTTTTTACTTTACCGTCACCGGCGTTGCGATCAGTAGCGTCGGCATTCTGGTACAGGGCTGGAGGTCGCCGCCGCCCGCCGATCTGGTTTTGCTGTTATTGGTCGGGTTGTTTGGGGGCATGGCGCAGTATTTGATGACCCTCAGTTATCGACATTTGGCAGTGGGAATTCTGGCGCCGTTTAAATACTTGACAATCGTTCTTGGTGGCGTGATCGCCTATCTCGTATGGGATGAGATTCCCGATCCGGCAAGCTTGTTTGGAATCGGCATTATTGTCGTCAGCGGCCTCTATACCCTGCATCGCGAGCTAGTTTTGGCAGGCGGAAACACGACATGATTGCCCGCAACCACTTAAAAGCCTACGCCCTGCTCTTTTTCACAACTTGGTGCTGGGGCTTGAATGCAATCATCAGCCGGCTCGCGGTAGGCGAGATTTCGCCGACGCAACTGGTTACGTTTCGCTGGCTCGGGGTGATATTGATCTTGCTGTTGCTGGCCCGCAAACATGTCGTCAGAGACTGGCCCATCCTGCGGCGCCATATATTGTTTCTGGGCTTGATGGGTAGCTGCGGATTTACCGTTTTTAACACGCTCTTTTATATCGCCGGTCATCATACCGGCGCTATTAACATTGGAATTTTGCAGGGCTCGATTCCTGTTTTCGTATTACTCGCAAGCCTGTTTATGTTGCGCCATCCGATCGGCAAGATTCAAGGCATCGGAGTGGCGCTCACCTTGCTGGGCGTCATCATCGTGGCGGCGCGCGGCGAGTTCGCTCAACTGGCGGACCTGGCGGTAAACCGCGGCGATTTGTTCATGGTTATCGCCTGCTTCTTCTATGCCGCCTATTCAATCGGGCTGACTCGTCGCCCTAATGTCAGCGCACTCGGTTTATTCGCTATTATGGCCATGGCCGCCTGGCTGGCGTCGTTGCCGTTGGTGGCGTTCGAGATCTGGCAGCAGGGCTGGAACGCCCCGTCGCCTACCGGCTGGCTGCTGGTTTTGTTGGTGACGATACTGCCGTCGCTGATTGCGCAGCTATTCTTTATCCAGGGAGTCGCCCTGATCGGACCCGGTCGCGCCGGCGTATTCGTCAATCTGGTGCCGGTGTTCGCATCGATCATGGCGGTGGTATTTTTAAACGAGGTCTTCGAGTATTACCATGCGCTGGCGCTGGCCTTGGTGCTCGGCGGCATTGGATTATCCGAAATCGGAAAAACCGGCTAACATCGGGTCGACGATTCAGTCACTGCTGATTTCTATCGCCACCATACCAAAGGATTCCATGACTTCAAACACCATATCGTCGGCGTGCTGGCAGGCGTTGGCGATCTGTTCCAGGGAAAACACCCCCTGGTCCCAGTTATCGATATCGTCGAGTATATCCCGGGTTTCCTGATCGTCCAACGGCGGCACATACGCGCTCAATTGATTGGCCAAATATATCAAATGGGTCGCGTAGCGATTCGCGCCGTCATGTACCACCTCGTGGTGGCTGGCGGCGCAATCGATCAGCAATTTCGGCAAACCCCAGTGGTCCATCAGGGCTTCGCCGACGGCGGTATGGGTGAGACCAATCTGGCTTAACTCGGCGCTCAATATATCCACCCGTTTTTGGATCATATACTCTTCGGCCGCAAGCATGCGCTCGGGATATTTATTGATTAACAGCAACTTGCCGATATCATGCAGCAAGCCCGCGGTGAACATGGCTTCGGGCTCGTCGATTTGAGTGCTCTGTTGCGCAAGATGGCGCGCGATTATCGCGGTCTTGATACTGTGTTGCCAAAACGCCTGCATCGAAAACGCCGGGTCATCCTGACTGCTGAAAACACCTCGCAACACCGAGCCGATCAGGGTATGTTTCAGCCGTTCACGTCCCAACAGCGTAACCGCCTGATCGATGGAAGCGACTTGATTCGGCAATCCATAGTATGCGCTATTGACCATTTTTAGAACGCGCGAGGAAATCGCGGGATCGTTTTGCACCGTGATTCCGATCTGTTCCACGCTGGCGTTTTCGTCTTCGAGCTGTTGCGAAACTCGTAGATAGATTTCAGGTAGGCTGGGCAGGTCGACGCCCTTGCCGATGAGTTGGTCCAGCGTGATGGGTTGGACCATATTCAGTTCAGCGTATTGCATAATGCTACTGAGCATAGCAGAGATATTTCGGCCTATTATGTCGAATAGTTGACGTTTTTAAGGCTTGCAATCGGAATTCGCCGTGGCCTGGGAAAGGATGCAAATCACATGCCATGCAGCCTGAAAATTCTGCGTTTGCCGACGCAGGTCAGCAGCTTTCCGCGGCTTTCCGCGCCTTGGCCGGGCGTCGTGCTTGGGCAGTAAGCCGGCGGTCTGACATGAGTTCACCACCCTAGCGAAACCTCGGTTGGATGCAAGTCTAGTCGCCGGGACAATCCCCGGGAATGATAACGAATGCCCCCGTCAACTCAGCAGACAAAGCCCACAAGCGCAGGCGAGAATTGATTTCTGCTTGCCAGATTGATGACATTTAACTTTAAACTATTTCTGCAAGTTACTAATCTATAGTAAGTTTAAAGAATAAGCTGGGATCTGAATGCAACTACAGGGTTATTGCTTCCAAACCCGGTTTTATCCCGGTCAAGCTCAGCATTGAGCCGGATCAGGTAACCGGCGAATGCTCATGGTATCGCGGCCTGTCCCACAGCCGGTTGGACATGACATCCTCGATGATGAGCGCCGCTTTGCGCACCTCGCCGGCTTCCAGATAAAGCGGCGTAAATCCAAACCGCATGATGTCGGGCGCACGAAAGTCGCCGATCAGACCCCGGTTGATAAGCGCTCGCATCGCGGCGTAACCATGCTCGAAGCGAAAGGAAACCTGACTGCCGCGTCGCCGTTCGTCCCGCGGACTGGCCAGTTCGAGCTCGGGACAGCTGGCTTCCACCAATTCAATAAATAAACTGGACAACTCGATGGAAACTGCGCGTACATCCTCGATATCGACCATATCCCAGATATCCAATGAGGCTTCCAGTGCCGTTAGTTGCAAAATCGGCGGCGTGCCGATACGCATCCGTTCGATCCCCGCAGCCGGGCGATAGTCGAGACCGAAGTCGAAAGGCGCCTGGTGCCCGAGCCAGCCGCATAGCGCGGGCTGCACCTGCTCGACCAGCCGCGGCGCAACGTAAATAAATGCCGGTCCACCCGGACCGGAATTGAGATACTTGTAAGAACAGCCGACCGCAAAGTCGACATCGCAGTCCGCGACGCGCACCGGCAGTGCACCGGCGGAATGGGCCAGGTCCCAAATTGTCAGAATGCCGTCTTCGTGGGCTTTCTCGGTCAGACTGCGCATGTCGTGCAGACGCCCGCTGCGATAGTCGACTTCGGTAAGCATCAGCACGGCGACCTCAGCGCTCAACCTGTTCTCAATTTCCTCCGGCTCGCATAATTGCAATTCATAACCCCGATCGAGGGATTTTATGAGACCCTGGGCCATATATAAATCGGTCGGGAAATTTCCACTATCGGACAGGATGATTTTGCGCTCGGCGCTCATTTCAAGGGCGGATGCCAGCGCCTGATAGAGCTTGATCGACAGCGTATCGCCCATGACGACACTGCCCGCGGGCGCACCGATCAACTTTCCGACCCGATTGCCGACCCGTGACGGTTGGTTGATCCAATCGGCCCGAGTCCAGGCGGTAACCAGGAGATCACCCCATTCTTGTTGCATCATCGCGCCGACCCGATCGGCGGCGGCCCTGGGTAAGGGACCCAGCGAGTTGCCGTCCAGATATAACAGACCGGCGGGCAAATGGAATAGCGACTTGGTTTTGGCGAAATCGGTCACGAAGATGCATTTCCGGAAATAAGCGGGTATAAGACTAATCTAGCCGGCTAACAAAAGACAAGCAGCCATGAATTTAAAAGTCGAGGATTGGGACGACGCTTACGCCAACGGCGCCTATATCGAAGCTGCGGATAGTTATCCGGGTAAATGGACCCGCGCCGCGCTTCGCTATCGCCAGACCATGGCAAAAAAACAGCTGGCCGATATCGACATCAGCTATGGTACGAGCGAGCGCCAGAAACTCGATATATTCCGACCGGAAGATAACAGGCAGGGTTTGTTGGTTTTCATCCACGGCGGCTATTGGCGGGCATTCGACAAGTCTTGCTGGTCCCACCTGGCTCAGGGGGCAATACAACGCGGCTGGGCGGTCGCGCTACCCTCCTATGATCTGGCGCCCGCAGTTCCGATCAGCGAAATTACCCGCCAGGTGGGAGCGGCTATCGCTATGGCCGCGATCACGCTTGACGGTCCCATCAGGCTGGCGGGTCATTCGGCCGGCGGTCATCTGGTATGCCGTATGATTTGCCGCGACAGCCCGCTTGCACCGGACGTCAGGGCGCGCATCGAGCGCGTTGTTTCGATCTCGGGCCTGCACGATCTGCGTCCCTTGTTGAAAACTAAAATGAACGATGATTTTAATATGGACGAAGCCGAGGCCAGGGCGGAAAGCCCTGCCCTGAATCACCCAATCGATAACGCCGAACTGGTTTGCTGGGTCGGTGCGGAAGAACGCCCGGAGTTTATTCGCCAGGCAGAGCTGTTGGCCAATATCTGGACCGGATTCGGGATCAGGACTTCGCTTCACAAGGCACCGGCGCAACACCATTTTAACGTTGTCGAAAGTCTTGCCGATCCGCATTCGGCCTTGATTCGCTGCCTGTTAGAATAGAATTTGTCGCGCTTCATTTCGTGACAATCAAGTCAAAGAATGGCCTTGGATGATTACTCCTGAGTGGCAATTATGAATATATATAAGGGGTCGCGCTCGAAGAGCCGGGTAACAGATTTCAGCACTTTTGCCAGGATTGCTGTCTGTCGCAAATATTCGATGCTTGTTACGGTTGCCGAATTGGAAAACTAATCGTCCTGCAGCACGAAGTAGCCGCGTTCGAGCGCCTGCCGAAAGGCTTTAAATCCGCGCATGGCTTCGTGATAGATCTTGCCACTCTCCAGCAACTGCTCGCTGAGCTGCATGGAAACGTCATCGGTGTCCCCGCTGGCCAGATTCAGAACCGGCCTCAACTGAGCAATCCCGGGCGCAAGAGTCCTCGTGGAGGTGACAGATCGTCGATATTCCGCGCTTCGGAATTCCGGTCGACCGGCGGCGATGCAGAGGCCGGGCGACAGCAACAACCAGGGTTCGGGGGTTCGAACTGCAACTTTCGGGGGAGGCAATAACGGGTAAACGGAATAAATCTTTTCGGTTGCGGCGGGCATGCGGATAACAGTCTTTGCAAATGTATGCCACTAGGAATCTCCCTTTTGATTCGTAGTTTCAGCCGGACTATCGAAACCAAGCGATATTCCATCGGATTCCTGTTCGACCAGTCATCCCCCGGGTGGATAACCGGCACCGCCCTTAGCTATAGCTTTGGCACCATCAATTGGCGTCGAGTTGGCTATGAGCGCTCAACAAACCGAAATCAAATATATTGAAGCTTTGAACAATTCATTCTGAATTGTCGAAGTTGCCTTATTAATTACTCCCTTTACTGCCCGTGCCGGCCCGTTCGACCATCACGGAGAAATTATTTAGCGACTGCAATTGCAGATAAGCAAGTTCAAGCGCGTCTGATTTGGCCAGATCGGCAAGCTGATCACCATCGAGCGATTTCAAACGCTCCCGACTAATAACTTGAAATCCGGTCAGCGACTGTTGGCTTCCGGTCGGCATGGTGATTTGAGCCTGCATCGATTCGAGTAGATCCAATTCTTTGAGTTTTTCGCAAAATGCCCGGGTACGCTCAAACTGAACCTGGTATTCCTGCAAAAAGGTGAGCATTTTTTCGAGATAGGTCGTCTTCTCGCCCTGCTCATCAAACAGCTTCTCACCCCTGCCTTCCTGATTGAGACCCTGAAACTCTTTATCGACACATAAGGTAAACCGAGAACTCTCCTCGTCACTGGAAAAGACAAACGGATAACGGCGGACAAATGCGGGAATATAGCGACCCTCCCAATTTCCGCCATCGGAAATAAACAGATTACGGTCTTGCTGCAAACCGAGTATGGCAGCGGGCATGGGTTTATCCTGCCCGGCAAAGACAATGACATAGTCGCGCGCTGCAAACGGGAATTCGGTTGCAGTTAGCGGAACGGAATTTGCCCGGCTGGCAAAACTGTAGTCCTGGGTAGTGTCAATTGATAAATCGGCGTGTTGATCTTTCGAGACCGGGATAGCCTCTTTATAGAATAATAGTTGTGTCGACATATGCCTCTCCTTGTAAATCACCTTCCCGCGGCAGTCTGATAACAGCCACGGCTAAACTTTCGTAATTGCAGGCAGTGCTCATCCTGAGCCGATAATACACAAGCTTACATTGGAGAAGCGGGCGCTCATCGCTGCAATCAACGCAATTTCATACCGAATCTTCGCCGGCTTTTTTGATTTGTTATTGGCTACCCGGACATTCCTCGTCGGGCAGATCGCGCATATTATTTAGCTGGCTAAGTTCGTTTTTGAACCGAAAACATTGTGCGGCGCGAGCCCCGGCATGTCAACATTCATTGGACAGTTGGAGTTTTTCATAGCGCTAAGTCCATGATTTGTTTGGGACCAAATTCCTGACCCGAAATATACCCCACTGGGTTAGATGCAGGCACTATCCAACAGCTTTAATGAAACGGTTATACTGCGCATTCATTGGAATCAAAAAAGGAACTCCGAACTGAATTCAAGCGCTTCAGAAAACTCCGATCCCGGCATGCAGACATCGATCAGGTTTCGGCGCTGGGAGCGCCAGGCCATCCCTCCGCCGTTGGTATCGAAAATTGGCTATGCAGCGGGAGGCAGAAGCCCTTGATCAGGAAATTTTACGACACCGCCACCGTCTTGATGCATGCATCGGGAGATATCAATGAATGACGAAATCATGGGTCGCTGGATTGTTGAGCTAAAGGCCGGCCCGCAGTTTTACCTGGACCGACGTTCCACCAATGCGCGTCGTATTCTGTCGGCATTCGATGCAGACCTGGTGGCTGATCCCGCGCAAGCGGATTTATTATGGCTCAGGCGAGGGGTCGGGAAGATGCTGCCCCAGCTCGAGCCCGGACAATTGATCAATCATTTTGCCAATGAAGGAGCCATGATAAACAAGGGCCGCCTGACGGGTAATTTGAATCGTATCGGAGCACCGGATTTTTACCCAACCAGTTTTCGCCTGTACGATGCAACCGAGTGCCAGGCCTTCTTTGACCAGCTTCCCGGCAAGGACGAACCAGTACAGCACTGGATATTGAAACCCGCCAATCTATCCAAGGGCATCGGAATCAAAGTATTGCGCGAATTCGATGGCCTGCATCGGCAGTACCAGGCCGGCGATCTATCGGATCCCGTGGTGGATCCCAAGCTTGAATACATCGCCCAGCGCTACATCGAAAATCCGCTGCTGCTCAACGGTAAAAAGTCGGAGCTGCGCGTTTACTGGATGATCGCCTCGATCGATCCACTGCGAGTATTGTTATTTGACGAGGGCACGGTACGTTTGACCACCCAGGAGTTTTCGCTGGAAGACCTGGATAATCCATTAATCCATGTGACGAACACTTACCAGCAAAAGCGGCATGGCAATCTCGACAGCGCGGCCAATTTGAAATGGACATTTGCCGACCTTGAAAGCTACCTCGTCGAGGATCTCGCAATCGCGCAAGCCGGGTTTTTCGAAAACGATTTCAAACCTCGTGTTCGGGCTTGCCTGAAAACAGTGGTCGAGGCGGTGGCCGCGCAGCTCGCGGATACTAAAACCGAAGCCAGTTGTTTTGGCGTTTATGGCGCCGATGTAATTCTCGACGCGACGCTGAAGCCGTGGCTAACCGAGATCCAGAAAAATCCGGGCTTGAGTCACGATGATCCCATCAAGATCAATATCGTACCCGAGATGCTGCTCGAGGCAGTACAAATTGCGCTCGCTAACGAACTTGACGACTGGCGGGAACTGCCGCGTCGATTCGAATGGGTCATTGGACCCTGACTAAAATTGAAGATCGCGTGCAGCATTTTATTGATCTAAAGTTACAGGTGTCACAAATCCCTCCGGTTTGACGGCCAGTACCGAGAAATCTAGTTGACTGAGAATATCTTCCGCCATATTGCCCATGAAAAACCCGGGCAGGCTGATACGAGCTACCGTACCCATGACTAGGAGGTCCGCCTTAATTTCTGCCGCAAATTCTGGAACAATTCTGCGCGGGTAACCTTTAAGCAAGTGTATTTCCGGCTTGAGATACTCCAGGGCATCTCGCCCTAACTTGTCGATTGTCTCATCCATTAACACGCTTAAATTTTTACTATGCTGTTGTTTTACCTGTTCGAGGTAAGTATCTAGTTCTTGCTCTTGCCTCGCCGAAAACCTGCCTTTAAACAAACTTTCTCCGACGGCCGTCCACGCATGGACAATATGTAACTCAGCGGATTCTGAGAGCACCAGCGAACTCGCTAGTTCGAGAATCTTATGATTGAGTTGGCGCCTCGTGTGTAACTCTTCCGGTGGATAGTGATCATCGACGTCCACCGCCGCCAATATCCGCCGATAGGTTTTGGGTGGTTTTTGCTTGATCAACATTACCGGGCACGGGCACTTGCGCAGTAAGTGCATGTCGGCGCCGCCGAATACCCGATTAAGCAAACCCCCGCTTTCAGCCTTCTTGAACACTAGATCGTGACCGCCGCGGAGAACCTCGTAAATGATTTCCATAAACGGTATGCCGAAAAGTATCTTGGTGTTGATTTGGATCTTTTCGCTCCAGGGCGCAACCAGCTCCTTCAAGCTCGCGCTATGTTCGATTAATATGTTTTCCTGGATTTGTTCGAACTGCAGGGCGCGTTCGAGTATGCTCGGGTTTGGCAAAAATTCATCCATTGCCTCGATGACGGTAAGATTGGCCTGGTTGTTTTCTGCCAATTTGACTGCTTGTTCCAGAGCGGGATTGTCTTTTAGGTCAGTATTAACGACACAAAGAATGTTTTTGAACCGTTTCATAATAGCGCTCCAGTCACTGCGATTAGCCTTTCCCGGCGGTAAGCCAATAGGCGACTCCAAGGGATCGAACAACCGCTGCCGTACCAACCACGCCAGACGGTATAATTTTATCAAAGTTACCTAGTCATTCCGGGTAGATCATATTTGTATCTCGTGGCGTATAATTGATCCACAACAACATCTACTGCTAAACCTGGTGTATTACTGAATTTCCCTACAACTGGAATCTTAAACGGTATCATAAATCTGAGCTCGGAGATCTTAATCGGTGGATTTTGAATGGGTTGCCATAGCACTGGGCGATGTCACCTGGATTTCGTTGGCTTTTTTCCTGGGCTTTTTGGCAAGGCTGGTTAATCTGCCCCCGCTGGTCGGTTTTCTGGCAACTGGTTTCATTCTCAATTACCTGGGCTTCACCAGCGGCGAGACATTGCAGAAACTTGCCGATCTGGGCATCACGCTGCTGTTGTTCACCGTTGGCCTGAAGTTAAATCTCAAAGTATTGATCAGGCCGCAGGTTTGGGCAGTGACCCTGCTGCATATCTCTATCGTCATTGTCCTGTTTGGAACCGCAATCTTCGCCTTGGCGTTGTTAAATGTTCCGCTATTCTCCGGGCTGGACCTTAAACATTCGCTATTGATTGCCTTTGCACTTAGTTTTTCCAGTACTGTTTTCGTGGTCAAGTCTTTGGAAGATCATGGCGAGATGAAATCGCTGCACGGACGGGTCGCCATCGGTATTCTGGTTATGCAGGATATCGCCGCGGTTGTTTTCATGGCGGCAGCCATAGGTAAACTCCCGTCACCCTGGGCATTATTGTTGTTTCTTCTGTTACCGCTGCGCCCGGTCTTCCACCATTTGATGCAAAAAACCGGTCATGGCGAACTGTTGATACTGTATGCCCTGGTGCTGGCACTGGGTGGAGCCGAGCTATTCGAACTGGCCGGTGTGAAAGACGACCTGGGCGCGCTTATCATGGGCGTTTTGGTATCGACTCACCCTAAATCGGCCGAGATGGCCAAAACGATGCTGGGCTTCAAGGATCTGTTTCTGGTGGGTTTTTTCCTTACCATCGGCATGACCGGTCAACTCTCGCTGGAGGCATTAATCGTCGGGCTGCTGCTGGTGCCCTTCGTACTGGTCAAATCCTCGGCATTTTTTACGCTGATGACCTGGTTTAAACTACGCGCACGGACCTCTCTGCTATCGACTCTGAACCTGACTAACTACAGTGAATTCGGCCTGATCGTTGCTGCGATCGGCGCCGCGAATGGCTGGATAGATGCCGAATGGCTGGTGGTTATAGCCATCGCACTTTCGGTCTCCTTTGTATTCGCCTCGAAGTTGATCAGCAAGGATGACAAAATCTACAGCAGGTACAGTAAATTCTGGGGCGGGTTTCAGCGAGGTGAGAGGCTTCCGGACGACCTGTTGCTGGATACCCACGGGGCAACCATAGCTATCTTCGGCATGGGCAGAGTAGGCAGCGGGGCTTATGACAAAATGCGCGAAGTGCATGGAGAAACTGTCATCGGTGTCGACTTCGATGCCGATCAAGTTAAAAGACATCAGTCGCAGGGCCACAAAGTGTTACAGGGCGATCCGAGCGACTCGGACTTCTGGGACAAATTAGAGCAGGATCACAGCATCAAGCTCGTCATGCTGGCCCTGCCAAACCTCCAGGCGAATCTGGATGCCCTGGCGGAACTTCGCGAAATATCTTTCAAAGGTCGAATTGCCGCGATAGCAAAGTATCCGGATGAGGTCTCTAGATTGCAACAATCGGGGGCAAACGCCGTTTTCAATATCTACACTGAAGCGGGAGCAGGTTTTGCCGAACACGTCGAGGGTGAAACCAAGTCCGAGGAACTCAAGGTATCGCTGTAAAGTCCAGGTCCCATATAGGAACAGCCTAAAATTGGACCCGTTTTTACTTGTAGCCGAAGGCAGTTTACCGAGACAGCTGCCTCCATTTCGAGGAATTCCGCAGACAGTCTAACTTCAACTGTTGTTTGCGACCGAGCATGGTTCTTGTGCTAAAACAAAAAGCTCCTTTTAGGGAGCTTTTCGGTATATGGCGCGCCTGGAGAGATTCGAACTCCCGACCGCTCGGTTCGTAGCCGAGTACTCTATCCAGCTGAGCTACAGGCGCATGATCAGGCTGGGGATTCTACGGATATCTAGTTTGATTTACCAGCGCAAATTGGCTTTCGGGCGCGGCCCCGGACGGGCCTGCATCGATAACGGCGAGGCCGGCATTTAAAGGTAGATATTAGCTTGTTGTCGGCCTGTCGAGGAGTCGATCTCAGCCTTATACGGTGCGGGTAGCCCGTTAGGCGGCGGCTTCGTTACTCTTGTCCGAGTCGCTCGCCTTCATGCTTATTTTTATCGGCTCCTGGATCCCCGAAATTCGACGGAAATTGTACAACCGCTCCAGAATCGTGGCGGTGATTTCCTTGCCGGCATTGTAGAGCAGCTTGCCATCCTCGGTTTCTATGTTGGTTAGCAATACATGACCGGCCTGTAGGCCGTTGAGCTTAACCTCCTTGGTAATGATCTGCTCGGCATCGGCCTGCTCGGCCGTCGTCATTTTGCTGACCGCCTCGAGAATCGCCGGGTCGTATCTCGACGCCTGCTTAGCCATGTGCTGCAACGCCACGGCGAGTTTCATGCCCTGGGTTTTCAGTCGTTCGAGATCCGACAGGACCTTGAGAATCCGGCTCTCCAGCGGAATCGCGTCGCCGGCGACGTTGTCTTCGGGAAATCCTCCGCCATCGAAGTGCTTTTCCTTGTACAGAACGATGCGTGCGACCTTTTCCAGCCGGGGTATATTGGCGAGCAGATTACTGCCGACCTCGGGCAGTCGATCGATCATTGGTTGCTCGACCGCACTCAAGCTGCCGCCGCTTAGCGCCCGCTCCAGCGTTTCCGCCGGAATCGTGACATAGGCAATATTGGAAAACATGGCCGCGACTTCGAGGTTCCAGGTGCTTTGCATCGACAGAATACCGGCTGTGCTGCGGGCCATCTTGCGCAGCGCCATGCTTTTACCGAAGGATTCGGGTGCGACGATGGATAGAATATCGGTCAATAGTTTGATCGAACCGTTCAGCGTACCCTCGAGCAGTTCGCGTTCGGCGTTGATCAAGCGATGCTGTTCGATCCCGTCTTCGAGTGCGCTAGCCAACAAATCCGGCGGACAGGGTTTGTTGAGAAAACGGAACACGCAACCTTCGTTGACGGCATCCGTCGCCGTCTTTTGATCCGCATTGCCGGTTAACATCAGGCGCTGGCTATCCGGCGAACGTTTCTTGGCCTCGCGCAAAAATTCCACGCCGTTCATTTCCGGCATTTGCATATCGGCCACGATTACGGCAAAGGATTCTCCGCGGGCAATTGCTTCCAGGCCGGCGGCCCCGCCCACGGCGGTGTGCACCTCATGGGTCTTGCGAAACTGGCGCTTTAACGCGCTCAGCACGTTTTCTTCGTCGTCGACGAATAAAATTTTGCCAGGCATCAGGCAGCATCCTCCTCTAGGGCGGTAAACAGTGTGATCCATTCGGGCAATCTATCCGCAAGACCGAGGCCTTCCAGATATTCCAGGTCGAATTCGCTGTAAGCCGGCGAGTCTGCGCCCGGTTCTTCGGAAACACCATGTACAATCACTTCGGCGGCGTAAACCGCAGTCACAGCGCTAAATTCTTTTTCCAGTAGTTTTGCCGGCTGGTGGTGATAGCCGACAGCGGCGACCACCGCCTGCGGAATTCCCCACAGGCTGAGCAAGTAAGCACCCACATCGGCATGGGTTGCACCTACGACCCTTTCTTCGGCCACCAGCAAGTCCAGGTTTTCATCGCTCACCTGATGTTTGATTTGCGAGTATTCGTCGGGCAGGTTCGCCGCCAGTATCAGGTGGCCCATATCGTGCAACATACCCCCCATGTAAGCCTGCTCCATCAGCAACTTGTCGGCGTCCTGGCTTTTGGCGATGGATTTGGCTAATTTACCCACCGTAAGACTGTGATTCCAGATATCGACCGGCGCCAGCCGGTCGAGGGTAGACTGCTCGAACTGGGAAAATATTCCGATCGACAACACCAAACCCTTCAAGGTGTCGATGCCGAGCATGGCCGCCGCCTCGGCCGGGCTGGAGACGTTCCGGGCGAGCCCGAAATACGCGGAGTTGACCAGTTGGATAATCTTGGTCATCAAACCCGGGTCGCCCGCGATGATTTCTCCGATATCGGCCACCGAGGCATCGTCGGAACGTAATTTTTGCACGACTTCGTTGTAGACCACCGGCAGGCTGGGCAGCGACGTCAATCCCGAGATCAGCGTGCGCAGCTTGCCATCACCCAGCCTATCCCTTAATGCGAAGGCGCTGTTAAGCGTCGTCTCCAGCAATTCCGGTTCACAGGGCTTGGCCAGGTACTGATGCGAGGGGCCCACGGAACGCATCACCAATTCCTCGCCCGAATGCCCCGACAAAACGATACGCACCGTGTCCGGATGGCGTTGCGAGATTTCCTCGAGCAACTGGGCGCCGTCCATTCCGGGCATGCGCATGTCTGACACTACCGCGTCGAAGGATTCCTGCTGCATGATCTCCAGCGCCTGCTGGCCGCCTTCCGCGAACGCCATATCCCATTTATCACGATGACTTCTCAGCATGCGCTTCAGACCCTGTAAAATATTCGGTTCATCGTCGACGAACAACAAACGTTTCTTCATGCATTCTCCATGTATCTGTATCCGTATCTGTACTTAGATTAGTTATGGGCGGGCGTTTGATAGAGCCGGAGCCCGCACCCGTCACAGTTGTTAGCCCCGGCTTGCCCCGAAGCCTTGCAGCGCTCCGGGTGGGCTTGGCGGTCACATGGCTAACGCGGGACATGTCCCGGCCTGCGTTTGCTCGAAGCGGTATAAAAGCAAGAAAAAGTGAAGCCTGTCGCACTGTAGAGAGATGAATCGGAGGCACCGTTTACCCTTAACTTTCCGTATTTGATCGCTGCTCGAAGCCATCCCGATTTACCAGACTGCCTCGATACCGTTACCTATCGGCGCGCAATCCGGAAACTAAAGCAAAAACTAGGGATTCAAGACTCGATCGAGGCAAATAAATCTGCTGGCGACGAGGCGATTCGGAGAGTCAATTTGATAACGCTGTAATTGCCCCGGGGAACTATGAATCCGGAGTCCCGGAGTTACCGTTAATGTCCCAGAGTTTACTTCAGACTTTACTTCAAATAAAAGATATAAATCATTGTTTTATATAATTTATTTAAATTTCTCTTACTCGATAGTCAATTGTAAAGGCAGCGGCGTTAGCCGGCACAGGCAGCGATGAACAAGCCTGCGGGTCGCCCGCATATCGATAGCTTTATCAGTCCCGGTATTCGCGCTTTACGTGAGCGCCGACATTACACAGGATTTCGTAAGCGATGGTTTGCGAACAATCGGCCAGGTGGTTGATATCCGGCGCAGCGCCGAACAACGTGACTTCAGCGCCGACGCCGAGGCCGGGCAACTCGCTCGCGTCGACGGTAATCATATCCATCGACACACGGCCGACGACGTCGCAGAGTTGACCTTCGATAGCTACCTGTGCGGTATCGATCTTGTGGCGCGGATAGCCATCCGCATAGCCGGTTGCGACGACGGCGATTGTCATATCCCGCGGGCAGGCATAGCTATTGGCGTAACCAATCAGATCGCCTTGCAGATGTTGATTGACCGCCAGCACGACCGATTTCATCGTCATCACCGGCCGCAGTTCGCGCCCGGCGCTGTTTCGATCGGACATCGGATCGGCCCCATAGAGGGCGATCCCGGCGCGCGCCCAGAGACGGTGCGTCGACGGCCAGCCGAGAATGCCAGCCGAGTTGGCAATGCCCCATTCGTAGCCGTCCAGATTCAGCGACTTCACCCTTTCAAGCTGCGCCTCGGTAAAGGCACAGTCCAGCTCGTCGGCGCTGGCGAGGTGCGTCATCATACGAATACTACCCAAGGTATGCAGGCGATGCAGGGTATCGATAATCTCGTCGGTTCGGTGGATGGGAAACCCCAGGCGCCCCATGCCCGAATCGACCTTGAGCCAGACATTGAGATCACCCAGGTCGCCGCCGTCGCGCAGGCGATCCAGATGAAACTGGTGGTGTAACACCGGATCGATGTCGAGGCCGATACAAGCCTGCAACTCGACCGCGGTGGTAAAGCCACCCATCACCAGAATTTTCTGTTCGATACCCGCTTCGCGCAAGGCGACTGCCTCGCCCACCGCCGCCACGGCGAAAGCATCCGCACGATCGAGGGCGCGCGCAACTTCCAGCGCGCCGTGGCCATAGGCATCGGCTTTGACCACGGCTATCACGCGATTGTCGCCGGCCGTTTTCTTGAGATATCGGAAATTGTGCTTTAGGGCGTCGAGATCGATGATTGCACGAGGGTGCCGATTGGTTCCATGGCTATTCAAACTCGCTCCCGTAATCGTCGAAGGCGAGGTTTTCGAAACGGGTGTACTGTCCCAGGAAAGCCAGTTTCACCATGCCTATGGGGCCATTTCTCTGCTTGCGGATTAGCAGTTCGGCGACCCCCTTGTCCGCGGTATCCTGGTTGTAGACTTCGTCGCGGTAAATAAACAGTATTACGTCGGCGTCCTGTTCGATACTGCCCGACTCCCGCAGATCGGACATCACCGGGCGCTTGTCCGGGCGTTGTTCGACGCTTCGATTGAGCTGCGATAATGCGACAACCGGCACATTCAATTCTTTCGCGAGCGCCTTCAGCGAACGTGATATCTCTGAAATCTCGGTCGCCCGGTTTTCGGTGGAACCCGATACCTGCATTAGCTGCAGATAATCGATGACCACCAGATCCAAGCCGTGTTCGCGTTTCAATCTGCGAGTGCGGGCGCGCAATTCGGTCGGGGTCAGGGCGGGGGTATCATCGATAAGCAGCTTGGCCTTGGACAACATATTGACCGACGAAATCAGCCGCGGCCAGTCATGATCGTCGAGCCGGCCGGTACGCAGGTTATGCGAATCGATGCGCCCCAACGACGACATCATGCGCAACGCCAATTGTTCCCCCGGCATCTCCATGCTGAATACGGCAACCACTCTTTCATTGTTGAGCGCGGCATTTTCTGCGATGTTCATCGCAAAACTGGTCTTGCCCATTGAGGGGCGTCCGGCAACAATGATCAGGTCGGATTTCTGCAACCCGGAAGTTTTGTCGTCGAACAGGTTGAAACCGGTGGCGATCCCGGTAATCGCTTCCTTGTTGCGATACATTTCCTCGACACGCTTGACCGCCCGTCCGAGCAGGTCGTTGATCGCCTCGAAACCCTCGCGGTTTCCGGCGCTTTGCTCGGCAATCATGAACACCTTGCGCTCGGCGTCGTCCAGCAATTCCTTGCTCGGGCGGCCGTCGGCATTATAGGCGCTGGCCGAAATTTCGTTACCGATCTGGATCAGGCTGCGCAGCACCGAGTATTCGCGCACGATATTGGCATAAGCCTTGACGTTAACCGCAGTCGGCGTGTCGTTGGCGAGAATACTGAGATATGCCAGCCCACCGATGTTTTCGAGCTCGCCCCTGGAACCCAGCCACTCGGAAACGGTTACCACGTCATAGGGTTTGTCGTCTTCGGCAAGTGCGGCGACGGCCCTGAAAATAAGACTGTGATCGTGGCGGTAAAAGTCCTGTTCGTTGACGATATCGGCGATATCGTCCCAGGAGCGGTTATCCAGCATTAACCCACCGATGACCGACTGCTCCGCTTCCAGCGATTGCGGGGGAACCTTAAGGTCATCGACACGCTGGCTGAGTTCAGCCACGCGGGAGGTGATTTCAGACATTTTCTGGCTTCGGGGACTTCGACATGGACCGGCAATGATAAACCTTTTTCACCGGGTCGGAAAAGTAAAAGACCGCTAAAATAGCGGCCTTTGATAAATACTACCCATTCCCGGGGATTTATTCTTCGCCGGTGATATTTACCGTGACCTGGGTATCGACATCGGTATACAGGTGGATATCGACAATATGTTCGCCGACCAACCGCAGCGCGCCCTCGGGCATACGTACTTCGCTTTTCTGGACATCGCCGCCGAGGGTCTCGATGGCATCACATATGTCGGCGACACCGATCGAACCGAACAGCTTGCCTTCGGACCCCACGCGCGCGGTGATTTCTATGACGCCGAGCGCCTCGATTGCCTGTTTACGCGTTTCCGCGGTAGCCAGGGCCTCGGTCGCGGCTTTTTCCAGTTCGGCGCGGCGCGCTTCGAATTCGGCCAGGTTTTCGGCGGTTGCCATCTTGGCTTTAGCCTGCGGCACCAGGTAATTACGCGCAAATCCGGCCTTGACGCTGACCTTGTCGCCTACCGAACCCAGGTTTTCAATATTTTCCATCAGGATAACTTCCATCGGATCACCTCTTATCTATCAATTAACGTTATTCCGGTTTTCAACTTTCTTCCGGAAATTCAACCAGTTATCAACAATTCCGGTGATTGCGGTTAATATTCCCGTAATCTGCCAGACGAACACCAGCAATACATAAAACAGGACCAGCAACCCGTAAGCCTGTTTCTTGGTCGCAAGTCGGGAATGCACGATGGCAATACCCTGAAACATAAATGCGATAACTACAATAAAAGCAAAACTCATCATCCATGCCTGCTGCAGTATCACCGCCAGCGGCACCGTCACAAGCGCGAACAGGGCGGCGGGCTTGCCCAGGGTCAGGGACCTGAATTCCTGACCGAATCCCCGCGAATCGGCGAGATTGGCCTGCATCCAGCGGGCAATGAATATGACCAGCACGTACATCAGGTACAGGCTCGATGCCATTAACACCATCATCAGATGAACGAACTGCCGCAGCTGTTCAGCCTCTTGCTCGGCTAATTGCACTTCCCCCGCACGGTTCTGGAGCAGCTGGGCAACCCAGCCGGATTCCAGGTCCGCCCAGTAAAGATACTGGAAGGCAATTACCACGACGCCAATCAAAATGCCCGCAAGCAGCGTCAAGGCCAGCGAATTACTGCTGCGCAGAACCTGGGCCAGGATAATGACCGGCACCCATTGCAACAGCGCCATCGAGATGCCCGGCTCGGCTGAATTCAATCCCATCCAGGCGGCCAGCGACAACACCAGCGCCGAGACCGCAATCACTTTCAATCCCGCGGTGGAACCCTGGGTCAGGATTATCAATCCGACCAGCACCACAGCCAGCAAGTTAGTTACAAACGCCAGAAAAATACTGACCGCCGAGTAACCTATGACGGGGACGATAAAAACCGCGATTATCGCCAGCAGGCCTACTACCGCCGCCGCCTGATACGGACCCTTTAGGGTATATCTTGCCAGTGCCAACATGCTGACACCCACCGAAGCTATCTCAGTTTGTGCTGATCGGTGTAGGGTAACAGGGAAAGAAACCGTGCGCGCTTGATCGCGGTCGCCAGTTGGCGTTGGTACCTTGCCTTGGTCCCGGTAACGCGGCTTGGCACAATTTTACCCGTTTCGGTGATGTACTCTTTCAGGGTTTCCAGATCCTTGTAATCGATCTGATCAATACCTTCCGCGGTGAATTTGCAAAAACGCTTACGTCTAAAGTAACGTGACATGGTTATTCCACTCCTGCTTCGATAGCAACCGCTTTGGTTTCGTCGGACGCCCCGGGCTCGGCTACGGCTTCCCCGGTTGTCGCGGTTTTGGTTTCCGCGGTGTCTGATGCCCGTGTTTCTTCACTGCTCGCAGGCTTGCGATCGGTGGTCTTGTTCGATTCCTCGCGCTCGACCTCCTTCAACATCGCCGATTTTTCAGTGACGGCGGCTTTGCAGATCAGCGTCAGGTGACGCAGGACGGCATCGTTGAAGCGAAAAGCGGACTCGAGTTCTTCGAGGATTTCCTGGCCGCACTCTATGTTCATCAGCACGTAGTGCGCCTTGTGGATTTTCTTGATCGGGAATTCCAGCTGACGCCGGCCCCAGTCTTCTTCGCGATACACCGCGCCACCGGAATTGGTGATCATGGTACGATAGCGTTCCACCATCGCGGGCACCTGCTCGCTCTGGTCAGGGTGGACCAGAAACACAATTTCGTAATGTCGCATTGTTCTCCCCGTGGGATAAAGCCCCCGGGATCGCATCCCGTGGAGCAAGGAGTGATTCGAGGCCGCTTGGCGACGCTCCAAATCAAGGAGCGCGGATTGTACCCGACCCCTCCCAATGCCGCAATAGGCTAAGCGCCGCGTTTTACAACAAGCATCTAAAGCAGATTTTACTCAGAGTAAAATTTTCGCGTTTGGAACGCGATACCCGGCTAATCGAGCGGCCAGGCATAGCCAAATTGCCAAATTCCTTAGAAATTTACTCAGAGTAAATTTTTAGAACTTTACTCTGAGTAAATTTTAAAGCGGGACGCGGCGCATGCGGCAGGTTTTTTCGGTACGGTTATGTTTGCGCGTTGCGAGAGCGTAGGATTTCGTACAGGCAAACACCGGTGGCGACGGAGATATTGAGGCTTTCTACCTGGCCCAGCATCGGCAGCTTGATCAGAAGATCGCAGGATTCCATCGTCAGGCGACGCAGCCCCGGTCCCTCGGCGCCCATGACCAGCGCAATCGGGCCGCTGTAATCATGCTGGTACAGGCTGGCCTCGGCGCGTTCGCTGGTGCCGTATATCCACACCCCGGCCTGCTTCAAGTCCTTCAGGCAGCGCGCCAGATTGGTTACTTCGATTAGCGGCACGGTTTCCGCGCCGCCGGCGGCGACCTTGCGTACCGTGGCGTTGATCTTGACCGAGCGGTCCTTAGGAATAATTACCACATCGACACCGCAGGCATCGGCGGTACGCAGGCAGGCACCCAGGTTATGCGGGTCCTGGACCCCATCGAGCACCAGTAACAGGGATTGATCGTCGATTCTCGCCAGGCATTGCTCGAAATTCGCCAGTGGTTCGCCAGCGACCGTTTCCAGCACGCAGCCCTGGTGTTTATCGCTGTCGCATCGGGCTGACAACTGCGCCCTGCTTTCGAGGCTCACCTCAAGCCCCGCTTTACCCGCCTGCTCGACCAATTGCCGTAACCGCGGGTTGCGATTGTCCGCATAAAACAGTCTGCGGCAATGCTGCGGTGACTGCTCCAACCGCCGCGATATCGCATGGATGCCGAAGATAAAACTGGTGCTCATCGCGATTTGCGACGGCGTTTGGCCTTGCTTTTGGGCTTGCCTTTCTTGCCCTTGCGTCTGGTTTTAATCTCGGATGGCTCGCCGACGACGGCGACCAGGTCGAAATCGATCTTGCGATCTTCCATGTCGACCCGGACGACTTCGACCAGCAATCGATCGCCGAGCCGATAACGGCGGCCGGTGAGTTCGCCCACCAGGCAGTGGTGCGCCGGATCGAAGTGATAATAGTCGCGCTTCAGCGCGGTCACATGCACCAACCCGTCGATCAGCAAATCATCGAGTTGTACGAACAAACCGAAATTGGTAACCGAGGTAACGATTCCGCTGTATTGGTTGCCGATATGTTTTTGCAGGAATTCGCATTTGAGCCAGTCGGCGGCATCGCGGGTCGCATCCTCGGCACGGCGCTCATAGCGCGAACAGGATTCGCCGAGCGCCGTCATCCGCGCCAGATCGTAAGCGAATCCCGCCCTATCCTGGTGTTTAATCCAATGTTTGATGGCGCGATGCACCAGCAGGTCGGGATAACGGCGGATGGGTGAGGTGAAATGGGCATAGTCCTTCAGCGCCAGACCGAAATGACCGCTCTTGGCGTCGGGGCTGTAGCTTGCCTGTAGCAGCGTACGCAGTACCACGGTCTGAATCATATCCGATTCCGGGCGCCGGCGCGCCTGTTCGACGATTTTCGCGATGTCGGTAGGACTCGGGTTCTCGCTGGTGAGCGCAATTCCGAAACTGCCCAGAAACTCCTGCAGGTTAGGCAGTTTGTCGGCATTGATGCCCTCGTGAATTCGGTAAAGCGTCGGCAATTTTTTCTTTTTTAGCAAGCGTGCGGCGCAGATGTTGGCGGCTATCATGCATTCCTCGATCAACATATGCGCCTGATTTCGCTGGTAGGGTACGATGGCTTCGATTTTTCGATCCCGGTTGTATTGGAATATGACTTCGCGGGTCTCGAATTCAATCGCATGACGCCGTCGCCGCGCCTTTTCCAGCGCGCGGTACACCGCTTTCAATCGTTGCAATTCATCGAGCACTCGCGCGATCGGCTTGTTGCCGGGTTTGGCGCCGTCGAAAACAACCGCCGCGACCTCGTCGTAAATCAGCCGCGCATGCGAATGAATCACCGCCTCGAAAAACTCAAAGCGTTTGATAGTGCCCTGAGCGTTGATATCCATCGTGCAAACCAGGCACAGACGATCGACTTCCGGATTCAACGAGCACAATCCGTTCGACAGAATTTCGGGCAGCATCGGAATCACTTCGCCCGGAAAATAAACCGAAGTGCCGCGTTCGACGGCTGCGCGATCGAGCGCCGAATCGATACCGACGTAATGCGCCACATCGGCTATGGCGACGTAGAGCCGATATCCGCTGGCGAGGGATTCGCAATAAACCGCATCGTCGAAATCACGCGCGTCGGCGCCATCGATGGTGACAAACTTGAGTTGACGCAGGTCGCGCCGGTTATTTTTATCCGCTGCCGCCACCTGCTCGGAAAGATTCCTGATCGACGCCAGCACCGGCTCGTCCCACTGATGCGGGATATGGTGAGTATTGACCGCAATCGTCACTTCCATGCCGGGGGCATTTTCCTGACCCAGCACCCGTTCGATCAGCCCGATGGGCGGGCTGTGATTCGACGGATACTCGGTTAGGCGCACCAGCACGATATCGCCGGGACTGGCCTTGTGCCCGACTTCGCGATTCAACAATACGTCCTGCACCAGGCGTTTGTCGTCGGGTACGACATAATCGATACCGCTTTCGCTGTGATAACGTCCGACCAGGGATTCATGCGCGCGCGCCAGCACCGAGATCAATGCGCCCTCGGCCCGCTCGCGTTGCCGGTCGAAACTGGTGACTTTTACCGCCACCCGATCGCCGTTCATGAGGGTACGCATTTGTCGCGCCGGCAGGAAAACATCCTTGCCGCCCGAATCCGGCCGCAGAAATCCGAAACCGTCCGGGTGTGACATGACATAGCCCTTTTCCAGATCCATATGGTCGAAACTGAGGTATCCGCCGCGGCGATTGCGAAACAATTGACCGTCACGCACCATTGCCTGCAGCCGTCGGCGAAGTGCTTCCAGGCGGCGCTCGTCGTCATAGCCGAGGGTCGCGGCTATGTGCTCCTGGGGTAGCGGAACCTGCTGTGAATTGACCAGTCCGAGCAAATGCTCGCGGCTGGCTATCGGACTCTCGTAATTGGCGCTTTCGCGGGCGTGAAAGGGGTCTTTGGGGGTAGTTCGTGGCTTTTTTGGCATAGCTCATCCATTGCAAGACCGCGAGTATATAGAAACATTTGCCGAGCAACTAATGCAGCCTTGTGCCGGCGCACAGCGCTTTGCCGCGAAACACCAAAGGATCGCCGAATCCGCAATTATGAAGTTGATAGAGCACCGGCTGTGGTGTATATTCCCGCGCCATGCCCAGGTGGCGGAATTGGTAGACGCGCTAGCTTCAGGTGCTAGTGGCCGTAAGTTGATGGGCATGTTTTATTGCAGGTGAATCAAGCAGTTATAAACTGTGGGTAACCTAGGACATCACGACTGATACCGTTTTTGTAACATATACGGTTACAAGTGGTTGTTCTAGTTACAGAAAGTAGAATAATGCCCGGGTGGCGGAATTGGTAGACGCGCATGCTTCAGGTGCATGTCTTCGTAAGAAGGTGGGAGTTCAAGTCTCCCCCCGGGCACCATTCTTTTAATATATGCCTCGAAAAGCAAAAACAGTAGAAGAACGATTTCATAAGAAATACGTCGTTGATGAAGAAACAGGTTGTTGGAATTGGACTGACAGTCTCAAACCTTCTGGATACGGCTACCTGACTGTTGGAAACGACAGCAGATTCCCCGAGACAGCCAACCATCGTCACGGCGCAAACCGAGTTAGTTGGATTTTGCATAATGGAGCAATTCCCGAAGACATGTGGGTATGTTTGGATTGTGACAACAAGGCATGTGTAAATCCAAACCACCTCTTCCTCGCTACGAAGGAAGAGCGAATGCTGATCAAGTCGCAGCGTCTAAGAAATTCTCAAACACAATTCAACGATCAAGAAGTGGAAATTATCCGCAACAGCAAACTATCGAATGCTCGTCTCGCGAAGATGTTGGGTGTTACAACTCAGAATATTAGACACCTGAGACAAGGATATACCTACAGAAACGTTTAACAATCTTCAGGTTTACGGTCGTGTAAGAGCGATCCCGCTCTGTCATCACCCAACATTTCCCTGATTGCGTTTCATGTGCGGAGAAGATACGTTCTCCATTGTCGACAGACCAATCATTCTGTTGCTTGTCTTCCTCACAACCAACACCCCAATCACCGTTCGCATGACTAGCTAAACCAGCATTCACATCATCCTGTGACAACGTGGCGTGAGCATTGCGTGTAATGACGAGCTTTCCAATTGGGAATTTCATCCGGCGAGCATCACACAGCTTCGGATGAAAGAGCAGAAATAAAAACGGACTCCCGAAGGAGTCCGCCCACCGACAAGTCAGTGTTCACCGAAATGATCAGAGAAGTCGTTAAAGCGCTCAACTATCAACGCCAAAGCAACCGCATCCAGCTCAGTCCAAGCTTTATCAAGTTGATCAATTGTTCTGGTCAACCATCTAACTGTTCCCAACCGAATCTCTGAATCGCCCCGGGTTTGTCGGAGGCTCAATTTCTTGAGAGGATTGGGTAATGAAGACAAACAAAAGATATTCCCCGGAAGTCCGGGAACGGGCGGTTCGTATGGTTTTCGAGCATCAACATGAGCACGAGTCCCAGTGGTCAACCATTGAATCGATATCATCGAAAATAGGATGTACAGCAGAAACGCTACGCCGCTGGGTGAGACAGTCAGAGATTGAC